>Ga0179593_1287510_pt1 | contig 12295 bp, 9 predicted proteins | sample CZODoug2_1_08_16_FD_185931 | JGI IMG/M metagenome (GOLD analysis project Ga0179593, IMG submission 185931) | Vadose zone soil fungal communities from Angelo Coast Range Reserve, California, USA - CZODoug2_1_08_16fungal (PacBio error correction) | ecosystem: Environmental > Terrestrial > Soil >...
CTCAATCAGAACGAGAAGCGGGCAATACTGAAAGGGGGAGAAGGAGAGGAGAGTTGACAACAAGAGGCTATGTACGGATGGAGATGAGGACGCAGGAGAACAGGGGAGAGGAAGAGGGACTCAGATGCAATAAGGCAAGACGGTTGGAAAAAACAAAGGAAAAACATTAACTGCCGGATCCAAAAAGGACAACGGGGGAAAAAGAGAGGGAGGTGGATCAGTCACCTAGGAGGGTAATACACGAGAGGAGGGGGGGACACTAACGCTTCCTGGGGAGGTTAAAGGAATCACCTAATAAACATCAAACGCTTAGTGACAAACCGGAATAGATGGGTCGACCGGTCCCTATACCAGAGGCGCACTGATGATTGGAAGTCACGAAGAGAGCATCATCTGCGTCAACGGAAGGAAGCATTCGGGTCATGGAAGTTACGTCCGGAGAGGAAGAGAATGCCGCGGCGCTCGATGTCGGACTCAGACTCAGCATATCCGTAACGCTGGTCGAGGCTCAGCTCACACCAAAGAAGAAGGATGCTAGGCGGTGGGAGAAATTCAAGTCAGACAAACTTCCGCGGGTGGTAGATTACAAGAAAGGATAACGGGAGCACTGGAACGGCAAACAGCCTGACCGGTGGGGAAACTCGTTTAAAATGAAAAACGGGCAAACAGAAACAAACTGTTTGGGGGAGAAAAACAAACCAAGCAAAAACGAATCCGAGATCAGGGGGAGGCCCTTTGGGGGGGAAGTCCGGGGGAATAAGGTCAAACCTGCTGAAAAGGACTGTCGCCGTACGACTGACAACCTGCTCCAAGAACAAAGAGTTGGTCTGCACATGGAGGAGCCACCGATCTTCCCAGGAAAGGAGTTACGGGGGCCTGGAATCAAACTAAATCAAGAAACACAGGGTGATAGCAACCACCGCAAAAATCCAACAAAGATTCGAAAAGGGTCACCTGCCGAAGATTAAGACGCCAAAAAGACACTGGAAGAAAAAGCTCGATGAAGGTACGGAGATGGGGATACCCGCGTAAAGATCACATTAACTAAAAAATAGAAAACGACTGGACCTCAAGGTGACAGCCGGGAAGGGGCGGAATCACGGAACAGGGGCAAACGGAAAAAACCGCGAAACAAAAATCAATAGAAGCGGAAACAGAAAATCGGCTCGCAAAAAACAAAAGGAGGCGCAGACAAGAGCTAAAGCACCCGGGATGGAATACTACGTCGGTCGGAATAGCAAGCGGGATCTGTTTACCACGGAAGACTAGTCCTCACCCATCGGACGAAGTGGAAAAAAGACAAGCCTTAGGGGGGGTGGTGGTAAAGCAACAAAATCAATTACGTTGAATTTCCTCGCATGGTACTAGAATTAAGTACAGGGGGGACACTCCAGACACGGATGGCGTGTGTCTGTGACTGGCCAGGAGAAAGAGCTATTTGCCAGTTGCCAAAAAGAGAATTAATACTAAAGATCGCGGTGTATCTAAATTAAATATCACGATCAGAAAATTGAGAGCGCTAAAGAGGACGGCATGAAAACGAGACGAACGTCTCAATAAACGACGCTACAATCGGCGAAGGATGGGCTCCGCACTGGGATTCGGCAGTGAAATTGGAAGAAAAAGACCGACCAAAACGAAAAGTAGCACAAGAGACACAGCCTTCGAAGGACGCGCAGTGGATAAATAGACGATAACAAGATACGCTGGATTTAAGGCAGGTGAAGGTAGAAGAACATGGCTAGCGAAAAAAAAGGGGTTTGGGCGAAGCGGGGGGACCGCTGGAGGAACGGCTGCGGTCTACATGAGAAATAAACAAGGGGACGGAGGAAGGAGCAGAGGAAAGGAGAAAGGATCTGAGGACAATCAAAGGGGGCGGGCGCGGTTGGTCGTCAGTCGGCGCCGGGAGCGAGGGAAAGGGCTTTCAGGGGTAAAAGGGCACGATCCTATAGCGAGTAGAGAAAATAGTCGCACCAAGGAAATTCGTAACCTAAAAGAACTGAAAAAAAATGCAAAAAACCGGAACCAATGTCCAACCAGTAATCTGCAGAAGAACTGCGCCAAGTAAAAACAAGTAGCTCTGAGAGGACGATTGATGGTCGTGGGTGGCGGAGAAGAAGGCCAAAAAAAAGGATGACGGATTCGCGTTAAGGAGACTAGAAGAAGGGTCGCTTATCTCTAGAGAAAGGGGATCGGAAAAATGGAATGGACGGAAAAGCGCGAGCCTTCATTCCCGGGCGGTCACCTGGATGGATCAGTAGGTAAATACATCACACAGGCCTCGCAGAATTTTAGATATAACCTTAAGGGGATGAGAGCGAGACATAGATGAAACCGCAGGATCTAGGAGGTCCACGATAAGATAAAGTAGAGGACAGGGTGTCAGACCTAAAGCGCAAACCGGGAAAAAAGCGTGGAAGGAGTATGCTGACAAGAAACCTCAACGATGCGTGTCAAGGGTTGGAATAGGCCCGATTGAGAGAGGGGGGAATCAAATCGTTTCTCTTCAGGCACTAATGACATAACTGGAGGAGCTCAAAACTCTGAGAACGGCCGAACAACGCCAAACAGGAGAAAAACCATTAATAACTCAACCAAGGCAGAGAGAGTAAAAAAAAAACCGGAGGGGAGATAACTGCGGAGAACAGTCTAGCGTAAAAAGTTTCACGAAGGAAATCGATTGGGGATAGGATACCAAACAAAACATGATAGAGAAGGGGGGATTGCCAACGTAAAACAGAGACATCACACTAGTGTGAAAGAAGAAGAAGGGTAGCGGTTGGTAAGGTGTCATACCTAGATCCGAGGGACGCGCTGACAGCGATTCAGGGGAAGGGGAGTACATGGCTGAGGTAGGTACGTGACGGCGACGATACCCTTGGTGACTCTCATGCTGGTGGGCCGGTCTTATTGGTTGCCGGGGGGGCAGAACGGAGATGTCTACGAAAGCTGATCGGATCTGGCCGGAAGCCACGCTGGAACGCGATAAAAGAAAGGAATCAAGTGACACACCTCAATCGCCCTCCGGTGATGGGCATGGAATCCCGGTACAGTGGTGTTCAAAGGGCAAAGCTTGGACGGAAGGGGTCGCAGCAGGAGTACGTAGGGCCACTCTTCATCTGGCTCGGCATCAGGAATGACCGCAAAAGAATGCGGGCGTTTGCACTTACTCGCTCAGAGGCGGGCAAAGAACGGTCAACGAGGAGGCGCAGGTTTAGGTGCTTTCCGTCATCTTATCCCGCAAGAAAACCGATACTGCACATGAAGCTCTAGGGAGGGAAACATTAACGGCCGCGTGAGCCAAACAGAACGAGACTGTTGCCGATTCGACCTGAATTCAAAACGAGAAAAAAAAAGCAACGCCCCCACCAAATAACAGGGAGAGGAGCGTGGAGAAAATAAAAACAAGGAGCAAAGAGGGGGGGGGACGATCAGAGCGTCAGCGCTTGGACGTCTCATTCGTAGGCAATGCTGTTGAGAAAGGGGGGTTGCCGGTGGGGTAAGAAAGTCCGCTCTTGGGGGGATTGGGTGCAGAACGCTAAATGCGGGCGGTAAAATCGCGGGCAACGAAAGCGGCGGTAGGGGCGGTATTTAAGCCGGAACCGCCTCAATAAAGGTCAAAAAAAGTCCCAATCTCGAGCAGCAGAAAACAGCAACCGCCGCCGAACCTTCTCTGGCGGACATAATTACGATCTGGAGAAAACGGCCCGTCAGCTCCGGCCCCGATGAACGAGATGGGAGGACTCCGCAATAAGCCAGCAAGATCCTCGGAGACGTAAAAGACAAAACATCCGGGGGGCGAGAAGCACCAGTACAAGACACCAGAATAAAATTACGAAAATCTTGGGTGACGGTCGCACCATGGGGCGGCAAGATGAACCGTAGAGAAAGGGCATGTGAGCGGTGCTCGAGGGGTAATTCAAGGAGAGATATTGAAAGTACGAAAAAAAAAGCGCGGCGCCAAGAGCGACTAGAGGCTCGAAAAACTTAAGGAGTGGGGAGGTACAGGATCCGTCGCGGGGTCCCTCGAGACCTTGTGGGATCGAAGATCGCGAACCGGGGAGAAATGATCTAGGGGAAAGAACATGGAAAAGGAACTTCTACCGACAAAGAAACCTTTCGGAAATACGGCTACAGAGGAAGGAATAACCGAAAGGAGAGTGGTAGGGGGGTTGCAACGCAGGCGTTGCAACGACGAAAGACTGGTGAGCCGTAATTACTGAAAGAAGTAACCGGAAAGCGGTTTCGGGGAGGCTCGAAAAAAAATATCAGGCAGGTGAGAGAAGGTCGGAAGCAAGGGGGGTGCAGGGACTAGAACAGCTTTGGGGAGAAGGAACGTGATCGCGTCCTGTGTGGAAGGTGAAATGCGGTACAGAAAACGATGTCTGCTTGCCGGAAACTGGCGGTCCCAGCTGAATGGGGGGTGGAGTCAAGTGATCTGGACCGAGCTCGGCACAAACAAATCGGACACAGTCACTGGAACGTGACAGCTGTAGGGGGTAGGAGCAGCGGCCGGAAGTCTGGGGTCAGGGGAGTCGTGATTGCAGTGGGGGCCGGACTGTTTGGAGTCGGGTTGGGAGAGAGGCAGTCCGCAGTCCAAGGGGATAAGAAATTGTGAGGACTAGCATCTTATAAAAACAGGCAGGAAAAGACGTGGTCCACGAGGGATGAAGGAGTGGTCCGGGGAGGAAAGCGTTGCGGTATATGAGGGCCTATCTCTTCGGGACGAACAAGAAACCGAGATTGGTCGCGAATCTGTCATGGAACCAGCAAACAAAATGATAAGGGGATTTTGGAAGCGGAACCTATAAAGAGAAAACGGATGATTATTCAGAAATGAGAGAAAAAAAGTACAATCCCGAGTAGAGGCGGGGACGGGAACCAACGTAGGGTGAAACGGTAGGGTCAGAAGAAGAGCAAGAGGATCTCTTGCGCGGGGGGGGAAACCGATATAGGCCGAGATACAAAAAACCAGTCCAAACCCGAATGATTTCAAGGAGGGGAAAGGAGTGGCTCAGAATAAAAACGAAAGTAAAAGGGGCAGTAGTGGCAGGAGACGGAGAGATTCGGTGCTGCTCCGTTTATGTCTATGGAGGGAAAAGAAAGAGTAAAATCAGAACGTCGCGGTCACAGGAAATAGGGGGTAGTACCGAATTCGATCGATCCAAGAGACAGGGGTCCTTGCCAAAGTTAAGGGGGGGGGGGAGCGTCATTCAGTCCCGTGCAGCCACAAAGGTATGGGCCGGAGGAAGAATTGAGCATCGAGAAAAAGGGCGTCCTCTAACAGACATCAGGAGTATCAAGAAATGCGCAAAAGAGTGTTCTACAAAAAAGTGATGGTCGTAGGGAAAGAGGTTGAGGGAGGGGGGAACCGTTGAGCGTCAAGAGAAGGGCGGAACTCTGGCCCTAGAAGTCAAATTGGGTGAAAAGCTGCTAACTTCGAAATTCAAAATTAAGAACGGAGAGGGGGGATGAGGATAAACTTGTCAGAGAAAGATTTTCTGGAAGGGAAGGGGAAGAGCAGGATAGAAAATCTTGCTGAATCTGAATCGGGAAGGCAGGCTTACCAGAGGCGCTGGTATTACGTTGAACCGGCAAGGGAAAAACGTAAGTAAGCACGTCTAGAATCGCGCAATACAAAGGAAAAGGGTAGGGGATTGCAGTCCGTAAGGTGAGTTGCATCGCACAAAAGGGGTCTACGATTTCAGGACGAGGAGTCATTCTAGGAGGGAGGTAAAAACGCTGAAAGAGGTCCATCCGGCATTACTCAACAAAAAAACAAGGCGCACTCGGCGCGCTCGGTCAACGCCAAGGCGAAAACGGAGTCAGAGAGACATACAGTTTTCCTAGCTCAAAACAACAAAACCTTGAAGGGGTGAAATAAAAAGAGGAGAAAGTCGCGAATTTCGCCGGGACCGGAAGAGTGGACGCGCGGGGCACAAGAAAACATCTTCGCGCCGGCCGAGGGCGCAAAGGCGCAGAGGGGAGAGTAGGAACAAAAGGAACAGAAGGAAAGCGCAAGAAATAGGGGGGGACGCCATCCGTTTGAAAAAGCTACAAAAATGAAAAAGAGAAATCAGAGCGTTCAGCCGGATCAATAAAGTGAGCGAAAGGAGGGGGCCAGGACCGGGGAAGGGACAGAGAAACGTCCGTCCATAAAAGCCCTCTTCGTCTATCCTACCTCCGGACAGAAAAACTCGGAAGATTTTCAAAGACCTCGTAAAAGGGGGAGAAAGATCCATCAACGCACAAGAGGGAAAACCGGGGAGGAGCCACCCTGAAAATACGCTAATGGGTCAGAAAATTCGATCAACACCAGTGTAGACAGGCGGCGCGAGCAATCAATCGAGCGAAAATAGGGAAAACAATAGGGCAACAACACGAAGCGGAGACCGGAAGCGGAGTACGAGCTCTGCACTTCATAATCGCTGTCGGACGAAAAAAAGGAAGATGATAAAGCCATCAGGAGTCCAGCTAGGTGGGGAAGAAAAACCGCTAAGATTAAGGAACGGGAAAAAATTAAACCTGGGATGGCACTTCACGAGGAGAACAGCTCACAAAGCGGTTCAAGGCACAAAAGGGACGGTGAAAGGAGAAACGGAACAGGGCTGTAAAAAAATCTCTTCACGAAACAGACAATCAAAGTCTTCAGTAACGCATGGGAAAGTAGAAACCGCACGTTAAAGACCAGACCTGGAGGCTTTCAAGCAGCGTCAACAGAGAGGGAGACACTGTCAGGAAAGGCGAGTTCTATGTGAGTTCTCCGGACAACTGGACGAATGAGAATCGAGGGGATAGGAGAGAAAGCCAAGCTGGCCGCTTCCGAAAAAGATAACATCGCACCAAACAACTGAAAGAACAGGGTACACGACCCGTAATCGATGTGTCGAGTAGCAGTTCCAGAGAGAACGGACGCACGACTCACTACTTAATAGTTAACACGTGCCAAAGACCGAAAAGAGTTGTTCGGAGAAAAACCAATTGGACTCGAACAACCGCGGGAGAAAGTGGCTCCACGGCTTAGGTTAAAGAAAAACTGAAGATAACCGGAATAAAGCAACGGGCGAGAAAGGACAAGGACCATCAGGGCAGCTCCAAACACGCTTTTGGAATGCAGAGAGACCCGTCGAGAAAACGTCGGAATCCTCCGTCCAGGAAAAACTCGATCAAAAAACGTAGATCACGCCACAACCACCAAGGCAAAACTAAAAAGTCGGCTTCTAGGCTACTGCGGAGTGGCCTAGCAGCAGCCACACACTTGCAAGTCAACCAGCTCATGGACGTGGGAGATTCTCTTTAGCCGAGTCGGGGAAGAAAAAGCACGGACAAACCTTGAAAAAACGCCTGGCCAGGGGTAGGAGGCAATCCAATCGTGCGGTACAAAAAGAAACCGTGAAAAAACGAAACAAAAAAAAAAACAACAAACGGCGGCTCGAAAAAATTCACGATCAGCGGACACGGGGAAAGTTCTCGAACACAAGACAAGCTTCTGAGGCCACACATCATCTGAACGACGGCGCGGGAAAAGCTCAAAAAAAAGAGGTAAACCTGGGAGAAAAAAGAAGCCCCCAAAGGGGTGAAGGAGTGAAACAAAAAAAGCCGGGGTGGCAAATAAACCTCAAAGCCGGACGTGTGGAGGATGGCGGGGTAAAAAGGGAGACATATTTCCAGCATCAAAGAGATGGCATGGGGTGGCGTCTAGACCGCAACCTAACTGACAGGAAAAAATGACACTCGACAAATAGAGACGGGGCGCGAGAATTTCTAAAACGGACCAACTTGCAGAGCGTCGCCACTGAAATGCATGTACACGGCAAAAGCCCACCCTACGGCAATGCCGCGAAGCAGAAAGAATCGGCCTGAAGACCCCGAGTGTGGGGGGGGGAGGTCTTACGAAGGAATGGTCTGGAAGCTCAACCCACCAGACGGGGAAAAGGAGGAAGAACGATTCCAGGGAGCACAGTACATTTCTAAGCCCAAACATGGCAAGACGTAAACATCGGGGGCTAACAGGGATCGGACAATGAAGAGGTAAAACCAAAAACTCGAAAAATGATGGATTTGCGAGGCGATGGCAGCGGGCTTGACGCCTACGGTCGGGGCAAGACTGAAATCTGCCTCGTGAGAACAGAGGCAAGGGCGCAACGGAGAGTCCGACGAAATAGGGAAAAAAAGGGGAAGGTGGGCGGTGGGCTTCCGCGAAGGGGAGCGCTCAGAGAAGGAAAGTTGAGCTGGAGGCGGGGGGCATGGTCCACTGAAGCAACCGCAAGATAGAGCGAGAGTCGACCCACACAATCCGCATCAGATTAACACCACCACGAGAAAAGAAGAGGAACAAAAAGACGAAAGATCCTAAACAGACACCTGCCGAGGAAGTCGCGATACGTACTATAAGACAAAGTGGGCGGAGGAGAACGCCGAACTAACAAGGGCTACCGAGGCTCATCATGGAAGGAAAAAGAAAAAGCTCGGATGGCTCTTAAGAAAATGGCTCCGCTGTGACTCACAAACGCGAGCCTTACTTTAAGGATCTGTGAAGTGCGGGAGAAAAGAGAGGAATCCTACTGCCTCCGGGAAAAAGAAAAAGAATTCGGTAGGACGCTGGGATCAAGCGAGCAAACTATCAAGAGAGGTCGTCATTCATGCGATAGGGAATCCTACGTACAGCGTTCTCAAACGAGAGGAGGAAAAAGGGTACTGCAAGAAAGGAAAAAATTTTCACAGAAACCAATGAAAGGCTGGGTAACCAATCACCGGCGGAAGGGAAGGGGGAGTGTCAATTTTAATTTTGTGGGGGGTGTTTTGGGGGTGGGGGACACGAAGCGTGATGAGGTTATCGCAACTGACTAAGATCACTTGAGTCGAAATAGAAAAAGAAACAGACCACCAACACCACACCGCAAGAAGAAACGGCACCCAGCAGGCTTACACCGGCGGTCTTCGCAAGGAAAAGAAAGTACCGGCACAGCATCAATGGAAAATGGCAGGCAGACCGAAATCAAGGAGCAAACAGAAGCGAACCCACAACGGATAGGAGGGGGAGGAAAACCAACATCGTCAGAGAATAGAAGAACAACGGGAGAGGAAAAAGATGCGGGGTGAAGTCCAGAAGCCGATAGAGGGATACCTAGAGTGAGGAGCAACTTTGACATGGCAGGCGATGCGTATTAAGCAAATGCAGGGGATGAAAAAGTGGTGACGCTCAGACGGGGTGCCGGTATCTGGGTAGCCTGGTTTAAATCGAAGTTCGACGACGCCAGCTTAGCTTGAAACTAAGGGGGCCGGACAACGCTAACGCAGAAAAGACGGGAAGACAAGTGACAAAAAAAACCAAAAGGTGTGCATATTCCCTTAAGGTGCTGCAGGACACGATGCGTCGGTCGACAACGACAAGTAGGCAAAAAGGGGGAGAAAGCTGCCCGGACGAATAAATACCCACTCGGGATCAGGCGGGGGCGCTGTCATGCGCCCCTCGGCGCATCCAGCATCATGTGCGGGACGAACAGAGAGGGGACGTGTGGAGGATTTCCATCACAGTTATAAAAAAAGACCCGAGTCCGAACATGAAGGATGCGGTAAACGCGCGAAATCACAAGTGCTAGAAGAGCGCCGCGAGCATGTTCAATCAAAGCTTAAAAAAGGAAAAAAGAACTGGCGAGTCCGAGTAAAAACAAAAACCGGAGAACAAAACCGTCGAGAAAGGAGAGCGAAGAAAACAGCGGAAAAAGGATTAATCGGGGGAAAGGGGGTTTTGGCCGAAAACTGTCTCTCCGGTGGTGTGCGGGGAAAAGCGGAGGACGACAGGCCGAGCGCTCCAAAATCATTATGGCCTACCAAAGACCGACAAAGTAAGGACTAGAGAGGACGACAGGACGAAAAAACGCCGCCGCAAGGGCAGATGGGCCGTCCGGAAAAAAATCATGCGCCCGGGCCGAGCCCACGACCCAAATAAGAAACGAAAGGAGAAAAGAGAACAGCCTAGAGCATCGGCAAGCCTTCGAAAAAAATCCCCAATTGGTTCGCTAGCACAGGCCTCACGAAAAAGAAAGTCTCGACATCTGTGGAAGGGGCGGGGAGAACCGGAGCGGCGAAAGGCATGCGACAAAGTAAGGTTGCTAGTCGGAGTGGTCGGGGGTGGTATAAAACCATAAAAAAAACTGCCGGGGAAGAAGTCAGGCGCCAGGGGAAGAAGTATGCGGGAAAGGGGGGGGGGCACTATGTGAGGAAGAAAGTGTCATGCGCGGGGGGGGGGCGCAAAGACTATTCACGGATCGAAATAAACGGGGGGAGAAGATTGGGAAGTAATGTCAGAAAAAAAAGGGGGGGAATATCGTCAGGGGGAAAAAGACACAAGGAACAGCCGGGGAATTGGAAAACCACAAACCGGCCGGACACTTGATGGGTTGGAGGTGCCGCCTGCGGGGTTTCACAAGGACGACAAGATGGGGGTAACGTATGAAAAACCAGCATTACAGATATTATATGGGGGGGCGATCGATCTACAGAAAAAAAAACAATAAGGGACAGAAAGTCGGAAGGTACGGCGAAGCGGGTACTTGAAAAAAGGGTCCTGTGGAAAGAGAACATGATCGCTTGGGGGGCAGGGGGGTCCTTCCAAAAGGAACAAAACCTTTACGGATTTCCGGACTGGCGGGACACCTTCGTACCGGTTGCAGGAAAAGGTGCTCTGACTCGGCGAACGTCTGAACACCTACATCGAGCTGGTTGAACGTGGGGAGGAAGAAAACTAAAAAGTCGCGAGGGAGAAACTCGGTTGCGAAGGCGTTGGGGGGGGAGAAGATCGTGATGGAAGAACATACCCAACTCAAAAGATGGGTGCCGCTCGATCGGGGGTCTCAATCACACAAACCGTGGTGAGGAATATGCACGTCTGTGCTGGGAAAGAAAAAGTGAGGGGGGTATAGATTGCCTCTCTGGAGGTCGCGAAAAATGAAATAAGAAAGGGGGCCAAAAACGTGATCGGACTACTCGCAGGGGGGGGGGAACTCGCCACAAACCGAAAAGTGAGGTGAGGGAAGTTAAAAAACGCCCCCGTAGTATAGAAAAGCAAGTAACAGGAAGGCACAAGTCATAAACTCGGAGAGTGTCCTAGGGGTCCAGGAGGAAGGTAGGCTGAGCATCGAACGAGACAGTGATGAACCGATCAAACGAGAAGGAATCATTGAAAGCAGATAAACTCAGGTGCTTTAAGGACGTGACGGCAAAGAAGAATGGGAGCGATGACGAAAAATCCGTCCACGAAAAGGGAAGTGCCGTAGACGATCCGTAAGGGAACAAACCGGGGTCGAGAGTGAGAAAACCCTATTAACGCGTCGGGTAGGAGGTAACCGGACGTTTATGACCGAAGAAAGGGACGTGATGCAGCTGAGTGAAGGGAAACCAAAGTGGGAATGAGGGCATTGGACCGGGGAACGAAGCCAAAGATTGAACGAGGAATCCTGGAGGCATCGCTACGCGTAAAATCCCGCCGGAGTAACAGTATAAAGGGGGAGCGCGAGCGCACGGAGGGAGAGGGATCGCTTCGGGTGTGGCCTAGGTAGGACGAGTTAGCGGCACAGAAGACAAATAAAAGAAAAGAGAAATTGGTGTAACGAAGCGAAAATCCAGACGACGGTAGAGGGGGGGGGAAGTAGCTGTCTCGTTTCAATAGTGTCTGAAGTCGCACAGGCTCGAAAAAAAAAAATGATCGTGTTCAGGGAGCTCGACGAACACGAGCGCTGAAAAAGAAGACCAAACTGGCCTCAGGCTTAGGAGGCACATAAGATGCGCGGCTTGTAAAAAGGCGGACGTGAGGGGCAGTCCGTAGGTCTTTAAACGAGAGAAATTCAGTAGGTCATGCGAAGCTTGATAAAAGACTCAGGCACCCGCAAAGGCGCAATAAGCGAGAGGAAAAAGGAAAGGGGGGGGCGGGAGGGAAACGCGATCAGCTCAGGAAGGGGGAAGAGAAAAAACCAAAGATTAATTCAAATATATAGGGAAAATGCTGAGCTTGATAAGGCGAAGTAGACCGCCCCGTACGCAAAAGGAAGAATCGACCTATGTGCGCACTGAAGGGAAGAAAAGTGCTTCCAAGTTAAACGAAGAGGAAGACGTCTTCGCGGGAAAAGGAAATCAAACGAGAAAGGCAAACAACGAAAGCGGGAAAAACTCCAGCAACGGAGACGACAGGAGGGGGTCATACCTCCGGGTTGACTATTTAAAAAGCCTAAATCCAGCGAAGCTGAGTCCGGTCGGTCTGCCAACTAACACGTGGAAAAGAAAAAAGGTTAGCAAA
>Ga0179593_1609533_pt1 | contig 12295 bp, 6 predicted proteins | sample CZODoug2_1_08_16_FD_185931 | JGI IMG/M metagenome (GOLD analysis project Ga0179593, IMG submission 185931) | Vadose zone soil fungal communities from Angelo Coast Range Reserve, California, USA - CZODoug2_1_08_16fungal (PacBio error correction) | ecosystem: Environmental > Terrestrial > Soil >...
ATCCTTATTCGGCCGTCATCCGGAGGAACGACAAACGACGGTCGCAGAAAGACTTGGCGAAGGACCAAAAAAAAACTCTAAAAGGGGCCCTGCGCGTACTAAGGATTGTCCGAACGGCGACGATTGGGAAGCACGCGGGAAAAAAGGAAGCCGACGAACCGATGCTGCGCGAAGGGGGGTTCTCCCTCCTCTGTAAAACTGTAAGGGGAAGGGGGGGACAGCTTCCTATTTTCCTTAGAGGAGAAGCGTCCTATTTCTAGGAGAAAAGAGCGTTTCCGAAAAGAAACCCTCCTTACTGAAACGAACTCCTTCTGGAACAGAGGGAGTCCTCCTTCTGCTCCGCGAGTCGTCACACCCCTGATCGCGAAACAGGAAAGCATGAAAACGAGCCGCACTCGCAATGCGTTCTTGTAAAAACGAGCTTCTCGAGCAGAAAAAGGGCCCTTCCCAGCAACGACCTCTCCTTGGGGGGAACACTAAAAAAAGGTTCCATGCCGTTGGGACGGCTTTCGTCGAGAACACTTCAGGGTCTTCCTTGGTTCTCCTCGAGGGGGGGCTCTCTGGCTCGGCTCCTTCGAAAGGCGTTGCCTTCAAGAGGGAAACGTTTCTGGGGGAAAGAGGAGATCTCATTCTCGAAAACTTCAATATGAAAAGAAACATCTCTTTCCTCTTTCCGAGATTCGGATCTGTCTCGGGAAGGGGGAGAAACCCTCTTCTGCTCAAGAAAGTTCCTCAATTCCTCTATAGGGGGGGTTCTCTCGACGAAAATGGACGCAAAAAAGGGAATTCACTATCATCTGATGCAAAGAGGGGCGACCCTTGCCGCATTTTGCAAATCCGGGAGAGGGCTGGGTCGAAAAAGAAGCGTCTGGCAATGATTCTCCAGGGGTCGTCTCGTAGAAGAAGAGACGCACTCTTCCCGTTGTAGGCAGAAAGAAGTGAGCATCGCGTCCGCGGAAAAGTTCATCGCGACAAGGGGGGGAAAACCCTGGATCGACCAGGCGCCGGGAAAAATGGCGCAAAGAAACGAAAAGAATCCAGCGAGTCTCGTCAATTATCGCACCAAGGAGAATGAGAAGAGAAGGGATCCGTCCGGACGCGGTCATCCGCTTCTTTCTTGAAGGAAAAAGGGAGAAAAGGGGGAGAGAGGCGACGTGTCAGGGATCTTTATCTCTTCCCAGAGAGAGCTCGACTCAACCGGCCAGAGGGGCGCAAGGGGGGACAGCTCACTATGCACCGAACGTCGAACTTCTGGTTCTAAGGTCGTCCTCAAGGAATCGGAAGAAGAAAGGCGAACGTTCTCGGAGTTCACTGCGAAAGGCCGGGGGGTAACGGGGAATGTCGTCGGCGTGCAGAAGGAGGGAGGAGCGCCCTCTCTGAGACCCGGCGATCTGTGACGCTCTGAGAAGAGAATCCGAGGGGGAGGAAACACGGCGTGATCGGCGGGTAGAAAGCACTCTCTCCGAGGACCAGCACGGCACTTCGGGAAGGAACTCGTTACGCCTCAGCAGAGACCACGAGCCACACTTCCTAGAAAGGAAAAGCTCGTAAGGATCGGGAAACCTCCACATCTGAGTTCCCCTGCTCGGGAAAGGGTAAAACCGGTATAAGGGGACGACCTCGAGGGAACCCTCCTACTCCGATATGTGGTTACAGATTTATCTCACCAAAATCGTCTTCTCGACTCTGAGGAACGGTCTCAGAAAAAAATCTGCGAGAAAAACGCCGACCTGCGAAAGAGTGCCTTGCCTGAAATCGAGCGATCAGTAAAAGACAGGCGAAGGGGGGATCCCCCCGCGAAGGGTTTCGCCACCCCTTTGGCCTCGGAGATTTTTCAGAAGGAGTAAAGGGATCGGAATCGTCCCCGCCATGCTCGTCTACTACCGAGGCCCTCGAAGGGGAGAAGGGGGTGACCAAAATCGCGAAGACCACCAAGGGAGGGAAGGATTTCTCCGCTTGAGAAAGGGCCCGGCAGAGCTTCGAAGGGAGGAGCAAAAAAGAAATTCTTCTTTCTGGGAAAAGGGCCGCGTTCCGTAGCTGAGTCAGGGGAAAGGAGCGTACTCGGGGAAACTTCTCCTAGGGGCGCCTATCGGAAATTAGGGCTCGTTCCGGTTCTTCCGCGAGAGATGTTCAGGAGGGAGGGCCTATTTTCCGAAGGGATCATCTCTCGAGGATTATGAAAATATAGAGAGGAGAGGGGAGGGGGAGTAAAGAGGTTAGCACCACGCCTCTCGTCTCAGAAAGGACTCTTCTACCACATGGCTGGGGATAAGAAACCTCCTCTTTCGAGAAGAAGCCAAGTAGGAGAGGGTCATCCCGACGATTTTGCTCTGAAAGTCGACGCAATCGCGCCAAGAACAGCAAAAAGACCACGGCCGGTTCCGAGGTAGATCTCTTAGGGGGAAAGAGCAGGGGAGAACGCAAGAGAAATCAAGTCCGTGAAAAAGCTTGCGCTTTCCGCCCAGCAAAAACGGGCCGAACGCTCCGAAATGGAAACAGGGGGAAACCGAAAGGGGCGCCGCCGTCTGACTGTCCTCCTTTACAATCGGGAAACGAGCAGTCGGCTTTACCAAAGGAAGTGGGTTAGAAAAGAAAAAGGGAAGACTATCTCTTAAATCCGTCGCGGAAACGCAACCCAAAGGGGGGATGGCCGAAGGGGGAACCTTCTCTCTGTCGTAGGGGGGAGTTTCTTCCAGGAGAGCAGCGCGTGGATTGTTAGCCCTGGAGGAGGATCACAGGCCAAAAAATCGTTCTCGGCCCAAAAGAGGCCTGCGGGGGGAGGAGAGGCGTATCGTCTCGTCCTATCCTCAGTTCAGTCTACAAAGGGGAGGGATCGGTCTTCTCACCCAAGTCCGGGGGCTCGGCCATTCCCTAGGGGAAGGGGACGGTGAAGAGCGCCGTGCGAAGGCCTGCGACTCATTCAGAAAAAGGGGTCGAGCGGGAGCCCCTCAGAGAGGAAAAGAATGCCGAGCACTTTTCGCGAGAAAAAAGGCGACTACCTCCTGTCGTCAAAAGGGGGGGCCGCGAACTCGTCGACCAAAAGGAAGAAAAAAATTGAGGAGGGGAGGAAGGAAGACCCTCGGCCTTTTGGGGAAGGGTCCCCTTAGTCTGCCGGAGAGGCGGTCGATCTCTACGTGAAACCCGGGTGAACACCGACCCCAACGCCAAAAAAGGCTCGTCGCCTCGCGCCACCAAAAGACTCATTGACTTTCTAAAAAAAAAGGAAAAAAGCTCGGGGTTAAAAAGCAATCTCTCCTATGCTAGAAAAAACGGCTCCTTTTCTATCCAGGGGGAAAGGACGTCATTGTGCGAGGGGAAAATGAGAATGAAAAGAAGCCAATGAGTGTCGCTGATTACGACACGTTACTCTTCTTGAGCGGCGCCTGCCAGGAGAGCTAGAGGGGAGGAAGATTCCTCTCTCGCCTATTGCGCACTTTCTTTTCTCCCACAGAGAAAGGAGCGTGCCCTTGGCACGGCGTGAAGAAAAGGAGATGGTCCAAGGAGAAGGGGGACTATTTCTTCTTCTTTTCGAGGGGGGGCTCTATTACTGGGAGTTGAATCTCAACGACTAGTATAAGACGAAAGGAGGGGGGGAGGGGGGCTTTCTGCAAAGAAAAGGACAGACCTTCATTCTATCTCCGGGAACGGGGTCGTGTCTCTTTCCGTGTCGGGGGAAAGCTCGGAAAAAAAGAGAAAACGCCTCCTTTCTCGTGAAAGGCGGCACTCTGGCGAGTCGCCGCACGGGTGGACTATCGATGCATTTCGCTCTATGAAAAAGAGCTGAAAAAAAAGAACGGAACGGTGGAAGGTCACTGACGAAAAAAAAGTGCGGGAAGGCGAGTCGCGAAAAAGGCAATAAACGAGGAAGGTGTCCCCGTTTTCCCAGAAAGGCTTCTCTTGAGAAGGGCATGCTCGGGGGGGAAGGCCGAGTGCTAGCAGGCGCCGGGAAAAAGGTGGCGGGCGAACGGGCGGGCAGAAAAAAAAGGTGCAGCAGGGTGGGGAGGACCAGTTCTGGTTCTGAGTGGCGCCCGCGGAGGCGGCGAAAAAAGAAAGCGAAGCGAACCTCTCCGCTGAAAAGATTTCGAACAGAGTGCTTAAAAGAGGGACGCACCCTTCGGATCGTTTCCGTCGGAAAGCGGGCTGGTCGAAAGCGGACAGACAAATTCTGGTTCACATACTCGCAGGCCCTTTAGACGGTTGTCAGGGCCGCGCAAAGAAAACCGCCGTCGTGATGAGGACCTCTTCTTGGCAGGAGGGAAAGGTGGGAGCGGGACGTTCAAGAAGGGAAAGGACGCGGCGAAAAGAAAAAAATTCATCTTTAACCTGCCCGGAAAACTTCTCGGGAGAGGACCCTCCCGCAATCTTAATGTGGAGGGAGATCTCAGGAAAAATCTTCAATTTCGGTCGATCTCGGAAAAGCCGTACTACTTTTAAGTGTCTCGGGAGAGGGAGCTGATCGTCCCCTTTATTCGAGGGGGGAAATCCGCAAACGCACGAAGAAGGAAAATCTCCGCGGCGTTTACGAGGAGGAACACACTACGACTGAAAAAACGGATTATAATTAAAGAGAGGAGGGGGAGGAGGGGTTGTTGACAGCAAGGAAAGAAGAGAAAAGTCCTCTGAGACGTCGATTCGACAAAAGGCGCGTTCTTTTCTGGGAGGAAATCCCCGTTACGATCAGAGAGGGAAAAAAGAACAGGGGAAAAAAAAGGGAAGAAGGCGCTTACTATCCGCCGACAAGGGGAGTCCTTTGTTGGGAAAAAGGTGCACGCCTGCCCGAGGATCAGTGTAGAAGGGGGGGGAGAAGGAAGTCAACCTCCGGCCGCAAGTTCCACCCAAAGTCCGCGGGGGGAGTAGTCAAAAAAAAAACCTTGCGAGCCGTATTAAACAGCCCGCGGTCAGACGCACTACGGCGGGAGGGAACAGCGGAGGAGAAGTACCAGACTACGTAATTTCCGAGGAGCCCGGTTAACCGGAGGGGGAAGGGAAAAAACTTGCTGCCCAGAGCCGAACTTTCACCCGATCAAAGGGGAAAAGGAGAGGATCATGCCCCGAGAACCGACTGCCTCAGAAGGAAAGAGGTTGCCTGATATCTCTGGGAGTCCTATTTTCTCTTTCAGGGTCCTCTTTCCAGGGATAGCAAAAAAAAACTCTTCGACGAACGAAAACCTGATTTCAGGAAAACGCGGTCCCTTCACAAAACCGGGGGAAAAGTGACCGTCCGAGGAAAGGGCGCACACGAGCAATGCCGGCAAGAGAAAACGAGAAAAAAAAAGGGATTTGGAACCGGGAAAAACAGAGCGAAGATCAGGAAAAGGTCCACAATCTGCCTGATGCGAAAAAATTAGGCAGAAACGCCGTTCCAGGAGGAGGCCGCGCCGCGGGGGGAATGCGCTCAAGCCCGGGACGACGCTGCTGCGACGCTCGGGGACCTAGTCCGCCGAGAGGAAAGATCACGGAAGCCGAAGGACGCGAGGTTCTTCGTCCACCAAGAGCACCATCGCGTTCCGCGAAGAGCATGAGTCCTGAGGACAATACCGCATTGAGAGGGACGAGAATCTTTGCGCTAAAGGGAAGGAGCGATGCGGCGCGACAAAGAACAAGACAATCGACCCTCGGCGCAGGAACAAAGCGTGCGCCGGCCTGAGGAAAAGGAAAAAATTGCATCCGAGGGGGAGGGGGAGACCCGACCGAAAAAAGAGGCTAGGCTCTTCAGCCTTTCTCTGATGAGGGTGAGAACTGGAAAGTGAAAGTGTCTTCGCGACCACAAGAAAGACTCATTTTTTGGAACGCTTCATTCCTTCCACGGTAAAAACCCCAGGGGCTTTTCCCCCCTTAATTCTCTTCTTCTAACATTCTGCATAGAAAGAGCTTACTGACTCCCTCTCTCATCCTTTTGAGGGAGCCCCCCCTTTCAAAAATTTGTCTCTCTTCTACAAAAACCTCGTTCGGGATTCCTGTCCTCGGGTCCTTTCTTTTTTCCCCTGACGAGAGAAGAGCTTCCTTAAAGATCTCCCCCTTCTATTCATCGCATTTAAAAGGGGGGGAGACTCCCTTTTCGATGCGGAGCTAGGGACGAAACAAGAAGGAGTTTCCCGATGAAAGAGTCTTCCCCGGACTACTCTCCGTAGGGAAACTTCCCCGGGGGGGAGGCATCCTCTTCGAATCTCCTCGGGGGCTCTCGCCTCGAAATAGAGCTCGCCGGGGGGTCTTCTCCTCCCCTCCCCGAGAGAAGGTTTCTCTTCCCTTACGGAGTCACTGGGGAGGGGGCTCCCTCTAAAGAGTCTTCTTTCGTGGAAAGGTCGAGTCTCCTCGAGAAGAGGAAAAATTAATAGAGGAAGGACTTGCTGGAAGACTTTTTCCTAGAGGGGGGGAGCGTCTTTTCTCCTACCACGGAGAAGAAAAAAATGACTGACCCTCACTAGGCCACTCGAAAAGGGACGCGAAAGTTAAATCAGGAAGGAATCTTACCACGGATAAAAGATGCCGAACGATTGCTCGAAGTATGGGCCTCTAATGAGAAACCTCCACTCTAGGACCTTCTCAGGGGGACGGGATGCCACCTACACCGGAATCTCCGAAACAAAGGACTCAGTCGAAACCTAGTACTCTCGAGGAGAGAACGCTCCAACCCTCGAAGAAAAACGCAACCCGAAAAGTCTCGGGGGCTACACGAGAGTGCTGTCCGGAAAACTTGGAAAAAATATCCCGTTCCCAGCCTTCTTCTCTACCAAAGGCGGAGCGGGAAGAAAGAGAAAAGTTCTCCCTCCTTCGGGGATTTCCAAGATTTTGTCCGCGACTGTTAAAGGAAAGTTTCTCTTCTCTCCACAAGTCGTCACTGAAGGGCGCGAAAAAGTGCTGGTTGTCCCGAGGGGGAGCGCTACCATACGGGGAGAAAGAGAAAACCGTTCCTTTTAGAGGCTTCGTTGCTCGGGAGGGACACTAGGGTTCTTCTAGCACTAGGACGCAACAACTTCATAGGGGGAGCGGGAGAAGGGCCGCGGGGGAGCACGTAGAACGCGGCGGAGGGATTCAGTCAGAAGCCTATTTTTTAACTTGAAGAGGACTCCCTATGCGCCGAGAAGACGAGGAGACACATGGTTCGTCATGAAAAACTAACAACAAAACCGGAGGAGGGGGGGGAAAATGGTAAAAAAAAGCGATCACCTCTTTAAGGCTATCACCTATGGAGGGAGCAGTCCTCGAGAAAAGAATTCAGCGAAAAAGAAAAGGGCCTGTCTGACTAAAAGCGTTTCTCTAGAACCTCTTCCATCGAAGCGGATCGGAATTTTTTCTAGGAACCTTCCTCTCAAAGGGCAGAACCTCGAAAGAAGAAGACCCGAGAAAATTTTTTCTCACGATCTTAGAGATAGGCTAGGGCCTCACCAGAAAGTGCGGAGGAGAGCAATTCCGTGACATAAGAAACCGATCAAAGGTGTAGACCATTGAATCTCCTGTCAAGCCTCTTCTGAATTGTGGGGAACATCTCCTCCTCCTTCTTTCCGGCCTTTCCGCCGGACGAAAACCGCGAGACATTCACTAGAGGGGGTACCCTGCCTACAACGGGGTGTGTGATACCTGTGAAAGAAGGACAGACGCATACTAGGCGCGGGGTGAGATCCCTGCAAAACATCTATTTGGGGGGTGAAGAGGGAGGGGGAAGCCTTCTCTCTGTAGACGCGATCGCTTTTAGAAGAAGAGCAGGGTCCTCAGTCGTGGAGGGAGGTTCTGATATGAAAAGAACATCCCTTCCTCAAAAGAGGCCTCTTCCGTGGAAAAGTGGTCCGATCGGAGAAAGGAGACTGGAAGCGAGTCGGCCGGAGTGTCCTTGAAGGACGAGAGCAGAGCTTCGAGAGAGGGGGGAGAGGCACCGACAAGGTCATCACTCGAAGAGGCTTCTCCCGCAAAAGAGGGAAGGGGGCGGCTTATCTCGCGGAGGACTCCCAACTGAAAAAGAGACCATTAATTAGACGAGCCCCGCCTTCTCTTCTATCAGCAGAAGAGCACGTTCGCTATCTAGAGTTACTTCAAGAGAGGGAAAGGCTATTCGCGTCTCTAAAAGCAGCTTCTACTACTCTAGGGAGGAAACGGACGTATGAGAAACTCGTCCTTTGCGGGTCCTTAGTAAGAGACTAGAAAGACGAGGATCTCCTTCCGCATAGGGGAATGCAAGGGGGACCGCTTCCCTCCTCTTATTCTGCCGGGGGAAGCGCCTCGAGAAAAAGCAGCCGAGTGCGCTCATTGACGGAGAAAAACTGCTCTCTTGATTTCCGGAAGGAAGAGACGATTGCTCTGCTCATGGAAGGGGTCCGCTACCAGACCGACGTCAGGTCCTCTTAAAAGTGTCCCTGTGGAAGCGGATCGATGGGGGGGGTTGCGCGGTAAAAAAACGGGACGCTGCGGAAAGAGAGGGAAGCACGTACGCCGAGATCGAAGAAGGGGGAAGCCCGAAAAAAAGAGGCCTCCCGCACGGAGCATAGAGAGGAGGCAACCTTTTGCACTGCGGAGGAAGGAATTGGCTAAAAAAGAAGGCGCCTAGGTCGAGGGAATTTCTCGGAACTCATCTCGCTAACTGTCGGAAGGGAAGGGAAAATCTATCCAGACTAGTTTAGGTCTTGCTGACAAAGAGCCTTCATTAAGACAGGAAAGGAGGGAACTCAGTTGGGGGGGGCGGTGGCGAAGAAAAAGCGCGTCGTCCTTCGGCTCATGCTCGTGACGGCCCCGCGAGGGGGGAAATCTTGAACTAGAAAAGGGGAGGCGCCGCATCATCCGAGAATTACTCGTCTTTATTCGAATCCGGAAACAGAAGGAGTCCGAAAAGGGGGGGGATCGCTTATTTTTCACTTACGAGAAAGGCATATTTCTTGTAGGGGGGGGAGCACTTCGCTCTCGAGAGAGGGAAGCTTACCGGGGGCATGGCGATTGGGGGGGGAGGGGCCCTAAAAAGAAACGGCATGCTTCGGTGCTCCTGGAAGAGAAAAATGCTCAAGAAAAAGAGTTTAAAGGGCTAGGGGCATACTTCTTCCTGAGAAGAAGGCGTTCTTCTACGCGGGGGAAGGAAAGGGAGGGTCAAAGGCGTTTCTCCCGGGGAAGCCCCTATCCCCTAGGGCGCGATCGCTCTCATTCACCGGAAAAGTACTCCAAAGCCTTCGAATGATCCTCTCACAAGAGGAGAAGACGGGAAGGGTGCACCGTCTCCTTAGCTTTCTGTCCAGAAACATCTTCCGCAGAAAAAAAAAAAAAAACCGAATGGAGAGAGTACGCGCAGGCCCTTCGGGGAGACGTTTCGCCAAGACGCCGACAAGATCCAGAAAAAATCGTGAGGGAGGGACGTACCATCTCTGAAGGAATCAGGCTCGTCAAGGGGGGGGAATGGGGTACGTAGAAGCTCTCCTGCGATTTACCTTCTTCTTAAAAGGAAAGAGCGTTACGAAGATTTCGCGGGAAAAAGAGGTGGCGCTCGGCAGCTTGCAAAAAAACCCCGGAAGCTTCAGCTAGGGGAGCTCCCGCGCGTCGACGAGGAAAAGTTGAGAGAGGAAGGGAAAGCGAGCGATCTGATCGTAAACGCTCCGCAGCCTCACTCGCACTCGCGCAAATCAGGACGTCTCCGATTCTTTTGACGCAGGGAGGGGGAGGGGAAGAAATTCAACACAAGAAGAAGAAAAAACACGTAGGAGTAGGAACAGATAGAGAAAGAGTCGTGTTGTTCCATCACCTCGTGAAAGGGGAACTCGGAACGTCGAATCTCCCTATGCAGCGAGGGGGGGAGAGAAGGGTAGGACCAGTGGAGAGGGAAGAGCGTACTCGAACTCGCCCTGGGCGGCTCGTCTACTCTCTTTACTAGAGAGAAAAGGGAGCTTCATCTTTCCCCTGTAGGGGAAAGGAAAAAAAGAAAACTCCTGCCCGAGAAATTCATCTTGCTGGCTGGTGCGCCGGAACGAGAAGTAACTCAGAAGGGAAGGGGGGGAAAGAGGAAGGCAGAAAAAAAGATGCGCGCGGGCACATCTCCCACCTTGAAGGGGGGCCCAGCACGCCGGTCCCGTACCTCTAGAAGATAGGGAAAAAGGAGGTCGGCGTCTGGCTCAGGAAAATCGCGAGGGAAGTCCGTAGGCCTTTGAAAAAGAGAAAAACCGACAATTGGGAAGGGGGGGCCTCCCTAGGAGTCCCAACCATCCACCGGGGAAGGGTCTGAGGATCATGAAAAAAAAAACAAGCGGAAGCACCGTCGTCGAGGGGAGTAACCTGTTCAGCTGAAGGCTTCTCGATCTCTTCGTCCTCGTGGGAGAGGGGACGCACAAAGAAAAAAAGGCCACGACTATCCCTGGAAACTCTTCTACTAACGCAGAAAGGGCATGCTCCGTCCCTGGAGGAAAGGGGAGCCCAAAAAAAATCACCGACCTTAAAAGAAAGAATTCATTCTCACACTACATTCCGGAAAGGAGAGAAGAATGTTCACATGGGGGTAACCTTTTGATCAGGAGGGAGACGAGTAAGAGAAAAGGCATCTTCCTTATTCTTCCCGCAGGGCTCATGTCTATCCAGAGGGGTGTAGACTCTCATCTCGGAAGTCTGAGCGAAGGAAGGCTATCTGCGACGAAAGCGACTCCTCTCGGGGAGAAAAAAAGGCGCGCGTTTCCTTCAACGGAGGGAAAGGGGCTTTGGGTATCGGGGGGGGGGTATCCAACCCTACAACGGAGCTATCACCATAGAAGGAAATGAATTTCTTCTGCTCGGGAGAGTTTTCAAAAGGGGAGAGGTGCTCGAGAGCGGGACTCCGTTACTAAAAGGAAGGATCTCGCCTCTCACCGAAGAACACGGAGCTTATTCAAAATCGGAGAAGCCTTTCCGCATTTTTCAGGGGGGAGCGTTCCGCTATTGAATCTTGTGAAGGAAGAGGCCTCTTCAGAGGGTCTCCTATCTTCCGCTGGAGAAGGGGGAAGTCGCCTAGACTCAGAGTAAATTGGCTCGGGCGAGAAAAAGCTATCCTCTACCTCAATTGTAAAGGGGGGGAAAAAAAAAAAGAATTGGGGTAAAAGAAAACTTTCTAATTTCAGACCTATTACTCCCCTTTATCTCCCAGAAAAAGGGGGGGGGGCTCCTCCCTCATAAAAACCTGAGCGGTGTCTTCCGGTCCCGTAAGAAGAATTTTACTTTCTCCTCCATGAGAGAAAAGGTCAACTAAGAGGGGGAGAAGAGAGCCTCCTCCTCTTCCTCAGAGATGTCGTTGTTTCAACAACGGGAATTGATCTGAGGCGGCGAAAAAAGGAGTCGGACGGGAAAGAAAGAAAACCGGGGACGCGAAGTAGCAACTTGGTCTGAGAAATTCACCTCTATTCTTCTAATCAGAAAGGAGCTCCTCTTCTCGAGGGAAAGAAAAAGGAGATCCTCAGAGTTCTCTTAAAGAAGACTCTACTGCGGGGAGAAAAATACGAAGGAAGGCGGACTTAAAAGAAAGGAGATTCCGCCGCGCCGCAGGGGAATCTGGACGCGCTGCGAAGGAAGCGCATCTACTTAAGAGAAAGGGGTGAATTCAAAGGGGGGGAGACGTCTGGTGTTCGCCGACAGGGCTCTCCCAGAAAGGAGAAGTCACAAAAAAGGCTCTCTCTGAACGCAGAACGTATCCGCTCTTACAACAGCCCGAACGATTGCGAGAATTTGAGTGCTGAAAGAAGCCGAAACCAGCACCTTCTCGCCGAGAAAAACGATCGCGTTCTGAAATTACAAAGGGGGAAAAAAGGAAGGCCACTCAACTCGAGGGACTCATCGGAGAACCCTAGTACTCTCTCGGAGGAGATGACTCATGAAAGGAAATGTCTCACCCACCTCGGGAGGGGGGCTACCCATCCTCCCGCCGTCCAGAGGGAAAAAGGACCTTCCTTAAGGCGGAAAAGAGGAGGGGCGATTCCCCCCAAAAAGAGCCGACGTTCCCTAAATGGGGGGGAACCAAACTTTAAGGAAAAGTCCTTAGGACCCCTGTTATTCTTAATCGCAAAAGAAAGGACCCCTCTTCTCCCCCAAAGAGAAAGAGTGAGCGAGGGGGGGGGGGGTCCTCTCGAAAGAAGCGGGGCTTTCTTCTACTGCAAAAAAGGCGCTTGTCTGGCTCTGAGAAGGTCTTCAGGGAAGAGCTTCGACTTTCAAGAGAAAGGGAAGCGGAAAATCGTCGGATTAACTACGCGTAGATTTCTCCGGGGAAGGGGGGGAGCGGAATCGTTTTCGTCGAAAAGGCGAAGAATGTTTGCTCGCTATGCGCCGAGAGGGGGCCGCTTCGTCACGAGTTGCATATCGGGAGAGGAAA
>Ga0179593_1339175_pt1 | contig 12294 bp, 14 predicted proteins | sample CZODoug2_1_08_16_FD_185931 | JGI IMG/M metagenome (GOLD analysis project Ga0179593, IMG submission 185931) | Vadose zone soil fungal communities from Angelo Coast Range Reserve, California, USA - CZODoug2_1_08_16fungal (PacBio error correction) | ecosystem: Environmental > Terrestrial > Soil >...
AGAAAGGGTGACTTCCAGTGGTACAAGGAAAACGGGCATTTACGCTGGGGCATAGAAAAAGTGGATGATGGTATGAACTTTGGGAGACTTCGGCAATACGAATCACCTGAAGGGAAGCAGGATCGAAAAGGGGAGTCACGAGAGTTTAATGAGGACGGTGCAAATGTGGGCATAGGAAAAAACAGGGAAGGAAAGGAGGTGGGTGGTTTGGCTAATGGGGGTCATAAAAAAAGTCAGGGAATGACCCTAGGGTAAACGAAAAGAAAATGAACTTAACTGGATTGCGGAAAAAAAAATGGGAGGAACGGACTAGGCGTTCTCAAATATCCGTCTGAATAATCTTTGACGGATTGCAAGAAGCAGGCTTCAGGGAATTGTAAGGGAAGCGTCAGATCTTTGAGAAGATAGGTTCTTGAGGACTGAGGGGTCAGGGGGGGGGGTGGGGGGGGGGGGGGTGGGGGGGGGGGGTGGGTGGGGGCGTGAGAGGGGGGGGGGGCAAATTTATCGAATTCAGAGGACAATCTGGGGTTGAAAGGCAGAAACGAACGCTTCGGGAATGTCCAAAGAAGGGAAAAATCTTCGGTACTCACGGCATTAATGAAAAGACGCATGAAAAAAGCCTTGTCTGAAAAACATAAAGGGGCTCCACGCCACACGGGGTTCGCTTACCAGGGAACCTGGGAGACCTGCGAGCAAATTGCCGGGAAGAAAAGTGGAGAGGAGGAAAATTTCAGGTGGGGGTATGTTGGACAAATTACCGGGGAGATAGACAGTGATCATGGGTTCGCATTCACACAGGCGGCTCCCCAGCCAACAAATGGTTGGGGTGTGCGTTGTGGTTGGCTCAGGTGGTAGGACTGGTACGTGAAATGAATAAATAGTCACAAGCAAATTTAGGGAATGTGAAAGTGGGGCCCGCAACGAAGGGGAATCGCACCACCTTGTTTAAAAGTGTGCGTAGTCCGGTGGCAGTCAAACGCACGGCGAGAGTTTATGCGCAGTGTTCTCATTTTGTGAGAGGAACGACGGACTGGTCCGGGGGTGGGACGAAACAAACGGGGTTGGGGAAGCGCTAAGGACCAACTACATGATAAGCTAAAACCTTTTGTTCAGTTATTGTTCGTGGTCTTTTTTATGCTGGGCATCATTTGTGCTGAAGGGGGGGCCAGCTGCACAGGGAGGCACGGGTAGGTAAAAAAAAAACAGGGGTGGCGACGAGTGCAAGGTGTGGGAGCATGACACACAGGGTGGGAGTGGTTGAATGTGATCCCGGTTGGGGGGGACAATAAAGTGAGGGGGGATGTGTGGGGGTGGTAACGTATGCAAAAAAGGGGGAGGCGTGACGGTCGGGGGACGTATAAGAAAGAGTGGAGCCTCTGGCGCGCAAAAAGGGTGAAAAAAACCGAAACCGTGCATAGCCGCGCAGCGGCAAAGGTGGTAAGAGGAAAAAAAACAGCTTCGTCAGACGAGGAAAATGAGAAAAGAACACGGGGGGGAGGAGAGAATGCTAATGATGGTGGGACCGAAGGAGGGGGTCAGCGGGGGGGAACACCATGTGGCACCACAGTTGACACCAAGAAGGAGGGATAAAAATGAGACCGGGGGGATCGTAGTCTCGGAAGAGAACGTCAGGGCTCAAGTGGACGCGCAAATGGCTATAATCGGGACGCCAGTGGAGGTAAGGGGGGAAAACTGCACAATCGTACGAGACTCAGGGGGGCGTCGTGGGGCTGAAGGGTGTGTGAGAGGGAACGGTTCTCCTAACAGGAAAAAACTGAAAAAGAGATCAAGATAGTCGGGGAAATATTAACAGGGGGGGAGTGAAATGTCATATGCGGTCTGGAGGGGGGAAAAAAGGGGACAAAAGCTAACAAGAAGAGGGGGGAAGAAACTGGTCGTGAACTCGGGGGGATATGGGTCTGTGGAGGCGGATACGGAAAAAAAAAAGTTAATGTCGGCAAAAACGGCGAGAGAACAGTTGTGGGGGGGGGGTGGGGGGGGGGGGCAATAGATGCCTGGGTACGTGGCCTCGGCGTGCTATGAAGGAGAAAAAGCTTCTAGCGATCGCTAGGGGCAAAAAAGAGGGGGGGGGGTATGCGTGGAATAGGGGCCAGTGTTATAAGCCAACGAGACGGACAGAAAGAGGAAAACTGCGTTCAGCCAAAGAACGCTTAAAACGGAGTGAGTAACTAACGTGGCTACTGAATGGGCAGGGGTGGGGGGATGGGAAGTACAAAAAGGGGGCTGGGAGCATGAAAAAAGGCGGAATACGGACTGAAACTGAAACGAAGGGGCGGGGTGAATAGGAAACAAAGAATTGAGTGCGTGAACAAACAGAGGCAACAGGGGACAAAACGTCTGAATATGATGGGATACGGAGAATGCGCGGGGGTGAGGTCACGAAGCGGTGGGGCAGTAGTGCGATGGGTGAGTAAAAAAAGTGGACCCTGGGCAATGCTGCTTGAGGCCAATGGAAATAAGGGGGGGGGGGGGAGCTGAGTTACCTGGGTTATGATAATACCAAAAACCGTTTCAGCTAGGGGGGGTAGGGAATTTGAAAAACGGACGCGGAGAAAAAGTAGGGATCCACTCTAAGGGGGGAAGGAAGCTGATGTTGGGCCCAGTGTGGAAAAATGACTGCTAAAGTTAGGGATATTAGTAAATGGGGGCAATGGGGGTGAGGGGGAAGCTTGGTGGGGCGATGTCGCGGGAGTGGGGGAGCAGGGGGTTCGCAAAATGTACAGGAGTGTGGCTAGAGGGCACGTGGGTGTGAGCCGAGAAGGTGAGGGGGTTAGGGAAAGGTAAGAGTGGTAAACGGTAAATGAGAGGGGGGGCCTCTCCACACTGAATGTGAGGGGGGAAAAAGAGGAGAAATAAGGACTAAGGCATTGAGACTGTCTAGAAATCGTAGGGGGCGCGGCAACGTGGATGGTCGGAGAAGGGCTATGATAAGCGTAGACAATGAGGAATGTGGGGGGACCAGTATGATACGATGAAGGCATCCGGAACTTGCATGAAATTTGGTAGGAGAGAGTGGGTGGGGTGCGGGCAATTCGAGGGGAAAAGTGAGAATCGAAAAGCCTGAATAGTTGGATGAGAAAGGTATTACATCTATATGACGTGGAAAATAAAAAAGAAAGAAGCAAAGGAGGACTTGATTATGGGAGACGGGGCGCATGAAAAAAAAAATGGCGTACTCGGTGGCGTGAAAAGGAAAGGGTTAAGGACTGGTGTTGATGTCAGTGTCAGAAAAATGACTGGGGGGCTGGTCTAGCATAAGGAAGGGCGGAAGAAAGGATAAAATAGTCGGGTCAAAATTACATTGAAGAGAATAGAAAACTTAATCAGTTGAGTATTCGATAAAAGGGAGTCTGTGGCGTGCATCACGGGACAGGAAAACTAATGACGTCCTGGCGAATAGTCAGAGTTGTAAAATCTATGGCATATCGGATGGGGGGGCGAACGCTGGCCGATTCAACAAGGACGGGGGGAATGGGAGGGAGGGCAGGTGACACCAGACGGAAGGTGAGGACGACGGTAGGCTGGTACAATGACTGGGGGTCTACAAGGGCAGCAACGACGCGGGAAAAAAATCCGGGGGAAGGCAAAATGAAGGGGAAACTAGGGAGAGAGTGTGCAGGGGTCAGGGGAAAGGGGACGACGTTGAGGCTCAGAGGTGCGTAAGGGTTCATGTTCAGCCCAAAAAGGAAAACGTCAGAAAAAAAAGGCCGATAATAGAAATAGGGGGGGTTTGTGAACCGGGAGACCGGGCGGCAGGGGAAAAATCCAGAAAAACAAAAACTGGAGTAAGGAGGAGGCCGCCGGATCAGGGCGGAAAGGGGGGAGTATGTGTGTAGACATGGTTCAGCTCAAGGGGGAATCGGTAGTAGCAAAGGGATAAGAGGTGGGTAAGAGAAAACGCAACGGTTCGGGGACGGACGGTCGGGGGAACCAACCCCAAATGAAAACAGAAAGTGGGGACCGTAATGAGCACTTTTGTAAGAGGTCTAAAAGGAGGAGCCAAATTGCGTGGAAAATGGTCAAAGGTGTGAGTTAGGGGACTGAGTACAAGTGCGCTGGGAGAGACCAATTGCTGAGGGGGGGAGCATGCAGATGGGGAGATCGGATTGAGTGGTCGACCTGGGGGAGGGGGTCTGGAGGGCTATTGGCGAGGTAAATAAAAAACCAAAAAGGGGAGTGGGTTTGTTGGGGGAAAAGGGTGGTAACGAATAAGTTAAAAGATACTGCGAGCGGGGGGGGACGAGGGGGACTCAGAACGAGGCGGGGGTCCAGGATCAAGCCTTTTCACCGGAGGAGATTGGGGTGGGGGGGGGGATTGCGTAAGAAAAAGGATGAGGGTTCTGCGCGAGGGTCTGGCAACACCTAGGGGAGGGGGAGTGCGGGGGCGGAAACTGACTAATTGAAAGGTACATTCCTAAAAAATCGGGGGGGAATGCACAAAGGGCACAAAAAGCTGGTAGGAAAAATGGAGGGGGGGGGGGGCAGAAGATAGAAAGGGTGGCCCGCAGGGATCGGGTGGGGGAACCTTGGGAAAGTAATCCAGGGAGGACGAGAGTGCTGAACTCTTTTCCGCCTGGACCACGGACGACCGTGGAACGTTCACGTAAAGGCGGGCGTCAAAGCAAATAACTACGAGAGAGGGAAAGAGGACTGATGGGTACACAACGCATGAAGTAGTTCTTAACGCAGGGACAGAGATAGTGATTCGGCACACAGAGATAAGTGGGGCGGAAAAAATGGGGGTACAGGGTGAGTGAAGGAAAAGTGCAAAGGCTATCTCGGCACATGGGGGGGGAAAAGGACAAAAGGAGGTGAGGCCTAACCAGCTAGGGACGGTGTAGTATATGTAATGGCGACCAAGCATGGGAGCGGATATTGTAACGGCAGAATAAGGCCATAAATGTCTGTTGCGAAGGGTCCAAAGGGTCACAGGGTGCGTCAGGGGGGAGGAGACTGGGGTTTAAAAAAAACCCAAAGGACATAAAAGGGGGAAAACCGGAACGTAGCCCAGAAAGCTAAGAAAAGAAAGGGAGGGCTTACAAGACCCCAAAACACCACGAGGGAACGGACGAGTGGTGGGTTGGGAAACCCGCTAGGGACCAAAAAAAGGAAAAAACAACTGACCTAACAGGGGGGCCAGAAAAACACGATACGAGAGACACGAAAGCGGAGGAAAAACAGAAAGAAAAACGCGAGTCAATAACCAGGAACCAGACGCGGGATAAACAGTGTCAGGCTTGGGTGCCCGCTGAAGCGTGGTGAATGCTGGGCGGAGTAGGGGGCCCAACATTTGGACGAGAAGAGAAGGTGGGACAGGGACAGATGGAAGTGGGAATAAAATGCCAAACGCAGGGGTGGTGAAAATGGGGGGGTGCAAGAATAAAATGGAGATCGGTAAAAAAGCAAGGCAAGGAATTGGACGTGGTGGGGGATGACAAGTTTAGATGGGAGCCGGAACCAGGGGGCAGGCACAAATGAGAACAGAAACGAATTGGGGTGGGAAATCATATATACCCAGTCAGAGAAAAATCAATGGGTGTGCTGTATGTTTGGCGAAGAGAATAAGAAAAGGGGGGGGAGGAAGATAAAGGGGGCTGGGGATGGGAATAGCATAGTACTGGGGGTGTACCGTGAGACGGCGGGGGGGAGGGGGGCATGTGGCAGCCTCCATATGAAATCGAGCGAAAAGTTGCTAGAATAAGTGTGGGGGGACATGGTAACTCCCAGAAAATATAAAATATCGAAAAGTGGGTGCGGTAGACGGGAATGGGGGGGGAAGGGCGAAAAGAGGGGGCGGGTCGCGCATATATGTTAGTAACGAATTCTCGGTGGAAAGAAGAAAAACCTCAGGAAAAGAAAAGTAAAGAAAGAGGGGAACCGGAGGGGGACTCAGGATAGGGGAGAATGTTGTCGGGGGGTTTGCAGACTGGTGATAAAACTGTGGGTTTTGTTCAGGGTAGGAGGGGTGGGCAAACTAAGATTATAGTAGGTGGTAACGGGGGTGGAGCTTGTAACTTGTGCAAAAAAACCCGCAAACAAAAACGACAACACAGGGGACGCGTCCGCAGTTGAAACCATGATTTGAGGAAAAAGTTTCGAAGAGGGGCTAAGAACAACAAAAGTTGGGGCGGCTAATGAGCGCAGCAATGAGTCTTCATATGAAGAAAGGCCGGCCTTACATGAGCAGAGGAGGAGGGTTGTATATGATGTTGGTGGGGGGAAAGCGCTAGTGACGCGACAAAAATACATGGGGACCGGGATCCTCGGAACCCCCGTGGAAAAACAAAAATAATAGGGGTAGGTACGTAGAAGGGCGGCAGGGGGGGATCATAATCAAAAACAAAAAGAAAAAAAGCAAACTCGTTGATCGGGACAGTGGGGATGGGACAGAAGCTCATCAAGAAATAAGAGCGAAGTGCGAAAATAGTCAGGTCGGCAGACAACGTGTGTAAGGGGACATAACTATGTTAGGAAAAGAGTGGGAGGAAGAGTTGGAAAAGTAGAAGGAGAAAAGGGGAGGACACTAGTAACTGGTGGTCAGTTTTCGTGCCTGAAGTAAGAAAATTAGGGGGGAGGGGGGGCGACATTGTCGGGCCAAGGAAAAAGAGGTCGAATGGGTGGGGGATACTGGGAATTTGGACGGGCATACGGGGGGAAAGTTATGCCTTTGAACAGTGGACAACTCTCCGGGTCAACGCAAAGGAATTCTGGAAAGTGGGGGGGATCGATCACGGTGGGAGCGACAATCGGGGGGGGGGGAAGAGGTGCACTTGGGAGCGTCTGGCAACCTTCTGGAAAAAAGGGAAAAAAAGAGACGAAAAGAAAGGAAGCGTATCAATGCGCTTCAAAGAGTGGCAAACTATGGATTGTGTTAGGTCGATCGTCAGCCCATTTATAGAAATCTTAAAAGGAGGGCACGGGGAGCAGTAAAACCTGGAGGGAAAGTGCGAGTTAAGAAGGCCTCCTTCTAAGGATACGCTTCCGACGGAGAAAAAAAAAGAAGGGGCAAAGGCATCCTAAAAAAAAGGAAAACTCGAGCACGGTTGGGAGAAATAAAATAACCAAAGAGGGGGCAAAAAAGGGCGGGTCGTCCGGTTTTCGGATTCGTGACTAAAAAAGGGAAGGAAGAAAAGGGGGTATAGGGGAACATGGTATATGTGAAGCCAGCTTTGCTAAAAGGTAAGATCAAGTAATTGGAAAGAGTGTGCTTTCTCTGTTGCTCAGTGGGCAGAGGAAGAATGGTCCGTTGGGGGGGTGGGTCCCCAGGGAACGGCAGGTCGGGGTAATAGAAAATTGACCCGTGAACCTCTCCTAAACACTAAGAGGGAGTGCTGCTCGGCGCTTGGACAACACAACAAAGGGAGTGAAAAGTTAATCGGGGTGAAAAAAAAGAGGGGGGGGAAAGGTGTTGGGATAGATGGTCTGGAATTATTCTGCTGGGGAAAGGCAGTGGTTATGCAGAGTTTAAAACGGATATAAGTTCTGGCGTAGTAGTGCGCTGTAATAGGGTGAAAAGGCATACGTCAGCTAGAAAAGGCCAGGCGGAAGGGGGGGTGAGGTGGGTGGAACTAAGGGGCATCATTCCCTACCTCCCGTTGCAGAGGGATGGAAGAGGAACTATCCACTCTGAAAAAAAGCAAAAAAAAAAAGTGAGGGCAAAAGAGAGAGATCGTGATACAGTGCATGCTGAGCCGAGGTGCGTGTGGCCGGAGGAACGGGGTGTTGGTGGAGGGTAAAGGGGGGGGGCAAATAGGGCAGTGCACTGTCAGATGGAACGGAGCGGAGGTGCGCCAGACGCGGACTAACGGAAAGGAGGGGGATCTAGAAAAGGTTGGGGAGACTCGGTCGGTGGGCAGGGATAGGTGCGAAGGTCATTCTACTCTCGTGGACTATGACTAGGCTAAATGAGAGTGAAAACTGCTCAGAAAGAAGGGCAGGAGCTGGGGAAGCTTTGGGTGAGTAAGAGCAGTGTCAACTGTCGTTGGGGTGACGGATTGCTAGAAAACGTTCGGAAGCTTCGTGGGTAGAAGTTTAAGGGTGGGGGGAAGATGAAAAGGAATAATTGGACAAAGAGTAAGTTCTCATAACTATCTGTAAGTTAGGGAAAAAAGATCGGACAAGACGACCGGCTGGAGGGGAAAGGCGAGAGGAGGGGAAGATGGAAACGAGTGTGCTGGGAGGGGGGTAAAACAGTAAAACTCTTTCAGCGGATGTCGGGGCCGTTGGTAGAGAGAGTCTTGCAAAAATGGGGGCTCGAGGAGTAGGATACGATCCTGCCGGGGGAGGAAGCGCTTCTAAAGAGCCGTACGAACAAGGAGGGAAAGTTGCAACCGCGCAGCCTTCGTTTATATGGAGGGAGGGTGGAGGCAGGCGCGTAAAAGGGGGGGGGGGGGGGGGGGGACCACAAGAGGGGTAGGGTATGTCGCTGAAGGGGGAATGGCCGCGACGTGAGGTAAAAGGGGTTGAAAAGGGGCAAAAGAGGAGAGACATTTTGAGAAGATTAGGCTATCGAAAGAAGGGGGATAGACTACGTGCGTCACGGAAGATGTGTCCATAAGATAAGGAAGAAGGAGAATGAAACGAATCATGAAAATAAACGGGGCGGAGGAGCGTAGGGAGAGGCACAAATAGGTGAAATACCGCGGCAGTCTGGGGAAGCCAGAGAGTAACGGTGGGACGAGAGCAGGCCCGTAAAAAAAAGACTGGAGAAACATGGACAAGGAGTGAGTTGGTGAATTGTGTTGGAATAAAAATAGTGAGGGGCGTTATGTGAGGGTCAAATTTCGGGAAAGATGTGGGAGAGATAGAAAAAAAAGAAAGATCCAGAGGACGAAACGCGGAAAGGTGAGAGGCTTCTCGATGGGGCGGGAAAAGAAATACCGGGCAGAAGCGGCGGCACGGGATACATGCAGAGGAGAAAAGACCCATAGAAAAGAGGAAAAAGAACAGTGCTGGAGATAGCGAGACGAATAGCGGGGCGTTGCAGGAGCGGATTTGGCGCTAGGGGTAGAGCAAGAACTGCGGTTTACACGAGGGTCTAGCAGCAATCTGGGAGAGAGGAAGGTAGGGGGGTAGTTCTGGGGGTGACGGACAAAAGGCGTGCGCGCCTGCCAGTTGCGAAAGGAAAAACCTCCCGTAACACGGGGACTGACGGCGTGTGGAAATGGGACGAAAAGTGTGTAAATGGGAGCAGTGTCACTATCCAAAGCTCCGGAAGGGCTAGGAAAAATATAGCGTAGAGAATGGGGAGGGAGGGAAATATTACACCAGGGTAGGTAGCGGAAAAAAAATCTTTGTGGGGCGGTCCCGAAGGCCTGAAAAAAAGCGCGGAGTCAGAGAATGGTGGGGGGTCATACGGAGAACAGGTGGACAGGGCTTGGATTGGGGCAAATTTGAGGGCCGGATGGCTGGTCCGTGAGTCGTTGTGTGGTGGGCTCAAAAGGCGGGCTTTGGGGGGGGGGGTTTGTTTGGGTGGTTGTGGTTCGGGGTATGTGTTTTTTATTTGTTGTGGTGCTGGCTTGATCAACTTAGGGGGGTGTTTGTATGAGGCCACTGTGATGTTTGTGTTAAGAAGTTAGAATAGCTATTTTTGGAGCGAGTAGGTTTTTCTTGGTATCTGGCCTATAGTTTTAGGAGTGCTGGTGATTATAAGTGAGAGGTAATGTTGGAGGCATTCGCATTGGTTATGGATAGGCAGTTTTGTGCACGTGTGGTTTTATCTGCAGTCTGTCTCGTGTACTTCTCGTCGGATAGTGGTGGTTGCTTGGGAAGTGAAAAAGGACAACAAAAAATGTGGATGTTGCGTACAACGAGGTTTTGATGTTACACGGTTGTAAAGAATGGTTGTTTATTGGACATATTGAGTCAAACGGTAAGAACTTTGCTTCGATTATGTGCGCGTACGTGACTTAGTTGTTAGAGTGAGGTCGTAATTTGGTGTGGTGGGTCACTCAACGAGGGTTATTGTTGGCGGCTAGGAAGGTAAGTAGTGGAATTAGATGTGTTCGCTCAGATTGGTATCGAAAGTGGTGGGGCAGGTAATTTATAAGTAGTGAGGGGATTAAATTCTTGGAGGGTGCAGTTGGACGTCGAATGAGGACCTCCTAGTCGCGGATGGTTAAATGAACATCTATACCCGTGGGGTTTTGATGATGAGACTAGGGGGGGATGATATTTGATGCCTTGGTGAGCTAGGGATCACGTTTGGGTGCAGGAGGGGTTTAGGGGGTGTTGTGGGGTTTCTGGGTGGAGTTAGCGTAGGGTTATGTTGGGTAAGAGGTTTTTGATTGGGCCTGGGGTTGTGTCCTTATTGTCATTGAAGGCAGATAAAGGTCGGTATGGGATGCATAGCTGTGGGAGGGATGAAGAGTGAAGATAGGGCGGGATTTTGATACTCATGAAATTGGTCGGGCAATAGATGGTCAACTGACGCTGATGTCTCGAGTTGGTGTGTAGAATTGCTTGAAAGTTAATTGTGGGTGTGGTAGTACGGAAGATAAAAAATGATGATGGAGGACAAAGGGGCAAACGAATGAAGGGGGAATAGGATGCGCGAGGCACGATCTTATGATTTGGTTCTAGGGGGGAATAGTAATGAAGGAGTGCTGCCCTATGTCAGGATTGCCTAGTTGGTGAGGAAATAGTAAGCTTCCTGTCTTAGTGGGTGTGGTTGCGGTGTTAGCGGTTAGGTTGGGTTATGTCACTATAGGGGATTGAAGGACATGTTGGGGGGTGTGATTCTACAAGGATGGGGAGTTAGACGGAGTAGTTCTTGGAGAGGATGGAATTTTGGGGGATGTTTGAGGTGGATTGTGTTAATTTCTTGCATAAGTGGTAAGGTTGGCGAAGTAGAGGGTGTTGTTTGGTTGTTGGTGCCGTTGATCGGATAGTTTGTGTCTAAGGCGGAGTATATATGGAGTTAAAATTGGAAGTGAATGCCTGGCATTTTCTACTTTTCGTGATGAGAGATTGGGCTGTCGTCGGTGGAGGGTGTGGGGTTCTACCTTCCGTGTCGATTCGGTTCTTATTCGGCTATACAGGTTTAGATTGGAGCCTATGTTCAACTATAGCGGGATGTTACTGTGTATGTAAACTGGGGGGGGCTAGGGGAAGAGTTTCTTGAGATGTTAAGCCGTAATTTATACGACACTTACTTCAGCTTGGGTTTAAACATGTAACTTCTCCTCCCTGCTCGTAAGTGGAATGCCCCGGTACACAAGTGGTTTGAGATTTAGTGTGGCAAAATATTATATGAGTAGTATGTTGGCTAATGAGAGTTAGTTGTGGTAGGTGTATTGTTGACGTTCTTTATTGAGTGTGTTAGGGTTAACGTGGGGCATAGAAGTGCGCAAACACTTGTAAAAAAAACACCAGGAAGAAGTGTGGCAATGAGCGGGGGTTTCAAAAATGGGGGTGAGGCCAGGGTTGGGATAACAAGTGCTGCAAGTACCATTCAACCGGCAACTAAAATAATCAGTGTACCCACGGGGAAGGTGGGATTGGGAACAATCGATAACGTGTCTTTGCCGCCAACCCAGCTCAAGAGGTGTACATGGAGTGAAAAAAGTCGGGGTAAGAAAATAGGAGGAAAAACGTAATGGAAAGTGTATTGGTAAAGCGACACGTGTAGAAGGGGAAGATGGCAGAGGGTAAGCCCGGTTTCGTTTGATAGGCACAGGGGGAAAAGTCGGTGGAGCATTACAACAAACATTACCTCTGGGAGAGAAAACACGTACTGAGAAAAAAAAAAAAACTAGGAGATGCGGCAGTGTGGGTTAGTGCTTGGGGGGCGAAAAGGAGGATGAAGCAGAAATAGGAAACATAGGGATACTAGGGATCATAAAAGAGTGACGGCTCGCTGTATAGATGTGAGGTGTGGGGGGGGACTAACGTGCGCCTAGCCGTGAAGAAGGGGCATAGGTCGGCCAACGAAAGAGCAAGGGAGTCAAGTTGTAAGAAACCACACGGCAGGGGGAAAATGAAGATTTTTGAAAGTTTAGCCGAACCAAGTCGAATAGGTGCATTATCTCTTCTAACAAGTAAAAAAAAAGCCAAGGGTGAAAGGGGACCGTTAACAGTTGTTAAGTCATTGTGCTGGTTGAGTAGTAGAGGGCTCATGGGGGGAAAAGGATAAAAAACGAGGGAAAAGGGATTAGTGGGGCACCCATTAAGAATTGCGGAGGGAAAAGGGAGTATTTAATTCAATAAAAAAAAAAGGATGGACAGTTAGGGTTGAGGGGGAAGGACCGCTTTTGGACTACTTAAAATTGGGGA
>Ga0179593_1385536_pt1 | contig 12294 bp, 13 predicted proteins | sample CZODoug2_1_08_16_FD_185931 | JGI IMG/M metagenome (GOLD analysis project Ga0179593, IMG submission 185931) | Vadose zone soil fungal communities from Angelo Coast Range Reserve, California, USA - CZODoug2_1_08_16fungal (PacBio error correction) | ecosystem: Environmental > Terrestrial > Soil >...
TCACACCAAAAAAGAAAAGTACAGCCGACACTTTACAAAAGAACAAATAGCCGAATGCTAAAGAAAAAAGTAAACGAGCTCGCAAGGAATAAGATCAATTGAAATGCACGAATGGCGGCAAACGCGGGGCGTGGCCATGGGAGAACTGAAAAGGCTGGAGGGGAACGATGCACGTCGGACCCGAAACTTTCCCAAAGAAAGGGGAAGGTTAGATTGGACGAAGGTGAGTGAAAACAAGACAGAGTAGCCACAAAAGGGAGGGCGCCCGGAAGGAAACAAAAGGAGGAAGGGGACTTTTGCCCCCGGGTGAGGAAAAAAGGTCATCGTCGGCTAACGAAACCCCGGGGAGGAAAGAAAACACGCAAAAAAAAGGGTGAAAAACAAGAGCAAGAATGGCAACCCGCGAAGAGAGAGGTGGCCAAGCACACATGAAAAACAGCAGGGAATTTGGCAAGGGGGGGGGTTCCGGCAAGGAAGTTGGGAACACCATAGAGCAAGGACACACTGGGTAGAATGCCAAAGCAAGAGCAAAACGGCAAAACAGTTTGCGTCAAGCTCGAAGGAGGTGGAGGGGGGGGTTACAGGTACCCGTAATTCTGGGGGGTTGAAAAAAAAATAACTCTGGTCTGACATGGGAGCTGGAACTTAGAAAAGGAGGTCAAGAAGAAAAAGCGGCATGACCGGGGGTGGGGAGTACGAAGTTGGGGAAATCCTTACATAAATGGTAAGTCAAAGAAAAGCCATTGCAACCTCAATTGGGAAGAAGGGGAGGAGGCCACTCAGGAAAAAAGGGGTCAAAACACCACCTCACACTCAGGTGAACAGCAGAGTACTCAGTACAAAAAAGCGTGCGGCACCAGAATAGGAACTCGACCCAACGGGGGCAGACCGGCTAACGCCAACGGCCAAGAAACTGACTCAAGGTGAATATCAAGGTGCTTAGTTTCGCAAATCAAGCAGAAAGTAACGAAAACATGTCGCGCGGCAAACAGGTGGGGTGGGCGGGAAAAGGCCGTCGAGAAGGGAGTAAAACTCCTCGCGAAAAAAAAAAGGTGGCAAGGGTACGCCGAAACCGAGCAAACACGAGGGCAAAAGGGAGTAGAGGGGGGGGAGCCGCAAAGGGAACACCAGGTTCGCGGTTGGGGACTGATGGGACGGGCAGGCACCAAATACGCCTAGCCCGTGGAAAAGGGGAAGGGGGGGCTTCTAGTGGGGAATTCCTCTTTTAGAGAAAAAAGCAGAGAAGTGAAACGGGGAAAATAGAGGAACACCTTCACAGAAGACTGGACGAAGAGGAGAACTTATGGGGTGGACCTTTGAAGGTAAGACAGGGGAGGGTGGCACGGGGATTAGTGAATAAGATTGAGGGGGCCGAGGGCAAAAAATTGACCTAACGATCAACTGACAAGGCGAAAAAAGGACGGGGCGAAACAGTAATTGGGGGCGTTGGGGCGACCATTGTTGAGGGGGGGGACTCACCACCCAAAAGTCACGACCGCCATGAAGAAAGGTAACAGAGAAACCTAGAAGTCTTGCTCAAGGGGATTCGAACATGGTAAGGCAAGGGTCTCGCAACCAGATTTCGGCCAAAACTGGGAAGAGAGTTGGGAAAAAACGGTAAAAAAGTGGGGGGAAGTTAAAAAACGGGGCACAAACGTCCCGGGGGGGCTGAAAAGGGTCCGAGAGGTTTGTTGGTCGGACGCAGGAGGTGGGGGAAGTCCTAAGTCGTAGGAAAAACACATGAAACGGCGAAAGAGAAGAGCTGGAAGGGGGTGAGCCACAGACGAATACCCCAAAAAAAACCACGAGCGTTGCCAACAGACGAACACAGAGGTTACTCAAAAACACTATTAATACAAAAAAAAATATAAACCGGGGGCCTGGGAAGTGTTTGATTCCGGATTACTTGTAGGCCGGCTAAAATCGGGAGGAGAGAAAAACTTAATAACAGAACCAAAATCGCACAAACGGTCTGCTTTCCTGCAGAAGGGTACGCGTTCCCCTGACCCCCCCACAAAAACACGGACGAGGCCAGAGGTAACTGGCAAATTCACCCAAGGGATGAGGGGGAGCCTTGAGCACGCTAAGGGGGAGGGTTACTTGAGAAATAGGGCTAGAGAACAAACTCAGCATAAAGAGAGAAAACAAGCGTTCGAGTGGGGGGAAAAGAAAAAGTAAGAAAACCCAGGAAAGAAGGAAAAAACAGCTCCCTCGCAAAAAAGAGGTCGGATGAGCCTTAATCGCTCAATCTGACAGATGTGGACGACGAAAAAAACAAAAATAGAGAGGAGGTCACACAAGACCAAGAGGGAAGTCAGACGGTTAGAAAACCTATCTCTTCCCACGCCACGACTCACCGGGGAGGTCAGGACCAGGGAGGGACTGACAGGGGATCGTCCGAGCATTTTTGGTCTAGGGTCCCACCTTAGAGCAATCAAAAAATTAAAAAATTACAGCGTGGAACACAACATATAAGGAACATGAACTGACGGGATACTTGCGCTGGGGGGCAAAGAGACCTTATACGGTAAAAAGACGTGGAACGGATGACAAAGTGAACGGAAGCTAGAAAGGGCGACAACCTTGACAAATCAAAGAAAAGGGCTCCGGAAACGTTTGGGGTCAAGTTAGAGCACGGAAAGAGAAAGTGGGAAAAAGATCTGAAAGGAGGGCCACTCAACCGCGCCCAGAGACCACCGAATAGGGAATAAAAAAAGACTAGATCCAATCTCGCATGGGTGAGAAGGCCGTCACTCGATAAGCACAAGAGGACGAAAGAATCAGGAGGGTTAAAGGAGCCTAAAGGAGATGGCCCCGGTGACGCTCAGCTTAAGTGAGAACATAAACTCGCCCCGCTGGGAAGGGGCAAGTTATTCAAACAGGGGGGTAGATCAAAAAAAAACCAGACTCAACGAAACACCAAAAAAAAGGAGGATGAAGAAAAAGAAAGAAAATAGATGAAAGAACAAGTTGGGAAATACCGTGGAGCCCCATCTGTGCGTGACGCGTCCCCTGGGCACGCATTACAAATGCGCAGGACAAAAAGAGAAGAAAAGAATAAATGAGTCGTGACGTCGCCACCTCCCTAGGTGCAGTAGATGCAATTGATCAGAAATAGACGGAAAAGGATAACCACCAAAAGGCGCAAAGCTTTGTGGCTCTCAGGACCATTTTCGTTACGAGGGTCAGGGGGGCAGGAGAACAGTAGAAAGTGAACGAAGGGTCTATTCTCAACGCGCAAGGTCACTTGATCTACGGAAAAAGTTTTTTCTAGTCATCGGAAAGGTGACGGGGGAGAGTAATCACCGGGGTCACTGGCCGCCTGACCACCGTGGGTTGGGTAAAGAGAAGTCTGAGCTATTGGGCCAATCGCACAGAAGAGTCATCCGGTTACAAGGAATAAAACAACTAAGGAACGGGGGGAGCGGTACCATTAACGGGGCGAAACAGGAACACAAAAAAACCCTGGGTTGAACAAATAAACAAATGAGAGGGATGAGTCCCTGGTCGAAAACGCCTTCGGACCTCTGACAATCAGCGGAAGACAGAAGGAACTCTACAAAAAGGGCAAACGTACTGGGTCAAAAAGGGACCTACACAGTTTTTGCCGGGTCCTGGGGGAAAAATCCTCAACTCAGGGGGGGAAAGAGGAACGAGACAAGCGGGAAAAGTCAAAGGAAGAGATAATGAGGGAGACGAAAGATTCGAGGGAGATGTCCCTCTGCTGGGGGGGTCATTGAAAACCGGGAGAATGCAAAAGACACTGGGAGAAACTCCCCCGGATACGACGGGGGAGGGGGGGATTTTCCAATAAGTGGACTCCAAAGCTCATACCAAAGAAACAAATTGTCGCGCTCAAAGGAAAAATGAAAAGAGACCTTCATAAAAAACAAAAGCCACGTTGATTGACGGGTGGATGTTTCAGAGACGCAAAAAGCATGTGAAAAGGAAAGAAAGTGTGGTGGACGGGGGGAGAGGTCAAATGACGAAGAAAGGAACCGAAATGAAAAACAATTAGAAAAGTAGAGAAAAAAGCAAACAATCCCCCCAGGGGACCCAAAGGGTGGTTTCTGAAAGTCAGGTGGGAAGAGGAGAGAAAAAAAAAAAGTCTAGGAAAAGGAAAGGTCTATCGCTTTCACCTCCGAGGTTTTAAGAACTAAGAAGGGAAAGTAATTAAACCATCAGAGTGACGGAACCAACAACACTACCTCGGCAAAGGTTTCTGAGGAGAAAAGGGGGGGGGGACAAAGAGGTATGCCAAAAAAGGTGTGAAAAACAAAGGGGACAAAATACTCCGCCAAAAGTGGCCGCCGATTTTTGGACTCGGAAAAAAGTCACCAGGAGAAACCAGTGTGTGGAGATAGAGGAGGAACGAAAAAAAGGTTGCGGGTTCTCTTGAGGGGAACGGGAGGCGGAATTTGGGGGGGGGGGGAAGTTCAAAGAAAACATGGGGTAAAAAACTTGATACTGAAGGGGGGCGCTCTCAATGTCTCTACACGGGTCGGCGCAGGGGGCACTGGGGGCGCAAAAGGACTTTTGATGACTCTGGAAACGCAAAGATATTGAAAAAGTCATCATTGCCCACCCAAAAGATAAAAGAAACTTTTCAGACAAAGTACTGGGGGGAGAAAGCTACTAAAGGGAGGGAAACAAAAAACGTACTCGTGTTAAATAACTAGAAAAAGTGGCCTTGAGACGACGAGAAAACCGAGGACCTGGTTTTTTTCAAAAAGAAAAGCAAAAGACTATCCCGCACAAAAGTTGGTAAAGTGGCTCGTGCGGCCCGTGATTGCGGCCAGGACCTAACATCGAATTAAAAACCTCCAAACCGTGAAGAAAGGGGGCCATTGGAGTCAAAAAGTGTAATAGAACATGGGAATACACTAAAGTTTGAAAGTGAGGGCGGGTTACAAAAACATGTCCGGGGGGAGAACCAAACGAGAGACACCCTCAAAAAAACCAAGAATTCATTCGATTGAGTCGGGCAAAGGGGATCTGACGAATTTTTGGCACTAAACATTCTCATTAGAAAAAGTCATGAGAACAAAATAAAGAGAGAAGGACATGAGGATTGCTGCCAACGCGCAACTCAGATCAAAACCGTATTCAATTACAGGGCCACGGGTAAGAGAACTTGACCCTTGGAGAGAAAAATTGAAAGCTATACAGACGGAGAGGGGTAAATGTTGGGCTTGGTCCAGAGAAAAGTAAAAGGCACCAAAAGAGAGTATCGATGCGCAGTAAGGGGCCAAAAAAAAGGGCTGTTCCTCCTAACTTATGTGGCAAAGGAGTGAACCAGTAAAAAATTTTGAAAGGTAAAAAAGTAACTTTGGTCCTGGGGGCAAAAGCGTGTGTCAGGAAGGGCAAAGTATACTTCCAGCGTCAAAGGGGACGAATAAGAAGCCACCAGGGACCACTCTGGTACCGGCACAGGAACACGAGTCGCGAAAAAACTCAACTTGCGGAAAAAAGAGGTTCCTCAGGGACTGCCTCAGAGACCAAGGGCAACGAAAAAAGAAAGCGGGGGGAAAAAACGGAAGATTTGGACCCGCAAAAAACTCATATCCCAACAAAAACGGGGGTAATGCTGGTCATGGAGGGGAAATATGATCTTGAGCGGGGGGAGAAGGGAAGAGGGGTTTTTGAAGTAAAAAAAAATTTGTCATGGGGGGGGAGGGGCCTCAAAAGGTAGTCTCAAAGAATGTACAGTTGTCGCAAACTAACCAGTGGGACAATGAACAGTTGAAGGAAAGGACTGAGGGAAGTTAGAACGGGCCTCATTCAATCGGTTGGACGACGGGAAGAGTGGGAACTTGGTGAGAAACGACAATGAACCAGTCATAAACCAAGACCAAAGAGATCTGTGAAAAATGGGCGTCCGAAAAAAAGGCAAAGTAAAGGCCCTCCGTCCACCTAAGAGGGGGTGGAGATAGGCACTAAATTTCCAAAGAGGGTACACAGTGGCCAGCCTCCAACCTTTGAAAAAGGGGGAAAAGAAAAAGGGAAGGGGAGACGGACAATCCCTAATCTAGAAAAAAAATGCATTGTCGCTAGGCAAGAGATAGAAAGATTTGTCGGCAAGAACTCCGACGCGTGGCCCGCATACCACGAAAAGAAAAAAATCAAAGAGAAGGGAAGTGCTCAGACCATACGTAAGAAGAATCAAAACCAACAACAACGTATTGGAAAATATATATAATGTCTTGCGCAACAATGATGTCGTTGAGAGGGGTGTCTAAAAAAGATTCCGAACGGCCGACAAGTGCACGCAAGTCGCTCAACAAGTTCTCGAGTGACGTCACGATCAAACGGAAAACTTCACGGACAGTAAGGTCGATTCGAACCACGCGTGGTTGTAGCTGTGGGAAAAATGAAAAAGGAAACTGAAAAGAGTGACGGGGGGAAGGTATGAAGTCGTCCAGCCAACTTGGGAAAAGTCTCGGAGGGGTTATTATTTTCAAGTGGGGGGGGGGTTAAGTCGGAAAGGAACAGGGAGGCGTCAAAGAGGGTTTAAATGAGAGCTGAAGAGAAAGACCGAAAAAATAGGGTCACTTGTACTTGCAACCGGGATTGTGGGGACCGTTAGAGGCGGTCGGCGACAGGGGAAAAAAAAAGGGGAGCCCCCTCACACAAGGTTAACCACAAAGCAATCATGAATCGCAAAAAAAGAGAAGACGGGAAAGATTGAAAAAAAAGTGAAAAAACCCCGACCGATGGGGGTGAGGGTTAGTGGGGGAAGGAAAAGCATCGGGGTCAAATCTCGACGCGAAAAATTTGGGTCGAAGGGGGGACGAATGCAGAGCAAAGAGGGGACAAAAGTTGGAAGTCGCAGATCTTTGGGGAAGGGAACTGGGACGGTGCCGGCGAGGGGCAAGTACATGGGCGCCTGGCCTTCTCTGAAAAAAAACTACACCACCCCAGGGAATGAAACTAAGGGGAGGGGCGTGGAAAAGGGGTAGTGGGGGAGAACGGGCATCAAGTTAGCAAACGACCAAGACCAGTGGCAAACTCCCAGAGACAATCGATTCCGACCACCGAGATTTTGTTGGGACTCGATGAACAAAGCCAAAGGAAAATGTCGTAACAGAAATAAGCACTACGGTAAGAGCGCCTTGTCTCGGAAAAACACGTAATACTTCTGAAACGTGTTGAAAGCTCATAGGAGGAAAAAGGGAGCCAGAACACCGCATCGTACGATCGGCATTCGATACGAAGTGTGTTAGGCACAAGGATTGCGCTCAACTCCTCCGAAAGACGGAAAAAAAAGTTTGAAGGGGAGAAAAAAAGACAAGTCCCGAGCATGAAAGGGAGAAAAGGGGCACGGAATGTTTTAAGGAAGGACACCTGCCGGGTCTCGGTTCTGAATATGTGAGTGGGCAGTAATGACACGGGATGGAACAGGTAAAAAAAAAAGGGTTCAGGGGAGCTGAATTTTTAAGTAACATGGCGCAAGGCGCATTCGAATTGGCCCGCATTTAATAGAAAGGGGGCCACGAGCCGTCCCTAAGGGAAAGAATCAGTGGACCGAACGAGCAAAAATAGGTGTGGGACCACGGCTCTTGAAAAAAGGTGGCCACCTATGGACGTAAAAATCTGAAGGGAAGGGAAGCACCAGCTTGGAACCACTGGGGGAGAGCCAAGCCCCCGAGAAAGAAGGCAGTCACCAAACATTATCAGTGTGAACCATTGGGAAACCTCAAAGTCCCAACAAGGAAGGAACAGTCAAAGGTACTGAAAAGAGGCACACAAAGGAAAAACTTAGGTTCACGACGGGGAGAAAACAGGGGTAGCAGAAAAGGCAGACGGGCACAGGCATCTCAAAAGGGGACACTGGTTCTATTCGTGGGCAGGTGTCAAAAACGGGGGAATCAAACCCACAGAGGGGACAACCGTAACCTAAAAGAGGCCCCCACCAAGAGCGGGGTTGTTGGGTGAGACTCAAAAAACCGCACTGCGATGGGAGTAAGAAAGGAAGTAGCCACCTGGGCGGAAAAAGAGAAAGAGCGGAGGGAAAAAAGAAAATCGAACGCTGCAGTCTATAGCCTCCCCTGGATTCAAGCCACAACCTGTTTGCACAGTGGGAGGGTGGGGCCATAGTACGGGAGTGAACAGGAGAAAGTGAATCTAGGAATCTAGACGACCAAGCACACTGCGTCTTGCAGGCCAGAGGGGAGTAAAGCACCACGACAGGTGGGAAAAGGTGTCTGGGGGGGAAGTAATCGGAGGGAGGAGGGCAAATCCACCTTTAAAGAAGGAGAATGAAAGTGGTGGGACCTGAGAGAGTAGTCTGCCCCTCCGATATAAGAAAAGGGAAATGACTCTTTGGGGGGTAGAAAAGGGGGGTCCAGACACAAGAAAAAAGACACTGCCCCAGGGACCGCGCATCAGTACCAAGACCGGGGAAAAGGTAGAGCAAGAAGAAGACACGTCTCCAAAGATTGGTGGAAGACTTGGCAAACATAAGAGGGCTTTCCCCAAGAAAAAAACTTAGAACGTGGAAGGGAGGAATGGTAAGCGGAGAAGATGAATGCCGCCTCACCTGGTGATAGGGGGAAAAAAAGGTCAAAACAACAAGGGTGCAGAAAATTCTAAAATGGAAGGGGGGGGAGCTGGGTCAAACCTGGACGAAAGAAAAGAACAGTTCATACCAGACCGAAAAAAAGAAAGTAAAAAGTATTGACATAAACCGGAATAGTCAGACGCATGAACAGCCCGAGGATCTGGAGAAAACGGTGTGGAAGTGAAATACAAGTGAAAACGGATCTCGCAGGAAGGCAAATAAACTTGACCCGCCAACTCAGGAGGAGGGGGGGAGGGTTTGTCGTAGATTACAAACGCCGCCAAGACTAAGGTTTGAGAAGGTAGCATCGGTCCCGTCGGGAGAGGACCGGACGAAAAAAAAAAAGGGCGTAAAATAACAAAAAGACCGAGAGCCAAATAGAAAAGCAAAACTTGGTGGATCAAGTCCCGTAAAACTCGAAAAAATCAAATCAAGAACCGACTGACCGGAGGGGGAAAGGGGAGGGCCGAAATTTCTTAGTTAAGGAAAAAAAGGGGGTCGCGCAGCTGGGAGGTGGCCCAAAAGGAGCAACCTAGGGGGAGCAAACGGGAGTTTTGTTCCACACGGTGGGTGAGAAAAAAAAAGCAAATGGAAAGAGAAAGTAACGACAAACAACAAAAACTGGGGGGGGGAAGGGGAGGAAAATAGAGAGATGAGCGGTGAGAACACCCAAAAGTTGGACAGTACCGTTGGGCACACGCCCCATAGGGTGGCAGCGGGGGCAGGTGGGAGAACCGTCAAAAGGGAAAATGCGGGAAGGAAGGGTATCCTCATATTACGGACGCTCGCCACCGAAGGATGATGGCCGATCTGAGGGGAGCGGGGGGAAAGGACGGGAATGTCAGAAAAAATGGACGCGACAACAAATGGCTCTCAGTTCTGTTTAGGAAGATGGGTACATGGTTTCTCTCTGTCAAAAAGCTAATGACTATTCAGGAAGGAGAAAAACGGACCGGGAAACAAAACGGGGGGGATAGCGGAAAATTCACGAAAAGCAGGAGGTCTAAGTTTTGCGCCAGCACTCAAAACGATAAGGTTGCATGTGAGTCCGGGGGGGAAAAAAAGTTTTGTTCAAGAGAAAAAGACAGACGGAACGAGAATCCGGGGGGGAAGGGTACATTCAAGACGACTATAGGGGGTCAACAAAACGGGGCGGGCGGAAAAGGAAAACACCGAGACGCCATGGGGGGAAAAAACCCGAGAAAAAATGCTCAGCGATCACGGGAAAAACATGAGGGACGGGAAACCGCTACAAGGTGGGAAGAGGGCAAAAAGGCTCGCGGACGTCGTCAAAAACGGAAAAAAGGTGGTCCGGGGCTGGTGGCACACAAAATCAGGTTGGTGCAGCAGACCCACAAAGAAAAGGACCGAGAGACAAAGACAGTGAATTATCGAACGACTGGGAGGGAGAAGGGGGGAGACGGGACGTCTAATGAGCTGAAAACGTGATCACGCACTAAGAAAAGACCCGGAGAAATCCGGAGGTTGGAAGAATTGACTCCTGATCGTTGGAAAACAAAGAAACAAGGGTCAGCGCTAAAGTAAATGACCCACATCCTGCAAATTAATTCCAAAGGGGTCCATAGAAAAAGGGGGGGGCCGGAAGACAGAAAGAGTCAAGGGACAGTCCGCCTGGCGTTGGATCAGAGATAGACACTAAGAGGAAAAATCACATTACTAGGAAGACAATACACATCCCCTTTGTTGAGGAATCATTTTTATATAGAGAGCAAAGAGAGGCCGAAAGAACGCCTAAAAAAAAAAAAAACTCGATTCGAAGAAAACGAGGGGGTGGTATAACTAAAGGCCTTAAAACATCGCGGGGGAGGAGAAAAAAAAAAACAACAAAACAACAGCTTCTTGAGGGCAACGTTGGGTTCAAACCGAAGAAGGGGGGAAAGGCTGTGTAAGGTACAAAAGGGTTGACCGTGCACCGTAAAGACTCACCACATAAGTTGAACGAAAGGATTTTGCGCGGAACGGAGCCTCCGCCGACCAGGTGCACGATGAACCGGGAGAGAACACGGTGGAAGGGGGTGGGGTCTCGTGTCAGTACATGGAATCACGGATGTTTGGGACGGGGGAGGGGCCGGGCAAAAAAGATGGTCACTCACAAAGACCGAACCAACGGAAGCTGGAGGACTGGGGGCAAAGAGCTCACTCTTCTAGGTTTCAAAAAAAGGGGAAATTATAAAAAAAAGACCGGGAAAGGAGGGGTGGAGTACAATGAAAACGGCAAATCAGAATAATTCACTGAACATGGCACACAGAAAAAAAAAAAAATAAAACTTGGGGCAAACCTAAAGTAGAACAAGCTTCACCGTTGGAGGGGTGGGGACCTGCTCGGTTGTCATCCATTCACGAGGTCCACTTCTACTCTCCGGGAAAAAGAAAGGGAAATCAAATCAAACCGTAAAAAAAAGTGGGGGAACAAGGTGGAGCGTCAGGGTGTTCCACACCTAAACATCGAGAACAAAGAGCACATTCAATTGTGCGTAGGGAAAGGAGCCAAGCAACCAAGGTCTAGATGGAGGACGGTCCTGCGTGATCACAAGCGGGGAAAACCTTCTCGAAGATGGGGGTATTACTCGGAAGGAAGAAGGAGTGGGGCCTAACATCAGCTGCTCAATCGAGCCAGAAATAAGACATATTCTTCGTCAGGGCAAAGTGATACATAGTGCAAAAACAGTATACAGGGGGGAAGGAAAGGGGGGGGAGTAGCATACAGAGAATATTGGAGGAAAAAAAAAAAATAAAAAAATCCTATCCGCACACGGTCGGTTGCAAGAAGATTTTGGCAAGTGGTTCATAGCAACAAACCACGGAATAGCGAGGCCAAAAAGGGTACATGAACCAGAGAGGGAAAAACATGGAATGGGTCTGTCCTACTGGAATGGGGCATGATTCCCCTAAAAAACATTCAAGAAAAGACACCACTCTGGGTCAATGGGCAACGCAGTGGGGGGGCTTGAAAAACCACGAGAAAGGGCAGCGACCCATTTGAAACATCCCGCACAAAACAGAAATCGGACCCGCACCTACACAGAATAGCGGACAAATGGAAAAAGGAAGATTTGATACAATGCAAGGAAGTCATCGGAAGACCCACGTGCAGAGGTGAAGGGGGGGAATGAGGGGGGGGGAAACACGACGGGCAAACACGCAACACAAGTACAAAAGCTTTTTGGCAGGTGGGTGGGACGGGAAAGATCTCATGGGAAAAAAAGAGGGGGGCAAAGGGAAGGTGCTTTTCAAAAAAAGGGGGGGGGGGGGGAGGGCTTTACAAGAAAATGTCAAACGTGTCGGAAACATCCAGAAAGGAAACTGTGAGCAAGAGTCATTGGAAAGTAAAACCTTGAAGAAGGACGGGGGTCACGAGTAAACGTTCACGCATTCCCACAGAGTGGGGGATATTGGTTAAACCATCCCATCGTTCCTTGCGAAAAATCCAATATGAAAAAACAAGGGCCGAATTCCTACCTCCAAGGAAACCACTAAGGGGGGACAAGGTTTGTCGGGCCGAAGTGACGAACCAATCCCCCAAAACCAGAGAATGGACATGCACGAAAAAGCCTTAGTGATGCCGATGCAAAAATGGAAGAAAATAGAGTAAAGGAGCGACGTAAGTATCGTCGTAGACTTCCGGGAATAAGAGGAAGAAATGAGAGGTGGAGTCCTTTCTACGAGGGGGGGACCTCATCCATCAAAGAGAAAGAAAGAGGGCTCGCAGCACA
>Ga0179593_1399965_pt1 | contig 12294 bp, 12 predicted proteins | sample CZODoug2_1_08_16_FD_185931 | JGI IMG/M metagenome (GOLD analysis project Ga0179593, IMG submission 185931) | Vadose zone soil fungal communities from Angelo Coast Range Reserve, California, USA - CZODoug2_1_08_16fungal (PacBio error correction) | ecosystem: Environmental > Terrestrial > Soil >...
TCTACCCGGCAAGAGAAATGGGGGCACAGGGGGAGGGGAAGCCGCTACGAAAATGTTCAAGCCAAGAAGGCTGAAGAATGAACTGGGGGGCTCAGGGGGAAAGTCTAGACGGTGTCGGCCGAAAACAGGAAAATCGACAATAGCGGAAGGATATAACTTAACGCGAACAGAAGGGGGGGGGGCCAACGCAGACGGCGCGGAACGTGCTGGAGTAAAAATTAAGACGGAATGGAGATATCTGAGGGAGGGTCGTAGGGTAGGTGAAAAAAAAAGAAGTCCTCTCGCTGGCAGGACAAATCGCTCTATGGAGGGAGTCATGGCCTAGAAACGCATGCCAGGTCCCAGGGGAAAGGATTGAACCACAGGGTCATAAAGGGGGAGGACAACAAAACGGGCTCAGCTCTCGCGCAGGCCCGATCTCCTGGAACCGAGATGGTCTAAAGAAGGGAGGGGAGAGGGGAGAGAACGCCTCGGCATGTAGGGGTAATTCACGCAATCATTGAGACATTCGGGCCGACCTAAGGTTGCTTGCTGAAAAAAAAAAGTCGGGCTCGTCTCTAGAAAAGCGTCGATAGGGACAAAAGTGGGGCGGGGAACATGGGCCTGGTGAGGGGTCAGGGTGGTGCACAGGGGGGGTGGCTCACAGGCTCAGGGTGGAGGGGGGTGCGCTATGTTCTCTTCGGCTTGAACTTAGCCACGGCATGCCGGTATATGAAGTCAGCGCACAAATCGGGACAAAATGACATAAGGACATTTCCACAAATAAGCAGAGAGTGGACGGCGACTGGCAGTTGAAAGCCGGGAGCCGTGCGGCTAAACATATTTGAGGAAGAGGGGGGGATATAGTCGGTGATGCAAGCGGGGAACAATTCCTAAGGCTAACGTAAGATGGTAGGCATCAGACTGCTCAACAAAACATTGAATTATGTGGACACAGAGCTAATCATAAATCAAATGGAATTCCCGCAAGGGGAATCAAGACAGGTATCAAAAGGTCCTGAAAACCATGTTCCGTGTGAAAACTTGACATAAAAGAGACTTCGGAACAAGAGATAGGGGGGGGGGCTAACTCTTGGGGTCTCGTATCCAAAGGGCAGTGGATCCGAGCGAAACAAGGGAAGGTTAATAGGGCAAAGCAAAGTCTTTTCCTGTTGCTTCTGAGAAGGGGCCGCGAACTACTTTGTGAAGGCGAAGGAAAGCAAGTCTAAAGCAAACTGAGTCTATACGTCCCCGCAGGAATTCGGGATCGAGTTCAAGAGGGACGCTACCAAGATTCTCAGAAGGAAACAGGGGCGCGTACGTTTTCAGGGAGACGGCAAGGTCCTTAAGCAGGCTTGAGGCAAAACGGGGAGTGCGGGGGCAAGCGCGAGACGTGGGGGGCATGCAGGAAATACCGGAGGGAAAAGGCAACGGGGGGGGGCGGAGTCAATTCCCAAAATTAACTTTTCTCGGACAAAAAGTGACCCAAGTAAACGACATAAAAGTGAGAACACCTTGACCTTCTGAGCCATGTGGAAAGAATCTTAGGAAAAAAGTTGGGGGGGGGGGAACTGAAGGGAAAAAGGGGTTTCCGTTGACAAGTGCGACTAAATAAATGAAAAGGGCGGAAAGCCCGAAGTCGGAAAAAAAGCGGGCAAGCTCCAGAACTCGCATAGCCCAGATAGAGAAAAAAAAAAAGCTCTCGCAAAAAAAGAAACACGGAGGCAAAGAAGAAAAACGTCGTAAGTTGCCAGGAAATAAATTGGACGTCTTACCAGAGGTATCAAAAGTAAGGAACTTTCGAAAAAAAAAGAGCTACATAACCAAAAATGTGTGTCGCGATGGGAGAAGAGTAACTCTCAGAGCCGTGAGGAGGCTATCTTAGGTGAAGGTGCAGGGGAGGGAGCGAAAAGAGTCAGTAGTGGCCAGGAAGCGTAAACACTTCCTTCCCAGCTCAGGCACGCAGGACATGAGCCCCGAGAGGGGAGAATTCGGCCCATGGTCATTAACTAGAGGGGCTCGACCAACCTGGCTCACAGGCAGGCAGGCTCGGACTGATCTAGATCTCACGAGGGGAAAGGAACTAAGGGAAGTATGTATCAGGAAAAAAAGGAATGCTTGGTCGGACAGCACCGTTCTGGCGGTTCCTGTGAGGTTCCGATAGGGGATACGCCGGGGGCCACCAAACAAAGAAAAGTCGTAGGGCGCCATATTGGTCGTGGAAAGCTGACTTTAATCCAAACAGAAATGGGGCCGCACCGACTTGGTAAGAGAATAAAAGGTCTTATGGGGGCTAAAGCGGGGCGAATACTCCTCAAATCCGACGAAAGAGGACGTCTCTGTGCGAGATAAATCATTCTGAGTGACGCATCAGGTGGTCGCCTATGACAGGCTCGCACCGCCTTATAGGGTCAAAGGGGCCAACACAAGAACTCAGGACCAGGGGTGGAAAAAAAGCGTTCAAAACATTTCTGTGGCAGGTTGTCCCTACTGAATCGAGCTGAGGTCACAAAAAGTATCGTGATCGTTGGAACGGCTACGAAAGCATCTCTGAAAAAAAAGGTCAGGTATCGGAAGGCATTCAGGTATCCGCTCTTAGTACCAATCGGAGTGAGAAATAATCACAGGGAGCAGGACTCAAAAAAAGCGCGCCCTCAAGTAAAAAAAAAAGTAGAGGTAGAGGAGATTGAGGGGAGGACGCGCGTCTGCGTCAGAGTACCAGGGCTGAGGAAAACCGCACATTCTGCCGACCGGGATCTACAGAAGGGGAGAGGAATCCAACTATGGAGGAACTTCTCCTGATGGGTGATAACGAGAACTATACGGGTTGTGTCATCATTGGGGGCCAGACAACGAGGGTCGCTGGGGGGGATAACAAGGGGGGGCTTCAGAAGTGCTGGTGAGTCCTATCAGCCGGTACAGATTCTACAACTCAAGGACCGCTGTTCGGGTCTGAGCGAAAACGCCGGAGCTAGTGCCAGATGCGAGGCAGAGACCGGTAAAATATATTCCGGGTGAAAAAGTTCTGGTCAACATTGAAAAGGATCTATAAAACAACGTTCTGCAAGGGCCATCAGGGCATCGAACGAATCGAAAGACGGGAGGGTCGATTGCAAGTTGATTGGTGATATGGCTCGGGTCGTTAACAATAAACAACCCCGTTTCTGAAAGAAAGAAAGCGTTTGCCTTGTTCCTGAGAAGCTTCCTGGGGGGGGAAGATTATTGGCCGGCAGCAATCTTTTAAAAAAGAGGTGGGGCAAGAGCAACTCGAAGTCGGAGTGCTGCAATGGGGAGGGGGGCGGGAGGAGATCGGGACGCGGTGTCACTTCTTGGGGGAGGGGTAAAGGAAAGGTGGCGATAATCCTTCCCAAAGAGACGAGCCAAAGGAAAAAAACCGAAAGAAGCTCACTCGTCTTAAAGAAGAAACTGATCCAGAGCGGGGGGAAAAAAAAGTTGTACGAGTTAGCTGGTTGTTCTGACCTGGAATACAGGGAGACCTCGGTCAGAGCTCCAGTCTCTTGCTAAAACGGCAATTTGTGGGGACGTAGGGCCTAACCAGTCGGGGCCGTCAATGCACGTGGGGCGAGAGTCACTGGTCGTCGAATATTACTTGGGGGGGGGAGAGGCAACGGGCGGGGGCAGGGCCCGCAGCGTTGAGGCATTCGGGGAGGCATCCCCTTGAAAAACCTCTCTCGAAAGGGAAAAACGCTCGCACTCATCGGGACCCGGCCAATGTCATCGGCGAACGGGCAGCACTTCAAACAATTCATAGGGAGAACACTAAAAGAATTAAAAGGGGGTGAAGAGACGGGCAAGAAAATTTCGAACGGGAGGAAAAAGGACCATAACGTTTGGACATCTCCTTGGGAAACTGCCTGGAAACGTTGGCCCTAATTTCGAAAGGACAAATTCTAAGCAAAAGAGGGCAACGGCTCAAACAGTGGAGGGAAAAAAGACCCCCATCCAAGTCATTCCTCGGGACTAGAGCGAAAAAAAAAGTACGGGAAAAGACAGCAGGACGCCAGAGGGGAGGCCCGCGGTGAAACCTCAGAAAGTCATCTGGGGGATCCAGTAGATTGACATCGCGGAACTCAAGTTTGAAACGCGGAAAACACTTCGCAGCTCGCGAGGAAGCGGACCAAAGCTTAAGATTTCGTCTTGGAGAGAGAGGACGAAAATGTCCGGTCGGAGCCACGTCTCAGAACACGGTCAAGGCAATCGAGTTAAGCCAATATCCGAATAGGTTCGCGGGGAATCAGAACCTGATCTCTTCGTACAGTTCCTTAATGAACCTTAAATAGGGGGGGGGGGGGGCGAAATCCTGGATGTCCAAACAAGTGACGGAACTTCCAGGATTTAGGTCTAAAAATGTTGTCAAAAGAAATAACATTGGGGTGTCGGGGAGCGGATATTACTAAGTAAAAAAAAAGGTATCATTGCCTGTTCCAGTTAAGAATGAAACTATAGAAATCGTCCTGGGCCCAAGCCAACGAACTCGCGGGCTACAAGGGGGGAAGTACCAGTGCCGTCCAATAACGAATATGAAATGACTTACTTCTCGGCCTCTGAGAAACTGAACAAACCATTCTTCACCAAATAAACTGGAAAACGCAGGCCATGAGGATCTAAGTTCATATCGAAGGGAAGGGGGAGCCGGAAATTACAGAAAAAAAAAACGGGGGGGGGGGAGGGTCAAGAAAAAAAAAAAAAAAAAAAAAACAGCAGGAGGGGGTAAAAAAGTCAATGAAGCTGTGGCGAGGGGGGGGCATCTACACCTACATGCCGGATGGTGCGCAGCCTCCTATAGAAAAGGGAGAACAGCATCAGGGGGAGATTAACCAAATCTATAGGCTCGGATAAGTTTCAGAAGCTGCTGTGGGTTCAAAGCCACCGCTGGAAACTTAAGGGAGGGGTAAGAAAGGAGTCAGGCCGAGCGAGTTTTGGTCAGGAAAAGCCCTAGAGTGGTCACGCAGAGGGGACCACGTACACTGGAAATCCCTGCTACGCAATATCGGAAACGCCGCTTGTTTTAAACTACTGAAAGCGCCAAGGTCAGGCAACAGTCCGGTATCAGCCCTAAGTACTAGGGGTACTGTACGCACATCAGATTGTGAGACATAGGGCCCCCCTGGGGGCACCAGGGTGGGTCCGGCGGGGGGGTGTGGGGTGGCGTGGCCGGAGAGGTAACGTTAATTACTAGTCTTCGTGAAAAGATCGAGAGGTGAAGGAGGGGTCAACGTTCAAACGACGGCGATGAGGAAACTCATCTGCAGCGATGTTTGACTTTCGAGCGGGTGGCGCGGTCCAAGGTTCAGGACTACGGAGGGGGGGTACGAAAAAAGATAAAAACCAAAGGGGGGAGGAGGACAAGAAGTTAGAAGTTAAAAAAGACGGGCTTCCCCTAGGCACGGGGAGCCGCAACGCTCCGAATGCAAGCCCATCGCAGAAATATGCGTAGGGGCAAACATCGCTAGGAACTTGGAAATCACGAAAAGGTCGCGATAGAACGAAGAAGCGTCAAATTCATCGTGAACGACGGCCAGACAAGAAAGAGAGGGACTCCTCTAGGACGCTAAAAGGTGGGATGAGGGGGTGGAAAAAGTCAGATCATTTGGCGGAGGATTTGAGATATTTAGGACAAATCAAACTCAAACCTGAGACAAATCGCGCTATGGGGCGACAGTCAGCACTCTGAGAAAACTCCCGCCAGTAAGGGGTTGAAAGAGGGAAACCGGTTGGAAAAAAGGGCATAAAACTGATGTCAAGAAGATAAGAAAAAAGTTCAAGCCGTCCCTGATGCCTCGTAGGGGGTGCGGATCGCGACGCAAACGGCGCATGTATGGTTAGATGAGGCCGACAGCGTTGAGCATTCCTTAACTCAACATCATGGGAGGGAGGGACGACGTCAGGCTTAGGCGCAGCGTCGGAGGAAGAGGGGCCTGGGAAGGGTCAGTAGACTGGGGAGGTGAGCAGCCAATGGTGGGGCCACGCATCTGAGCATCGCTTCAAGAAGGCATGTCCAGTAAGGAAATCGCAGGGGATAGCTGACTGCAGTGTATTGCGGAGAAAAATAGTTGAAGGGATAGGTTGATTAGAATGGAATTAAGATACGCGTAAGAAATGGGTCGGCACTCCTCTCAACGACAAAAAAAAAAAGGTAAGGCTTGCCAACGCGCGTAACTCCGAAAGTGGTAGCTCAAGGGGGCAAGCACGGATATACACGAAAGTCAAGCCATGTTCCGTGAACTGTACGAAAGATCCGGGACTTCCTGCACTTGCTTATGGGGGCGCGAAACTCGGGAAGGGGGGCTGCGTGATTCGAGAAAGAGTCCGAAAAGAGACCTTTCTTCAACTATCGGGACAAAGGTTGCCTTGGAGGCTGATCGGGGAATGCGGAAATGCGAGGGGGGTGGGGCGAAAAGGCCCGATTCAAAACCTCAAAGGAAGAAGACTACTGTAGAAACCGGCAGAAAGTCTGAAGCGGAGTGAAAACGCCGTCACGCAAAGCAAGGACGGAGATTGAGGCATAGAGGGGTACTTAGAGCCCGCAAGGCATCTGGGATTAAGGAGGAGGGTGGGGGGGGAGTTGAAAAAGAGGGGGGGAGCCGTGGGAACACTGTCAAAGGCTTTGGTGTCCGGCACCGTGAGAAAACAACGGCCAACTGGACGTAGGCAGGCCGAGGATCAACCTTGGTCATAAGCAGTGAAAATAGGGGTCCCGAGAGGGAACTCAATAAAAAAAACTGCGCTGGAGTCCTGGCTTTGAAGAGAGTCGCGCATGACAGGGGGAGAAAGTCGTAAAAAGGCATTGCGGCGGACCTAGAGCTGGGAAGCTGCCGAACGAGGGGGCGTTCAAGAAAGCTGGCTGCCTGAAAAAGAGAAGAGAAAAGAATCTACTAAAAGAACGAAGCTCAAACGCTTGAACGGCCCCTCGGTAGGGGCACAAGAAGTCAAAAGTTGAAACGCAGACCTGAAACTTGGCGCGAGCCTACTCGACAGGAAGCTGCTCCTGTAAAAACAAGATCTAAAACTGGGTAGGAGGAGGCAGCTCCGGAGACCGAGATGAAAGCCGAGGCGGGGCGGCAGCGCTGGAGCATTGCGGGCGGGGGATCTGGTCTCTCTTTGAGAAAAAGTAAATGGTGGCCAGAGAGGAAAAAACTTCCTTCCCCTAAAAAAAAACGAAAAAGAGCAAAAACATCAGCCATGTACCTGGTAAAAAAACAGGACACTCCGGAAAAGCCAAAAAGAGAATGAACCCATGCTCAAAACGCGCAACTAAAATCTGAGAAGCAGCGGTCAGAGGGCAGCGGGCCATGAAAAGGACTGCGGGAGGTAAGCAACCCGGGGTGACTGAGGGGTTGATTGGAAAGAGGGGATAACTCCGACCTTAGGCGAAAAGAAAACGGACGGAGAGAGAGCAGATGGCGATCTACTATTGGCCCCAGCATGGGCGGGGCAGCCAGTGCCTATCTCACACAGTAAAAAACTCCGGCGAACCCGAGGGGATACTTGCCGCGTCTAGGGAAATCAGCCGACCCAGAGCAGGGCATCGGAAGGACGTCGCGTGCTCCGATCAGAAACGGAAGAATTTCCAGGGCTGGTTGGGAGACTGAGGAAAGTCCCGCCTCTTTATCACATAAATTCGTCCGTCTATACTTAATGTTACCAAACGGAAGGAAGGGAGCAACGTGTGTCGTTGGAACGGGACTAGTATAGGGGTCATTAAACCCCGTATCTTTATACGGGAAAAAAACGACAACAAAATTGTCGCTATTCGCATTCAGCAAAAAACTGGGAGCGACAGGACGAGCAAAGGTCAGTCACATATCGCTGTAAGGACATCAAAAAAATGAGAGGGGGGGCGAAACGAACTACCTCTAAATCGAAGACAACACAAAACGGTTAAGATAGTATGGGGAAGCGCTGCGGGTCTTAGGAGAGGGGGCCCGGTTCTGCTTGACTAAGAAGATATGGAAGAAAGGCTCGGTCACGGGAAGGCTCACGCGCACGCTTGTATCCGAGTGCCGTCAGAAGTGGAAGGGATCAACGAACGGAGGTGGAAAAAAAGATGATCAAGTACTGGGGTACAAGACGCGTGAGAACTGGGGAAACAGGTTCTGGAGGGGGACGTGGCTGGTTATCTTAATAGGAGGATGTAAGCTACCCAAACTCAGGGAAAACTTAATGGGCTGATAGAACTCTCGGAGATGCAAGGGTATCGAAATGAAATAGGGCCGGCATAAAAAGGGTCTGGTAAGGGTGAAGGGGAATGTCACCGGGCTTGCGGAATCTTTGTTCAGAACTTGAACAGACGATCATCCAAAAAACCCACCCATGGGGGTGTGGGGGGGGCCCACCCCACCCCCCAACCACCCCACACCAGCGGCGCGAGGGAAAAACTGAGGTCAGGAACACCAAGAAAAAGGGGCTGATCAAAAAAACGGGGGGAAAATCCCTCAAAACAGGGAGTACCGCAGTGTGGGGTTGGCAGGGACGCAGCAGGGCAGGCACGAGTGTCGGAGCGACGGGGGGGAGCAAGCGCTTTAAAGGAAAGGGGGGGGAAATAATTCAGGCCGGGAGGGGTGAGGATACGCTAGGGCGCGAGAACGATTGTCCTCAAGGTCCACGGATGGGAAGCGCTCAAAAAGAATTATTCGAGAACCGGGAGAAACAAAAGATCCGCAAGCCCAGCAGAGGAGTCTCCAATCGGCTTCGAGTGTCCTTATGGGAAAGCATCGCTACCAAAGTTGGAAAGTTAGATCTTTCGCGGGGGGTTCGTAAGAGGGCCGACGGAGACATCGACCATCCGCCAAGGAGGGAGGAACTCAAAGAGAAGGGGTTGAAAGGGTGCCTACCGTCGGGACCTCCAGCGTTTCAGCCGGGAACTGGAAAAGGAGGAGGGTCAGATATTAGGTCGTCAAAGCAAAGGTTCCGAACTCCTGAAGGGGCGGAAGAGGGAAAGGCTCGAAAAGGGAAAACTCGCAGACCTGCCTTTCCAAGGCCGAATTCAAGCCTTCAAGGAAAACTGGCTTCTCCACCGGAGAAAAGTCTCCAGCAGGGGGCTTGGAGTCATCGCGGGCGTTGAGGAACTGTAGGAAAAGGAAAATTGAAAGACGAGGGATACGTGATGTCTGTGGGGAAGCATTGCCGACCAACTGCTACTCGGAAAGCGGAAAAAAGTTCAGCATGCTGCAAGGCACTCAGAAGGAGAGTCGGAGGGGGCAGGGCCGAGGGGAAGATTCAATTAAGACGAACGCTGACTGGGAAAACCTCTTTAAAGGGATCAAAGGGTCCTGCGGATCATTATTCAGGTGCAAAACGGCCAGGAGAAGGGGGGAACTCGGGCTTTTGATGCGGAAAACAAACAGTAGCATTCTTCTGCCGACCGGCAAAAAGGGGGAAAAAATTTGCTTCTAGAAAACGAGAGTCCCGCGGGCGAGTCAGAATCCAATGATTTAACAGCATTAAGTCAGAACGCCCTAAAAAGTAAAAACTCACTAGAAAAATGGACGTATAAGGAGTGTCTCGCCTTAGGAGTTAAGGAAAAGTCCTACAGTGCGCCTGGGGTTCAAACCGGGGCAGGGGAGGGGGGCTATTGGGATAAAAGGGGTTGGGCCCCACAACTACCTTGTTTGGTCGGGGGATTTCATGACAGTAAGGGGAAGGGTAGCAACGTCCTTTGCCGAAGGAATCAAATGCCAATATCATCGGAGCAATTATATAAAACGCAAGTGACTCAATGCAGAGGAAGGGGGAGTCAAAGAGGGACCCTTATTCGGGGGAAATGCCGGGGAAGGAAATAAACGGAACCAAGATATTCATGCTCACAGAAAGAACCACGAAACACCACGCCCATCGGCAACGGCAATTAGGCGACGCGGAAAAGGGGAGGGAGACGGAAGACGCCGACTCGTCAAGAGAAACGGGTTTTCAGGGGAAGGATGAAAAAAAAAGAAAATCTTTCAAAGGCTCTACACCTACATTCCCTCGCTTGTTCAAGGTCGAGGCAATCACCTGACTAATGAAAAGACTCTCTGCTGGGAGGAAAGTTTTGCAGAGGGGGGTGTTTGGGCGGCAAAACCCTGAATTTTGGTTCACTCCCGGCTGGTGGACGGGCAAGGAGTTGCTCAGGATGAGGACAGGACATATTCTCGTTGTTCCAGAATCAAAAAAACAAAACAAAAACAAAAACAAAAAAGAAATAAGTATTGTTGTCCAAGGGTGAGGAAAGAGCATAGGTCGACGGGGGCCAGGACTGAAGTTTTAAACACACATAAATACCAGGGCTCTACTAGTAATTCTGCGGAGGATTCGGGGGGAATTTACTGTTCGGAGTAAGTTTGAGAGGAATTAGAGAGGAACTGGCGTGAAAAGCAAGTCAAACGCGATATTCTAGCATACCAGCGCATAGGAACGACTTAAGGGAAGTGGAAAGGCGAGGCAGGTGTGCGTCCTAATTTCCCTGGGGAAAGAGTGTCGCACATCCCAAACGAAAAAGGAATAGGTGTCGACCTGGGGGGGGGGTTCCAACCTAGGGGGGGAAGTTTGGGACCGTAACCGCTCAGAATTTTATGAACAAAAGCTGCAAAGGTGCACTACAAAAATGATCCGAACGGGGTGGCAGCGCTCTTCAGTGGGGTCGGGGAAGGTCGAACGAATAGGAGCCTGTCAGACGTAAAATCCCTATGAAAGAACACCGAAGCGCGAATGACCTCAGAGCGGGGTCGAGGTGGATGGCTCGGGGGCCAAAGTTGCATACTTATTGGGAAGGCGAACGAAGGAGGGACAACCTCCTCTGTCGGATTGAAGGAGCAAAATGAGGGATGAAGAGTCCTTAAAGACCGGAGAAGAAACGGCAAAACGTTGACCCAGCGGAAAAAACCCAAGGCAGAACAAAGGGATCAAATCCTCGGGGTCACGCCGTCCAAATCTCGTACCGGATGATGGCCGCTCATTGAGGAGGCGGAAAACTCAGTGAGGGAAGGGGAAGGAAACAAAGGATGGATTCAATCCATCAACAAAAAAAGACAGGACGAAGGAGCGTGGACAAAAACCAGGGGGGGACTACTCGGCCGACAAATTAGGGGGTAAGGAGCATGGGTCGGGGCGGGTCGGGGAACGTTTTAGGGTGACTGGGGGGGCAACTCAACATATTGCCGACAGCAGAAGGATGCAGAGTCTTTAATTCAGGGACAAGTGACTTCAACGCCATCAGTTATGTCTCTCTACTAAGACGACAAATTAATGTTGCGTAAATAAAGATATCTTTCATTTTCTTTCTTGCGACCTTGCCTGCGAACTACTCAAGCTTTCGACATTCATCCTTCTCAGCTACCAAGAAACTGGATTCTGGGGCAAAACCGAAGGAACAATTCATTCAGGGGAACGCCATGCAAGTATACGGCGAGCCAACGAAGTCATGACATGGTTTCCTGAAAGGGTAGAAGGAGATCGAATGATGGGGGGAACAAAGGGTAAATAGGGGCGACTGCGGAGGGCTGCGGGTAAAGGTCCCTGATTAGGATCAGAAGGAGGCTCGTCCGAAAACTGAGACGTCAAAGAGGGGGGAACAACTGTTTGTTAATGAACGAGAAGCAGACAGGGGGTGTGTGACAGCAGCGAAAAGACAGAGTTACAAGGGAGAAGGGGGGCCTACGGCCGCCAAGATTCGTGAGCGAGTGGAATCTGACAGGCGCGATAAAGGGTCTGGGAGTACTTTTGCGAGGAAGGGCAATTATGAGGGGAGGGAAAAAAGGCGCTGGGGTAGTGAAAAGAAGATCCGGGGACACGGGGTCTAACAGTCTCTACGGCTTCAACGGGAACGGGGCGGTCAAATGTCTTAAAAGGTAAGTTCAAGCATCACCCAGTGAAGGATCACGAGTGAAAAACACTTCTCTGTATGCAAAAATTCAGGGGGAAGATCGGCTGCCTTTTGGCCGAAGGGGGGACCGTCGGGGGGAAAAACTTATCCTAGGCAGGGGAGGAGCGGCCCTTGGCCTATCGGTAAAAGGATGGAAAGCGCGGGGGGGGAAAACACCCGGGAGTTAACGAACATCGGAGGGCCTAACCTGCTCGCGGATCCACCGACCCATTTTCGTCGCGGCGCTCGAAAAGTAAAACTGCCCTATGTATTCCCTCCAGTACCTTCTAAGTTTCCCGAATTGTCTTGAATGTGGGGTAATGAGCAATTCATCCAGGGCATCAAGAGAAAGTCTAAATAAACGCACCAGGGGGGAAGATATGGAAGCTCAAGGTGAGGAAGACGCTAGAGGGTGGGTCTTTCAGAGCTCGGCTGGGGGCTTTGCCGGGACGAGG
>Ga0179593_1408400_pt1 | contig 12294 bp, 13 predicted proteins | sample CZODoug2_1_08_16_FD_185931 | JGI IMG/M metagenome (GOLD analysis project Ga0179593, IMG submission 185931) | Vadose zone soil fungal communities from Angelo Coast Range Reserve, California, USA - CZODoug2_1_08_16fungal (PacBio error correction) | ecosystem: Environmental > Terrestrial > Soil >...
AATCGCCCGTGCGGAAGTACTAACACGGCATTCACCGGGTAGACACTGCTGTATCCTCGCAAGCGGAACCGACAGTGAAACAAAATCGGGCGGGGAAGGAAACGAAAAAGCCAGGATCCAGCCCTACTAAAAAAATCCCACAACTCAGCACCGTCAAGTGAAAAAGGAGACCTCCCAACACTTTTATGCCGAACGGGGGAAAAAAGTAGGGGCACACCATGTAGAAAAATCGGTCCCAACGCGAGAGCAAATGGTCACGCCAGAAACGCCACGGTGACGAAATGTCCGTCTTTGTCGCCTCGCCATCGGGCGTCCCAATAACCAAGAAGGGGGGGAAAAGGAAACAAAAAAGGACGGGCAAGTGATCTGATACAAGTCCAGCGCGTCCAAAACGTGCCGACGCCGGAATACTGACCCAATCAGCGTTCCGCAGAAAAGCCACTATTGGGGCGCGAAACTCATGCCAACAAGAATGAGGGTGATTAGGGAGACCAATATGATCACGGCGAGAAGGCGTACCTGTCCGGACAAAAGAACGATAGGAGTCGATTCAGTACAAAAAATCGGGGGGGAATAAACGTTGAAGGGAGGAAGAAACTGGACTTACTGGGGGACCGGAAGTCTTCCCGCAAACTCAACTCATTGGCTGAGGAGGCACGCAAAAGGCTGACTTCCCCGTCGGGGGTTCCTTTTTGAAGAAAGAACGGGGGAGGGGGGGACAAGAGAAAGAAAAAGCTTCTCTACCATGCGATCGACTGAAAGACAGGACGGACGGAATATGCATGAACTCAATAAAGGAGAAGGAGAGCAATCAGAACAACAGGATGCGGATTAAGTTACTAATTCAAGAAAGCAGTGAACGCGATGGCCAGCATGCCAAAAAAAGGGACGGAGAGGGGGCGCTGTGGCTGGGGGGGGGGGGAAGGTTCAACCCCACTTAGCGCAGATCTAAAGAAAACCACCAGCTTAACGAAGATTCGAAGGACAAAATGACGGGGACTGGCGAAACTGCCCCTTCAGAGAAAAGGGCGTACTACGTCGGGGGAAAAAGATAAAGGAGTAAGGGTCTCACGAAGTCCCGCGATGGAAATCGGCGTATTACGGAACTGACCTCACGTAGACCGATGTAAATGTCGAGAAGAAAAAAAATGGTGTCCCTGAAAGGGGGGCCAAAAAACTTGCTCAAACAGTTTGTTCCAGGAACGTTATGAGCCGGAATAGAGTCGTAAGCCGCCAGCACAAAAAAGAGGTAGCGGTAGAAGAAAAACCAGCGCAGACTTAGCCCAACTGTGACCAAAGTACAAAGCCCTGTAAGGCATGGGGGGGGGAAAATAGGTCGCTTCCCATCAGCCCGAGGGGAGGGAAAAAAAAGAAAAGAATAACGGCAGTGGGAGGGCTTATGTTATAACTCACGCAGGGTAGGCACACAGGCTATCGCATGCAAGGCAGCTTGGACAAGACGGACACATCGCGGAAAAAACACTTACGCGTCAACACGAAAGGGCGGGACCGGGGGAAATCGGAGGGTCCTAGCTTTGGTACACCGGAATCTGAAAAAACCACCAAAAAAAGGACGCAAGGAGAAATACTAGAAACACAACGGAGTATCCTGGACAAAAAAGGAAAGGCTATGGACGCAGTTTCTATTTCTGGGAAAGAAGAAAAAAAGAAAACGGACAGAGTCCCTGCCTTAGATACCCAACGAAATAAAAAAAAACTCAACTATCGGCAAGAAAGATCAAAAAACTGAACAAGGAGAAGCTCTCCTGACATATAGGGGGGCATACGTCGCAAGGCGCGTAAGAAAGCTGGGGAACTCTCAAATTGCAATAAGTGTGTGACTGGTAACATGAGCAAAAAAAGGGAAAACACCGGTGAACCTCCGGGAATATCAGATCACCGCAACAGTCGCGGCACGGCCAGAGCAAAATCTCGAATGATTGAGAAAAAAACAAGGAGGAGCGAAATGAAAGAATTCACAAATAATTATTGAAAAGGTTTTGTATGGGGGGGGGGTGGCAAAACCAACGACATTCGAGTACGGGTCAAGGGGAAGGGGGGGCAAAACATGTCATGGCAATACTCCTCAGGCCCCAAGGTGGGATACAAGGGGAAGAAAGGAGTTAGTAATCCGCACGAAACCAGGGGGTACTCTCGGCAAAGCCAGTGGCAAAACATAGTCGAGCAACACATACCATACGTTGTTGACATCCAGTCTAACAAACGACCGCGTGAAATGAAAAAAGTAATGAGGGGGCGTCCACGAAGAAACCATCACTCTATCGCAGGGGTAAGCGAGACACCGCTGAGTTAGGAAGAACCTACGGTTCGCCCTAGAATTGAACAATCAGAAGAAAAGCAGCGAAACGCGCTTGCGTAAAATGAAACCTCATCTCGTCGGAAACGATAAGCCGATTGTGAGGAACGGGGGCGGATAACTTATTAGACAGTAAAGAAACTGTGTGAGCTCAAATCTCTTACTGAACCCTGTGGGAGGGGGGAATAGCGCCATCGCCGTAACAAGGAAAAAGCCGTTGGGGGTAGACACGGATAGCTTTCTGCAAAGCCCACGAAGACGAGGGAAAGAGCAGCCGAGCGAGGCAAGGGGAGCATCAAACAGACGGGCAAAAGGGGAGTACAAGATACCAGGGGTGGTTGGGGGAGAAAGGAAAGGGGGAGAAACCTTTCGGCGGGTAAAATCTTGTATGGGAAAATGAAACGTCACGTTTCAGTGGGGGAAAGGTGTACACACAAAGGAGTAAAGGGCTTTTTTCCCGTACGGGGACATTGAAAAGGTCGGGGAAAGTTTAAAACCCGTCAAAAATTTGAAGGCTGAAAGAATGCAGGACGAGGAGAGCCCCCGCAACGGACAATTTTGCCAGTTAAGTTCAAAAGACGCGCCAGGAGAAGCAACGATATGGTTGATGTGGGGGTTGGAAACCTTCACCTCGTGATCGAAAACACAAGGGCGAGCTTAGAAAGGAAAAAAACTCGGTATCGGGGGGAGAAAAAAACCCGGATCGGTATCACTATCTACACCACAAGGAGGAAGAGAGATAAGTTTAAACTCGAACGGGGTGGGCTCCTATAACCGAGTTTGGCCACCGGGAAGACCTATCTACGGTTTTTTAATGGGCATCATGCGAATGGGAAAAAAAATCCAATCTTGCGTGGAGAGGACAGGGGGGGCGGCCAGGGGAACTAAAACTGGGCAAATGGACATTGGGTGTAAGCCAGGAGGAACCGCGGGCTGATGCACTGCCCAAATCTTTGAGGTACATGCAATCATGCAAGCCGGACCCGGTGATTCCCGAAAACAGCTAGCGTGCGTCGCAGGTACTCCCGTTTGTGGGGGAAGCAAAAGGTACAACACACTGAAACGTAGGCTAATCCCGAATAATCGCATTGGGAAAAAAAGAAGTTCGTCGACCATCATGAGCTCCCAACCAATTACACCCGGGGGACCCATCAATTGTAAGGCCAAATTTGATTTGGGATGCAGGCTCTCGGTCGAGTGGGACATTGCGCGGAAAAGGGGGGAAGATCAGTGCCGGACCGAATATTTAACCTTTGTGAAACAAACGGCTTTACAAGAGGGAGGCGCTATGGAGAGGTTGAAGCTCCTCATGGCCCCTCGGAGATAACCAATCGGTGAGGAGAAGCGGGGAAGGTTAGTTATCTGCTCAAAAAAGGGTATCACAAGCATGTGGAGGAGGAAAGAAGAAAGAGTGGAGTGGGATACCAGGGACGATGGTGCGACGGGTTCAAGGTCGGAAAAAAAAAGGCTAAGGAATCCTGAACCAATGAGCAACTTGAGTTAGGCGAAACGCTGGGGGAGATCGTTACCCATCGTTCGTCTATTCATGGGATTCCTTGACGCTACTTTGAATCTTTCTCAGGGTTAAAAAGAGGGAGAGTGGGGGAGTCGGTGTAAACAACTGGGTGTGGCAGCAGCGAAAAAGGGAGGGGAAGGAAAAAACACGAGCTTAACCATGGGAGTGCTACTTACTACTAACAGGGCAGGGAAGGGACAAACAAAGGGGGAGGGGCCAGACGGGAGGGCAATGAGAACAGGGGTGAGCTGCAATTGGTATACAGAAGCTCCAAGAAAGCAACTTTTCATAATTAAGGGAAATGGGACGGGGATTAGACTCCTCGGTGGAGGCTGCCAAATGTCGCAGATTTGGGGGGTGAGATGGCAAGGGCGGGCAGTGTGCATTATTCGATCTGGTCACGGCTGTAAAATTTTTGCCTCACGTTTTGCGAAAGAAAAGGGAGAGGGACGCATTCTTACAGTGATCTTACATTGGAAGGAAAAAGAAGAAAGGCAGACTACGTCTCAGAAGACCTTCATGCCCAAAAAATGGGGGACTGCGTGCGCGAGGTGAGGGAGGGTTGCTAGACGTGCGCGCTGGTGAAGGGAAAGGGAATCACCTTCCGAGTGGAAAAGAAAACGTTCTTGTCTGGGTGGTAGGAGTGCCAGAACGAGAAAAAGAGAAAAAATCTGAAAAAATTTGTGAAGACGCAGACGTTTGGGTGAGCGGTGGAGACTTGCGACGGGTGGGACAGGCTGGTGTTGAGTGATAGAAGAAGACGGATGGGGGACCTGGTGGTGTGGTTGACGATAAGGGGGTAGAGTTGGGGTTGCGTGTACGTCATGATGCAGGCCGCCTGTGGGGTGCACCGGTATCCTGTACTGTCGTATCACTAAGAAAATCCTCCAGTATGCTGGGAAGGTGGGCAAAAGGACGGGAATAGGGTGAAAAGGGGAAGCTGGAGAGGCCAAGTGACAGGGGGCGCTAAAGTTGCGCGCAGGGAAAAAAACATGAAATCCGCGGGTTCATGCTTATCTCTACTACTTCCAACAGGCCGGCCCGGATCTGGGGAGGGAGGGAGAGAAAAGAGATTAAGGGGAATAACTGAACGTGGGGACCATACCCGATCCCGGGAAGTTACAACTGGATTGGAAGACATTTACATCGGGCTCTGAATGAGTTAATTCCTACGGGGCCAGTAATACAGTGAAAGAGGGGAGCCAACGGCGAAGGGCGGGTGCGACCGGAATCTGAGGATAATAGGTGGACAAAAAGTATGAGCGGGAAATCTTCAAAAATGACACTTCGGACCCGTGATAAAGGTCTACTGGTGGGGTAGGGGGTAAGCTGGGGGCCGTTTTATCACTTTTGCAACAAGCCTGAAAACTGGGTAAAAAGCAGTCAAGTAGCCCAGACACGGACGTTGGGGATCTAGGGGCTGCCATCGCGGGACGGGCCTGTATGGGGGAAGTGAAATTCCAAATCCGAAGGATCTGGTGGGGGAGGGGTTTTCTCGAGAGGTAAGCATCGAATTGCCGCAGAGAAAGGCGTCAGGCTTGGCTCTTCTCAGGGGATCTAGAAGCGGGGATGTTAGGTATCTCGTCCAAGGAAAAAAAAAAGCAGGGGAAGGGGAAACCTCCTATAGGGAAGCGGAAGTAGTGCGGGCATCGAGCAAAGGAGTGGTGTAAGGGAGGGCAGAACAGAGTTGAATACCCCTGGGGGGTCCCAAGGGTCTTTTCTAAACCTACAAGTTTAAGGACAGGAAGGGGATTAGGTGAGAGGGGGAAACTATCGGGGGAAAAAATTGAAAGTACGGGGGAAGACGTGAGAAAAAGTAGAGGCCCTCCAGAGGCATAAAGAATTTTGTTGCGGGGGGGCAGGCAAGACCGTGGTGGGGGGAGGCGAGACATGTGGCCCGGTTGGATGGGGAACAGGGAAAAAAAAGTGGGAGTATTCCAAGGCTAGCAGGGCAACTAAAGAACTGGGGGCGCAAATAATTTCCCGGGGAAAAAAAGGGGGTGTGTACGGATTTAGGGAGGGTTATTTGGGGGCAAGGGGCGAACAAAATCCGGAAATGGAGGCCTGGCGTCCTTTGCGACCATTTGGGTAGGGAACTTTGTCCTAGACTCTTGGGGAGCCGACATTGTGGGGCCGACCGGTTTGTCTGGACGGATAGAAAGAAAGGGGGGGGTTAGGGGGGCCGACGGTTGTCACTTGAACTTTTGCTTAGGGCCAAGCTTGTATCAGAGGGAGAGGGCGGTGCCTGGGGGGGGGGGTAACCGAGTTAATGAGGTCCGTCGGAGCGGAAAGCCCGTCTGGAGACCTGATAAAATTGGGGGAAAGACCAGGTGAAAGGCCTTTTTCAAGGCAAAGTCAGGAGATCAGCAAAGAACAAAGGGGAAGGGGAGGAAGAGTCCGTGACGGCATAGAAAAGTCACCTGGGGGTAGGAAACAAAGGGCGGGATGGAACATGCTCGCTCTCATGACTCTAACTCGCCGACCAAGAGAACCAGCTTTTCAGTCCAAAGGAAAAGTAAAAGCAAATCTGATACCAAAAGACGGAGAAAGCCACCTGGAACCGGGCCCGTCGGCCCCGCAAACAAGTGATGCCGTACCCCTGCACAAGGTAGGGCAAAAACATGTCGAAATCGTCACGGCACGATCTCAAAGGTGTCATAAAGGGAAACCAACGGTGACCTCAAGGAACGAGTTGGGAGACGAGGCCAGCGGAGGAAAAAAGAAAATTGGTTGGCCACTTCGACAACAGAGAAAAACCGAGACTATGTAGGAACCCGCGTCGCAAAAAAAACATCTTCAGGAAGCAAGTTCCGGAAAAATCACGTTTAACGGGAAAAGGGCAAACGAATAACGATTGGGCTAAGACAACCAAAGTTCTCCGCAAACAGAACATGCGATAGGTTCGGTATAAAAAAAAGGCTCCGTGTATACTTAGGAACCTTTCGGGGACCGGGGGGGGATGTGCCCTTGTAAAGAGACGGCACCTACAGCACAGAAGGCACGTTTTCTTGAGAAACTTAAGTAAAACTTTGAATATGAAACGCATCAGCACTATGCGTTGACTCAAAAAACTTACCGAGGAGAAGAGAACGGGTTGAATTGTGAGACGCAAAGCGCGGGGGAGTCCCAGGAGCTTCTAGTAATAGAGTCGACTAGGAAAATAAAGGACGGCAGGGACAGAAATGTAGGGGGGATGCTAACCTCACATACAGCCTAGAGAATGAACAACAGAGTTGGGTTGGGGAACTAATAATTCCATGAGACATTTGAACGCACAACAGACCAAAATGCCAGCCCAAAAAGGGAGGGATCGTGGGGAGATTTGCTGCGTGCAACCCCACAGGGGCAGATTGGCGAAAAGAAAAACCAACAGCTGAGAATCGCCATTATAAGGTCAAGTTTTGGAAAGGAAAAGGACAGAGGAAAAGACCGGTAGTATACCCCAAAGATACGCAGAGACTCGCAAAGGACCCTAAATGATAGAGGGCACCTCGTCACGGTCTTCCGTCAAAAAAAGGCCTCACTTAGGAAAGAAAGGGGAAGGGGGCCATAGGGGCCCCTGACCGGCAATCAGAGACCGGTTGGGGGGACGCGTAGTCAAACTCACGGGTAGATTTCCTCTAAGGCTCCGTTCCTATAAAACGGAGTAGCGTTTATAGCATAAAGAAAAAGCGCGGCAGGTTGAAGGGGGGAAGGAAAAAACTTGTGACAACACTAGAATAAAAAGAATGTGCCTAAGCGCGGGGGGGTCGCGGGGAACCAAGCATTAAGAAGGGCGAAGGTACCAATACAGTTATTTCTTATGGCTAAAGAAGGAATCCATGGCACACAGGGGGGATATCGCAGGCGCCGCATGAAAAAGGGAAGGGAAACAGCGAAGGGAAACAATCAACTCAGGTCAACAACTAAACCGCAAATTCCTCTCTGGACCGGATTTTTCTAAAGGGGGGAAGGGAGGGAAACGAAACAAAAAGGGACAGCAAAAGAACCTTCAAAAAAAACGGTCGTACGAAGTCAGAAGGTCTTGCAACAGTGGAGAGTTGCGGGCACGAAAAACTACCTTTCTGAAGCAGTCCACACAGGAGGAAGAAGACGCATCAGAAAAAACCAAGAGCGAAAACAATTAACCCGCGCGCCCGCGCAGCGTCAACCAAAAAATCAATAAACACTGGGCTCATGTGGGCAAGTAAACGCACGAAAGGATGAGCATGCTGGCGTCTCAAATTTGCATATCCGGGGCAAACGGGGGAAGCGCGACCTCGCAGCAAAAGGAAGCAAACGCAGCGGAAAAGACCGGGGAAAGGGCTGAAGATCAGAAGCAACCAGACTCACGGACAGTCTACCAAAAGAGGAAAAAGGGGAAGCCAAGCGGAGTAATCTCCACCTCCTGTTCCCAGGGCTGGCGGGGGGAAAATGGTGAAGGGAAGACGGGCACGCCTTCGAGTAAAGAGCCAGTAACGGGGGGGGGGAAAAAAAATGCCGGAAGGGCAATACTCTCCGAACAAAAGGGTGGGCAAACATGGGGGTTGAAAAAAAAAACCTCCATGGTTACTCAAACGTTGTAATTCCCTCCAGGGGAGATCGCGCCACACGCAAAGAGGGGTGTGAAAAATCCGAAAAAAAGCCGCGTGAGCCAGCTCTGCAGCTAACACACGCGGATCCGCCGGTCCGCCCCACGCGGAGGGGAGAGAAATAAACAGTAGGACTCCTGGGGACTGGGCGCCTTAGCAGGTCGGCTGCCAAAATGCCGCACCAGCAATGCCAATCTTGCGTCTCACCAAACTCGTCTTCCGCTCATCCAGGGGGGGAAGGACGCGTTGGGGGGAAGGATAATTCTGGAAAAACGCTTGGCGCAGCGTAGTGCCTCTGGGGGGGGAGGGGCAGGGTATAGCAACCATGAAAGCGCCGAACAGGGTGAAGTTTTTATAACCGGAAAAAGAGCCGTCCGGAAAGGAATAGAGCAACTGGTTTAAACGCGCAAACTAGCCGAGAGCAAGGCGCACCACATCCCCTTTGCCTTCTGAAAAATTATCGGGTAACATGGGGGGTGGGAGGGTGTGCAGAATGGGAAACCTTCGTAACTTACAATCGCGGGAGGAAGTAGCCAAAAAAGTTTAAGTGGTTTGGGACATGTGGGACACAACAAACTTCAGTAAAAGTCGGACTGTTGTCCGCGGGGGGGAGGAAACAGGTGACTGCAGGTGGGACCGCAACGCGTTGGCAGTGCTTCAGCATGAGGCCTCATTAAGGACCCCGCCACTAAGGCCGAGGGAAGGGTTCCCCAGTTGTAAGGGAGTTGCAAGGGGAAGAACCACGGAAGGGCCACGCAAGATTGGAGTGGTACATCCTCAAATGAAGCAAACAAAAGGGTCGGGAAAAATTACCCACTGGAAAAACTATATCTAAACCCAAGAGACGGGGAATAGAGAGAGAACAACAAAGAGGAGGGAAAAGAGATAGTGAACTCTCCGGATGGGGTCGAAGAAAGAGTTGTTTCCACTTTAATCACTCGACCTTGTTGTGATGCACTCATGCTAATGCCCAAAGACAATACTGGGAGGACTCAAAAGGGAGGGGGCAAAAGGGGGAACTCTTAACTGGGAAAAGATGACCGGGGCTGTGCCGGAGTCCGGTCATTCATGCCGATCTGCCAATCGGGAGGAAAGAAAACTGGAATGCCTTCACCTGCGAGGTCAAAACACGGGAGTCGTTAGGACGGTGACTGTCCGTTTGTGGATAATTTCCCACCCACTGAACGGTTCAAGGGGGGGGGCTGACTTCCCGAATGAAGCAAGGGGAAAAAGCCAGAAGTTTTCTTAGGTCGGAAGAAAAACGTACCCTGTTGCCCAGAAGGGGGAAATGTCCAGTAGTTGAAGACACTTGCTCTCCGTCTAGGGCGAGAGGGGAGGTGACATGCAGGCGGAGCTGTGCGAAAGGCCGGACCAAATTTGAAGTTCTACCCAACTGCGTTACGATCGGTAAGAAGATGGAGCGGTTGAATCTCAACGGGACCCTGAGGAAGGAAAATGGGGCGCTCAGGAAAACTTTCTACACCTCGCAACCACGAGCAACGATGAAATAAAAGCGAGGGGTATCGGAGAGCTGATGGACTAAGACTGGAAGCGGGGGGGTGCGCATGGGGTTCACTCCGGGACGGACTAGGAGGACGAAAAAAAAGGAGGACTGCCGTTATGCGCGCGGAGAACGGTAAAAACGTCTTGCTTCGTGGACTCTTACATGTATAACTCGGTTCCTAACGGAGGAGGACGGTGGGGGGGGGGTTGGACTAGGGTTCAAAAAAAAAATGATGTACCGTGGGGCCTAGACTTCGGGCCTTCCAGGTTCACACAAACGGAAACAATTTTTATTTCAAAGACTGAAGAAACTCCATGCGGAAGGGAAAAAACTGGGGGTCCGGAAGGGAGTGGGCCCGGGTGGTGTCAACAGCGGACAATGATCCGTACTAAAGGCTAACGTGCCATCACCAAGGGTCACTTGTGAAATGGGGGCTTCAGGGAGGGAAAATACGCTTGCGGCTGAAATTTCGCCGATTTTTCGCGGCAAAGTGCAGGTCAAAAGGGGGATCTTGATCTTCACGTTGAGGAAAAACCGGTCTTTGAGGGAGGGACGGGGTTTGCGCAAGGCGGATTGGAGGTCGACACTGTTTGAACACGGATATGATACGCATGCATTAGACTAAAAAAGACGCGCCGGAGAACTGAGAAAAAAGAGTGTGGAACGTGGACGCGGCGCGGTCTGCTGCTCAAATCGTGCCGCTAGGGCGTTGAGTGCGGTACGGCCGGCCGCGTGGACCGATTATAACGGGCTTTGGGGGGTTGCTTAGGGTGAAAGAACCGCAGCGCCTACGAGGGGACTGTGAGGAAGACTTTGTTTCTTCGTGATTCTAAGGGGGTGCGTCCGGTTTTGGGGGGGAAGGGAGGGGGTTTCCGCAGGCGGAAAGGCAGGAGAGAGTCGGGACGCTTTCGTGTTGTTAAGAGTGGTGGAGGCTTATCCAGGGCGGCGCCTGATAACTGTTGTGCCATGGGGCCGGTACTAGGGTAGAAAAAGAAACAAAGAACTGCCGGGCTGGTGGGGGGGTTAGCCATGACAAGGCGGGGAACCCTTTTCGAGCCATGCAGGAACCGGGCTCTTACGCTATGTGGTCAGTTGACTCTACCAGTTCACCGAGCGAGGGAAAGAGGAAGGAACTACGTCAAGCAGGAGCAAGACCGGAGCTGAGATAGAGATTCACCGGGTCGTCCTGGAACCAAACCCGAGAAATGCTTGAGCCTAACTGGAACACCAGAGGGTCTGCATAGCCGTTAAAGAGGGCTATCTTACTTTATAAGGCAGACACGAGGTGAACGATCCGCGAGAAGGGGGTCTGGCTGGGGAAAATGACGCTGCGTATCGTACGTACTTATTACGAAAGCAAACTAAGACGGGAAAAGGGAGGCACTGTCCAAACTTACACTCAGGCGGGATGCATTTAAATGTAAAAAGTTTCTAAGGTTGGGGGCAAGCTGCGCGGGCCACGTGGGGCACTCATCAACCAAAGGGCACCAAGAAAAAAGAAAGGTGGGGAAGATTGCTTTTGGCTGGCCAAAAGCGGTTCAATGGCCTGATGGATAAAAGGAACTTCCAAAAAGGGTGTGGGTCTGGATTGCCAACTCGCTCTGGGGGGGGGGGGTGGATAGAATAAAGATGAAAGGGAACGACTAGGCATAAAAACGCGCATGGTAGAAGAAGAGGCTTTCGAGAGCACGCGCGTTTGGTGGTAGAAAAAAGGGAAAACAGGCTCTTCTTAGGTGGAAAGGTGAGGTCTGGTTCTGCATCAACAATGAGTTGAATCTTCATAAGGGTGGGAACCAATGTAGTCAAAGGCCCCTTCTCAAGAACGGGAGTTCATGGGGGGAGGGGTTGCTCGTAAAATCCGATTTATTTTGACAGAGGAAAAGAAAGAAGGGAATCCAGGATCCATTTAATGAGACCTCTATCGCAAGTTTTTTTCTTTTGCGCAAACCGGGGGGGGGGGGGTAGGCGGGAGCCCAGGTAGGGAGGTGTAACGAAAGATTGGGACAGATTCAACGGGAAATGGTGTTGCCAGACGCTGGAAAAAAGGTCGCCTCCCGGGAAAACCTTTTTTTTTCCGAAGGATGGCAACTGGAGGGGGGGGGGGGGGGACGAGAAGAAACAAGACGGACCGAGGAGAGGGCCGGAGAAAATTGATATCGCTCGAGACAGAGTTCGGTGGTTAACAAGGTTGGGGGGAAAGGAAGGAAGGATAAGGTGTTGTGCGCCGACGGGTCAGGGGTGGCGGGCCGTGGCTTGTATGCTGGTGGCTAGCGTTACGGGGGACCCGGAGGGGGTGGGGGTGAAAAGGCGGAAGCGGGGAAGGAAAAAATGGGGAAGACTGAAAAGCCGACCATGACTGCCGTGTAACGTACTGCACCGTCACTTA
>Ga0179593_1265686_pt1 | contig 12293 bp, 16 predicted proteins | sample CZODoug2_1_08_16_FD_185931 | JGI IMG/M metagenome (GOLD analysis project Ga0179593, IMG submission 185931) | Vadose zone soil fungal communities from Angelo Coast Range Reserve, California, USA - CZODoug2_1_08_16fungal (PacBio error correction) | ecosystem: Environmental > Terrestrial > Soil >...
TGCGGGCTGACACTCAGCGAAAAGTAACCTGTCGCAGCCGAGGCTAACCTGGGAATGGAGGGAGGAAAGTCTCCGGGGGGAAAAGGCCTGCAGGGGATGACCCAAGGGGCAAGGGCGAAGGAAGAGCAAGCTGGTCTCGACAGCGGGGGAACGGGGGCGGCCGCCTCTGCACAGACCATATAGAAAAGCCGGACCTCCCGTGTTTTCTTCTGCTTCTAAAAGGACTCACAATTGGCGGAGTAGTCTGCGTGGAAAAGAGCAAGAACACGTACCGACGACAGGAGGGGCAGGACAAGAAAAGAAAAGAAAAAGAGGCACATCGGTCTGCGAGAAAGCTCAACAACGGCAGGAGGAAACTGAGTCCAGCTATCAAGAGGATAGGACTCAAGGAAGCGTCGGAAACAAGCGTCCTCGAGAAAAAAAAGGAAAGGGAGATACGTCAAGAAGATAAAAAAGAGAGAGGAAAGTGACTTCCTGGTACAGAGCAGGGAATAAAAAAGAGAAACAAACACAGTCGATCGGCCGAAAGGAAAGGAGAAGAAGGGGAGGGGTCATAGATGAGACGCCCTGGACCACAAAAAGGGGACCAAAACTCGTGGTACGAGTACCGGGCTGCATGATAGCGAACGGAGAGAGACTCAAAGGAAAAGCAGTGCCAGGGCGGACTCAAGCTCCGGCCCATCGGGGGGGCAAAACAAATGCCGAGAAGGCGTCGGCTAAGGACCAAAAGTGAATAAACGAAAAAGGAAAACTAGCGGACTGACCGTGCTCGACAGCGTCGGAAAAGTAGGGAGCAGTCAGGTGTCGCACGTGCAAAAAATCTGACAAAAGATGGGAAGGGAATCCACGAGCTGATACAGGGAGAAGTGAAGAAGTATGCACCGAGGGCAGAGGAGTAAAGTTTTGACACCAAAGTTAAAGCTAGCCTCGTCTTCAGAGGACGAACAAAAAGGAAGGAGCAGAGGGGGGAAGTGCGTTGACCAGTGGAACCTGAGAGAACTGCAAGCAAGGGCCAAAACAGAAAATTCTGATGATCCGACGTGGAAATCAGCAGCTAGTCTGAACGAGGGCATAATCCAAAAGGAAGAACAACTACTTAGCCCTTGTGGAAGATACGCGTAAGCAGGCGCAAACATGACCGTAGCGGAAGGACGAGGAGGAATTGAGTCGAGAGGCGGTAATATATAAAAATTGCAAAAAAATAAAAAGCCTCGCGAGAAAAAAACATAACAGTGGGGAAAAAAAAAAAGGAACGGATCACAGAAGAGCCCGGACTCGACGTAAATAAAGGTGAAGGCATAAGCGTAGACGACCACAAGATTCAACCAGAAAGGAGGGGAGGTTTCGGAAGGGGAACTGTACGAATCGATGCTATGAAAGGCCTTCAATGAAGCCGTCGATTGAGGTCTAAAGCAAGAACAAAACAAATCAATGCGTCTACGGGTTTCCATGAGAAGGATATTAAAAACAAGAAACCCGAAAGGGAGGGCAGGTGCCGGCTAGCCTCTCGCGTCAGCCTGAATGGGAGAAGCAAAGAGTCGAAGGTACGTGGGAGAAATTCTCGTGGTAAATGGCGGAGATGAGCAGGAAGAGGTCTTTTTCCGTTTCTAATTGAGGATAAAAATCTGGGGATATCCATACCAATAACAAGAGACAATCAAACGCTGGAGAGAAAAGACCGGAACGAGGAAAAAAAAACATACTTCCACCTTCAAGGAAAAAGAGGAAATGTCTTGAAGGGTAAGAGTAGCAATTTCAGCGTCAAAAAAGAGAGAAATGGGACAGCTTAAAATCTGATGCCTCCACCGTACCATAGAAGGAATCATGAAAATTGGGACAGTGCCCGCGAGAATCAGACGACGGTGTCGGTATATAATTCGTACGAGGGGTGTCCTTGCACGAAACCGAGTCAAAGCTCTCAGTCGCTGAGCTACATTGGCATGCAACGAAACTATAGAAAAAAAAAGGAAGTCTGTGCGTTCAAGATCGCTTGAAAAAAGGCGGGTACTGGAGTAATCAAAGGGGAGAAAAGGGAGTGGGGGGGACGAGACATGAATAAAAAAAAAGACAAAGAACAGACAATAAGGAGGTAGGCTAAAAGAAAGAGGAGACCGTGGAAGAGGGACGACTTGATCGGGTCCAGAAAAAAGCCTCGGTTCACAGAGGAAAAGGGGGGTGAGTCGCTATCTGATCGATGATTAAGCAAAAGTCGTAACATCGAGAGAGCGTAATTTCGGACCGTAACAGAATCAAAGACTTTGAAAAATAAGGGGCGCTGCCAAGGATCTCGTGGGGCAAAGCCTTCCAAAGCTCAGAAGCAAGAGGGGGGGGCGGGTGATCACGAGAAAGAAGTCCCCGGACAGTCTGGAAACGCACACTGAGAGTAGGGTCATCACAGAGGTTGGGAACGTTGGAAGGCGGAGGACAGTAGCTTTCCCTCCGGACTGGGCGTATTTACAAAAAACAAATCAGAAAAGGGAATGAGCTCGGGAAGGAAAGAGGTGCAAAGAGTGGGACTCTCGTCTGACAGGAAAACCAAAAAAGACGAGCGACGAAGGCTCGTCCGTCGTAGACAGGCGGGCCGAACTGAATTAAAGGTTTCGGCACGCACAAGAAAAGAAAAAAGGAGTACTAAAACACTGCTCCTAGAAGGTACGAACGGAAAAAAGCCGCTCTCAGGGGGGGGGGGGGTTAGATCTCTGACTGGGTGAAAACATGGAGTAAAAAAACTGCGGTTGATCAGGGGGGGGTACAGATAGGCAGTATTACACCATAGTCTAAGTGAGGAGAAAATGATCCGGATCTCAGGAGACCGTGGCGGCAGAGTTAATTATACATCGCGAGTTGCTCTACAGAGGATAACTCAGCAAGGTGGCCAACGCCACACATGAGAAATCAGTAGGGAAGCTTCAGGAGTGAAGACGAAGGGAACGACTCGTCGGGGCTTAGGCGTTGGCCCTTCTCGTCAACGAAAAGGAAGCACAACGAGGCCAAAAATGCGCACACAGGGAACGTAGGGACAAGAGTTGCAACAACGACGAACGCCACTTGGAAAAACTCCCGGGAAGGGGAACGACGGGAAAACCAAGATGTCAAAGAAGAAAGAGCGGAGGAAAAAACTTTGAAGATATATCGGAACAGAGCGGCGTCCTGGGATACCTAGAGAACGAAGGGCTTGTCAGGTCACGTTGTAAGAGGGAGGATCAGGGAATCGCCCGACTGAACGCCATAGTGGAGGCGTGGGAAGGAGATGAAAAAAAACATGTCAGTGAGATGCAAGAGAGGGAAGCTCCCACAGCACAAGGGAGGGAACAGCCATGATGCTGAGGAATGGATTACTAACGCGTCGGGCTTAAAGGGCGCCTAAAGAGGAGCACATGCATCAACAATTATAAAGGACGATTACAAAAAAGGAGGGAACGAACGTGAGCGCCGCTCGGGAAAAAGGCTTGCTGAGACTGAGCAGTATCCGAAGTGGAACTGGCCAAATCAGGCATTCTTCGAGAGGTCTCCCAGGGGGGAGAGAAAAACAATAGGTTGGACGCGACACCCACACGAGTTCGAGAGGGAAAACTAGACAAGCAGCCGAAAAAAAAAATGGGAATAGAAACACATCGTCCGGGGAGCGCGATCTCTGAAAAAGGGAAACCAAGGAGGTAGTTGAATTTCATTCACCATTGTGGAGTAGACAGAAAGGGGGGGCGTATCAGGCGAGGACGGAAATCCAATCCGATGGTCCGAAGTCAGTGGAAGAAGGGAGTGACCAAGTCTACTTGCGTCAATACAGAAACGCTAGAGATGCGCAAAGGTCGATCCGCTGCGTCAGAACAACTCGGGTCGGCTCTAGGAAGAGAACTATTCTAGCGGTGGCAGGAAAAGGGAGAGCAATCAGTAGGGATTGCGTCATGTACGAAATAAACATCGGTCCCGAGCTCGAACCAAGAAGCAGCGCTGCCTTGAGCCGCGGCGACACTTGCTCTTACAACTCTCAAAAGAGTCCCAGAGGAAGCCCGCGAATCAGAACAAGAAAAAGAAGGAGGAAACCAGGCACTAAATAGGCCTGCGGAAACCAAAGCGAAACAACCGACAGATAAGTCAAGATAACAAGAAACGTAGACCAAAAGGGAAAAGATCGACAGTGGCAATGGGTGTTCGATTGTGGAGAAAAACTCGGAGAGAAAAAATCGCGATTCAACGGGGACAAGGGGACAGGAAAAGTCTGAAAGAGCAAAGGACGGAAGCAGAGGCGAGGACGCCGGAAAGGACCCAGAATTGCATAAAAGTACGAGGATCCCGACGAAAAACGGCAGTCGTAGGACGCTAACGGAGAGAAGCTCGTCTCAGCCGACCAGTGCAGTACGGGACTTCCGCTCGCTACATATGCAAGAATGGGCACGTAAACCGGCTCGAATAGGGGAAAGGCAGAATCGGGGGGGGAAAGTGGGAAATAAAGACCAGCCCAGATGGAGGGAAGATATTCTAGATCTCGACGTAAAAAAGAAAAACTGATAGCTAGAAGGAGTTCAGGAGAGGCAAGACGCCGCAAGCTGTCGGCTAGAGGAGAGAGAAACAACAACATGGGGAATGAAAGGAGGAAAAGAAGAGAATCCGAAGATGGGTCAATCATAGAGGGGAGAAGTCCAAAAAGGCGAGATCACTGCCAGGACATATATAAAGAGGAGACTGAAAGAACCTTCTCACCTCCACTCTTTGTCAAGGAAAGAGGAATACCACAAAAGGGGCTATTCTCTTAGGGCCTTAAGAAAAATCTCTGGGAGAACACACGAGGGGAAGGATCGATATAGAAAGAGAAATAAAGGGGCGTTTATAGCGGCTCCAAAAAGAGAAGGGTAACCGACTAAAAGAAAGTCTGGGAGAGGGGAGGTGCGGTATACCGAACTTTGCGGAATCTGGGAGTTCCGTAGAAAAAGAAGAGCCGCAGCTCAAAAGAGAAAATGGTCTCTACTCATAGAGGCAAGCGAGCGAGGGGGTGAAGGGCTGTGGCGAATAAAAAGAAGCATGAAAAAATGCTCCGAAAAAGAAAACGTGCAACCGCATAATGAGAAGGCCTTTCACTCTCAAAAAAGCGCATGTGGGGAGTTCTGTGCCGCCGAAAGACACCATTCCTCTGAGCGTGATGAAAAAAGAAGGGAAACAGATATTCTACCTGGGAAAAGCAAGGGGAAGGACAGCTCTCTCTGCCGAAACAGGACTTCGACGTCTTCGTTCGAGGGGAGGAGAGCATACGTCAGGAGGAGGGAGGCCGAAGGACCAACATCCAACAAACCGCGAGAGGAAGTAAGACGTGGCCAAGAGAAGGTCAAAAGTAGCATTGCGTTCAATTCAAGAAGGGGGGAGGCGTCCGTCCAATACAAGTTGTACCAACTTCACGCTAGAAAGAGATCATGGGAACGCTTCAGGAAGAAATGAAGAGAAGAAGTATCGAATGCTAAAGGGTGAAGCATCAAGGAAACTCTGAGGGAACGTTGAAACGGGCATTAAGAATGCTGGGGGCTGTAATCCAAGACCCGAGCGCAGGACGGACCCAAAATAGGACGGACCGCTCATGACAATGTGATGGAGGCCCTACCGCGCACAGCGTGGGGAAGAAAGGATACGGCGGGGGGAGAAAGACTCCTCACCTCAGAGCGGAAGAAGATGAATGATCTAGTTGAGGGGGATCCTAGAAAAAATTCTTTTCATTGGTACAGTTACGAAAAAACCCCAAGATGGTTTTTTGGATCACGTCATCCTCTTACGACACTAGGAATACATTACTCCCGGTCACAGGGTCAAAAAAATGCTTGAAGCCGAGAGGGGCCTCTAAAAAAGGGGGGAGCTCAAAAAAACCCGCTTGCTGGACGGAACAGAATGTAGGTTTCACTACGAAAGAGGGGAGGATGTGGAAACTAGTCCTGGTAGGAAGGCAAATGACTTCCGCGAAGGAGATCATAAGAACTTGCAGTCCACGGGAATACATACCCAGGGGCTGTGGTAAGGCGGAGCGGAGCCGGATCACCCTGCTTTTGTCAGAAGGGGTACAGGAGATACTAAATTATATAATTCAGGGGCATAACCACGGCACACTAAAGACGATGCAGTTGCTTTGGGTCGAAAAATGCCAGTAGAAAATGAGCTAAAGGGCTCTCGTCAAAAGAGGGAGGATTAATGTTTTCTACAGCACGCTTCTAATGAACATCTGGAAGAGGGTTCTCGCGACCGAAGGGGGAGGGGAACGTATCTTATGCACAAGTCGTTCAAAGGCAGCGGGATCAGCTCGCCTCACCCGGACATCGGGCGAACCATTCAGCGCCTGGGATGCGGGGGAAAGGGGTGGCAGTTCCTTTGTAAATGCAGGGGCACAGCCTACTCAGGAGGACGATGTTCTACAATCGTAGTCCAAGAGGCCGATATCACTCGGGGCACTCTGCCTGTTTGTGTCTACCTAATACTGGGGAAGCGCCTCGGATATCTATGACGACTTCGCAAGTTACTCCGGCAGAGTGGGCAGCCACGAGAGACTGGAGAAGATCAAGAAAAAGAAGAGCGCGTAGGAGGTGATAAAACGGGCCTTAGGAATAACGATCCAACGGCGAGTTGTCGCATGGGACACCCAAAGCATATGATCACCGTTCAGGCGTGGCCGCCTGGAAAAGATGGCCGGAGCTATACTAGGGCGACGTTCCTAGCAATAATACTGAGGCGGCCACGGCTTCCCAAAGGGAATCGGGAACGGGTGAGACCTGTCGGTGTAAATTCTGAGGGCATCACCTCGGAGGAGGAGAGTGAGAAATCAGCGGAGAAAAAGAAGAATTACGGATACCGCCGCCGCACTTCAAAAACGATGTTCTGGAAGATCGCTCAAAGGTCCTGTCGGAAGATAAATGAGTTGAATGTGTCTCAGGAGTAACAAAGAAAGCGGTCAAGGAAGGGGGGGAAAAAGACAACCCACCTGGGAGGGGGCGAGAGGTCGAGTCAGGTTAAGATGAAGAACTAAGGAAAAACGATAAGTGCAGAGGAATAGTATCCCGGAGAAAGAGAAAAAAAAAACACGTAGGTAAACGAAAGAAAACGTAAGTAAAAGGACAGAGAGAAAAAGAAATCAATAATAGAAAACAACCAAAAAAGGCAGTAGAATACGGGTCATAACAATCAACAAGAAGCGAAGAGTCTCAGAGAAAAAAAAAACGCTTAGAAGGACAAGCGAAAAAAAAAGAGACGAAGCGATGTAGATAAGAATACAAGAAGTGGGATATGAAGAAAATAAAAAAAACCGAATGGAAAGAAAAACAATCAAGACAATCAAGGGCGAAAAAAAAGCATTCAAGGGGAGGAAGAGAAAAAAACGGACTGAAAACTCAAGAAGAAAAAGAAAAAAGAGAAAAAAGCTTAAGACAGCGAGGCAAACACAGGACAAAACATACAATAAATCAGCCAAAAACAAACGAGTTGGACAACTGCGGACGAGAACAGAAGAAAAAGAACGCAAAAACTGGGAATCTGAAGATGATGACAAATCAATATCAGTCCCATCGTAAAAAAAATACAGACGGACAGGACTCCCTAAAAAACATAAAACATAAACAGTAAAACGTCCTAAGAAAGGATGAAAAAAAAAAAATCAAACCCCCGAATAAACAAAAAAAAGAAAGGCAAAGCGAACTGGGGTTCGTATTCGAAAAATGCGAAAACGAGCAGATAAAGGGGAAAAAAAGGCACGAGGACAGAAGACGAAAAACAAAATAAGTAGCTCTGCAGGGACACAACAAAGAAAAAACACAAGAAAACCAGGAGACGAGGAAAGGGATGCTCTCATAGGTATAAAAAAAAAGTAGTAACTGAACCGGAGAGAGAGCAAGACGACAAGTACACGCGGAAAGAAAAGTAGCAAATCCTGATCGAAACAGGAGAAAAGGGAGCAAGACAGTAAGAGTGCCTCGCGAAGGTAGGGACCCGCCACAGCAGAAACCGTCGGACGAAGGGGAAACCCCAAAGTAAATATCAGAGTCGGAGGAAGAGGCCAGTGACGCAGGAGAGAAGACCGACCTGCGTTCTGGATGGGAAGTGGGACAAGGTAGGCCAAAAACAGGACTACAACGCGAACGTCGAAAGACCAGAAAAAGACGTTCTAAGAAGGAGCGGATTAAAAGGTTCAGAAAATCGAAAAAGGTCAGAGGGCAAAAAAACGAAGAGGTGGAGAAGGACGGTCAGACGGCTTTTGGTTGGTGGGGGAGTAAAAGCCTAGTGTCAGATGACCGCGTGTGCGGAGAAAAAAATGCTGAGCAGAGCCAGAGGGTAAAAAGGAGATGAAGGGGTACCGGCCCCGGGTGGGCGTTTGAAGGTAAAAAGGCTGCTCTTCGGCGGGGGGTGCCGAGTGCCAGGAAGTCTCGGGCAGGGGAGACGAGGGCTGCCCCAAAAAGGAGTGTGATGCGGAGAACGAGCCGCTGCAGCGGAAAAAACCTGAGGGAGGGGGAACTGAGTACGGAAGGCTGGGAGAAACGACGGGGGGTCCAAAAAAAAAAAAAAAGAAAAAAAAACTAGAAGCAAAGCAGTGGGCTCCGGAAACGACCGCGCCAACGAAAAGTGTCATAATATCCATGAATGATCAAACATCATCAGCATGTAAGTGGCGTGAACTCAAGAAGGGGGGGGGGGGGCTGACCGGTATAGACAACTCGATGGTGAAAAAAAACGATCCTTCGAAGGGTTGAGCTGAGAGCGGCTGCGAAGACACCGAAAAGCAGGAATTGGGACGAGAAAGGCAAGGTGGTGGCAGGTGGGAAGGCTTTCGGCGACCGAGGGTAAGAAAAAGGAAAAACGAGGTAGGGGCAGGAAATTACCTGGGACGAGTCTGAACTCGGCAGAACATAAAAAAAGAATTATCAAGCGGAGCGAAAAAAAAAAATGAAGGAAAAAAAAAAGGGCAGCTCAGGCGGGACGCAAGGACCCAGGGAGGGTAGTGGGGATGCATGCATCCGTGCAAAAACGCCTTTTTGATCGAAGCAAAGGATCTCTCCTCAAAGAGTGTCGGTGAGGTGTCCTGCCGACGGAGGTAAAAAAGGCGAGAAGAAATGTACTGGCCGAAGGGAATGCGAGAAAGCGGGACGAGGAAAACGCTGCAAAACAAAAATAAAGCAAAACGATCAAAAGGGGGGGGGGGGGTGAACGAGGCGAGGAGTGCGAGTAAAGAAAAAAAGCGGCAAGGGATGTGTCACGCTGGGGCGCTAAACGCAAGGAGTCTCACGAGAAAGCGGAACGAAAAAGAGTACAGACGAATACCGAGGTCGGAGAATGCGATTAACATAAAGAAAACACTCTAGGGGCATCAGAGCAACAAAGAGTAAATATGATGTAGCCAAACGACACATTATAAGGGTTAACGGAGTAGAGCTGTCGTCCCTATTCCCTAGGGCAATGTCATAAGAGTTGGTCACAGAAGAGACAAAAGGAAAACGCATCAGAGAAAGAATGACAGGTACTCCAATTGAGACTGAGCACCACGTGCGGGAATGGTTCTACTTGCGTCAAGGGCGACGCAAGGACGAACGAACAAGAGAGAAAAAATGTCAGAGGTCTAACTAAATAAAAATGAAACCTAAAAGTGTGGCAGAACCGGGAAAAAAAAAAAAGGAAACGCGCGACACATACCCAGGATGTATGAGGGTCATCTAAGATCTCTAAAAAATATCATCCGCGGGTGAATACCAGAGGAAAAAGAGAGAAAGGGTCTCTACAGAGACGGGGGGGAGGTTGGACCGCATACAAGGAAAGAGGGTCGGTGTTACTGCCGGGTCTTATCGGTAAGCTCCCGGTCTTGATATAGGGGGGGAAAAACGGCTATCGAAAAGGAGAGTCGCAGCCCAAAAGGCGATGTTCAATACTCTAGGAAATAAGACTCTTCTGAGAAATCAACGAGGGTGGAAATTAGTACAAAGATAGAGAGAATAAGCTCAGAGCAAAAGGAGAGGCTAATCCAACGCTTCAGATCAGCATACCGATAGTAATGCAGTTATCGGGCTCAGTAGGTGAAAACGCCGCAACCTCAGTGGAAGTTATGAAAGAGAAAACACCACACTAAGTTAGAAAAAAGGCCTTTAAAATATGAAGGAATCCAACCTAGGGTGGATGAGAGGGCGCAATGACCCAGCTAACATTTCAACGACGGGAGCGCTGACGATTTAAGGAGAAGACCGAAGAAAAGAAAATTGGGACGCTGTATGGCAAGTTAAAGAGAACTACTTCTATGGGCAAGCCAAGACGGGGGGAGGGAAACGGCTCAGAGGAAACCAAAAGACAAAAAGGCTAACCGTGGTTACTAGCACGCAAACGAACGTCTTAGGCGAACAGAGAGCTGATGGGTAATCGGGAAGGAGCTCAACTAGGCAAGGATGACAATTCTCATCGGACAAGACAAGACAAGGCGACCGTGCGGACCTGAAGACACACGCAGGTGAGGACCCACACTCCAACAGGACTATAGCGGAAAGCGACAGGGGGCCAGATGGAAAAGGGGGAAGGGATTGTAAAAAGCGAAAGGGTCGCCGGGGAAGGGGGGCCGACGCCCGGCGCGGAAAATAGAAGAAAGGTAGGCGGGTAGAAACGCTAAAAAACGGCGGCTGCTTAGCGGAAGCACACATAAAAAAAAAAAATGGTAAGAAAGGTCACTCATAAGGCCCGTCGTAAAGAGGAGCGGGAGGGGGGGCAGTCTAAGCGACCTCCCTTTAATCTTTCTGGTTCTCGCATCGTGATGATGAAGGGGGATATCTGAGGCGGGAGGAAGTAAGATGCGAAATTCCGAAGCGACGGGTATGTTTCGCCACGGAAGGGAAGATGCCTGACTGAAAAGTCGGACAGCATGAGCGGGGGGGGAGCGGTTAGGGGGCAGGAAAGAAGTTCGCCGTTGAAGGAAAAGCATCAATCGAAAGAACGAGAGAGACACGAAGGTCTTTGGGGACAGGGGGTCCACGAAAATAATACGAAACAAAACCACTCAGATTTACCCACGGACCGACGGGAGTAGGACTAGACAGAAAAAGCGTCTTCATCGGAATCGGGCTGACTCTGACTTCATGGGGGGGAAAAGGGAGACTGCCTCATCGACGGGGGCGGGTTCAAGAACGCACAGCCGCGAGATGGGGAAGAGAAAACGTAAAGCGTGGCTGTTAGCGGAGGTAAGAACGGCCGAAAGGGAGAGCGGGGGAACCACGCGTGGGATCATGCTCGAGAAATCAGAAGCGTCCTCAAAGAGAGGCGACCTGCCCGGAAAAAAAACAGGGGCAGGGTGACAAACGAACCCGGCAAGGATGAAGGTAACTGAAACGAATGGCCTGTCAGCAAGCAGAGCGACACGAGGGGGGAGGTCCAGGGGGGAAACGGGGTGAGATCATTCCCTACAAAATACATAAAGGGTGGGGACAAAAAATGTGGTATCTCGCTTCGGGCTGTCTCAGATCACCAGTCAAGGGGGGGGGTCATACTCCTGAATTCTATCAACTGCTATAAGGCAGTTTCAGAGAGCAACGCGAGAGACCAACGAACCTTAACGCCTGAGGGAGAAATCGGCCTCAAACCTGAAAAAAGCGAGAAGGAGAGCCTGAGGGGGGGGGGGGGGGCAGACGTAAACGTCGCTCGGAAAGCTAGGTGTGATAAACGCTGTACTGGGGGTGGCAAGGGGGGGAAACTGGAAAGGGAGGTTGTCCGGGCGGCTGGAAAACGACTGCTACGTGTTACTTCGGCAAGTGAAAAAGGCGGGGCCGGGAGAGCTAGGGAGATGTGGCTTCTAAGAAGGAGTCCGGGGTAAAGGGAGGAAATTAGAAAAAAAAGCAGGAGGACGATTTCAACTGAGATTATCGGCGAAACACAGAAAGTAAAGGAAAAAAAGGACGGGCTCAAGCATGGAAATCAGTCTGCCTGTGGGGCAGGAGAAAAGAAACGGTGACGGCAGGAGGAGAGCTACGGGGGGCGCGATGTAAGTCCCTCGTCAGAACTGCGGACTTCCACACTTCATCAAGATGGAGAAAGTGAGGAGAGGAGGACTCACTCCTTCGCGGAGGGCGAGGGATCTACGAAGACATCGGACTACAAGATCACATCTCTACAGGGGGTGGGGAACGATGGAACCAAAGAGCGAGAAAGGCAAGGCAAGGAGAAGGCGAGGGAGGGGGATAGGGACAAGGGATCAGAGGACTTCGTCGTCTTTGAAAACTCTACAACCCCCTCCTTCCGGGGAAAGTGTGCACCCTGAGGGAGGAAAAAGGCGGCCGAGCTCTCGATCGGGCACTGTTTACATTGGA
>Ga0179593_1268060_pt1 | contig 12293 bp, 13 predicted proteins | sample CZODoug2_1_08_16_FD_185931 | JGI IMG/M metagenome (GOLD analysis project Ga0179593, IMG submission 185931) | Vadose zone soil fungal communities from Angelo Coast Range Reserve, California, USA - CZODoug2_1_08_16fungal (PacBio error correction) | ecosystem: Environmental > Terrestrial > Soil >...
CTTCGCTCTCTAGGGAAAGACGGTTCCGGCATGGCGATGTTCTGTGATCTTATAACGCAACCCGGTTAAGAGGGATGAACCAAAGGTCTCGCGCATTAAGATCGAGCAGGCTGGTGTTCGGAGCGGAGGAAAGGATGGATCGAATGTTGGTCGGCGGAAAAGAAGCAAGAAAGCGTCTCGATTGGTTCGTCGCCCATGAGCCGGAAGTCCGCGCTCATTGTGGCTGTGGGGGGGTTGCTGGCTTGAGGGATGTTGCGAATCGGCAGAAGGAAAGGGGAATTGTTCGAGGTATAGACTACTGGCGGAAAATAAAGCGTTTAGAGTGAAACAGCTGAAAAGTGTGGACGCGGTAGTAAGGCTCCGGAAAATAACCCTGTGCGAGGAAGGACCCGCAATGACTGGCCATCGGGGTCATCATTATCGTACGGACTGACTAAGCAAAAAAAAGAGGTTTCGCTGGGCGGTTTTGGGGCGGGGAGAAATCTCAATCAAATGAAGCGTGCGGGGAAACGATGCCCGATATAATAAAGAAGCCGAAGACTGGGCAGGACTACAGCTCAATAATGGGACATCTGAGCTTCCCGGCGCCGACCGCAAGAAGTAAACTTATGGGTGGTATAGTCAGATGCCCAGGAAAAGGTCCATCCAGACATGATCAACAGCCCAGGAGTGTCAAGCGTCTGGAGGACATGAGCTAGTTAAAAGGTTCGGGTAAAGGCTAGTCGGTCAGGGGATGCTTGACACGCCTGGCTTAAAGATGCAAAGGGGGGAAAAAAAGGGAACGACCGTGACGAGGGCAACTGTCAGGTGTGGGAAACTCAAGGCCGACGGTGCGAGCTTTCGCCACGGCGTCCAGGGGCGCGGTGATGAAGCTTGGACAGCGGTGTCCCCTGATAAATGCGGCAAGGCTTAAACAAGATTCGTGACGGAAAAAAATGGTGGAGACTGCAGTCCGGTCGTACAGCGAGGGGTGCGACCTGCTGCGGCAACTCCGCAGAGCGTGGGGCGGGGTCGCGGAGAGATCACAAACTCGTGAACTGGAGTACGGAAGGCAAGAACGAGTCACCAAGTCGCTTCAATTGGGCTTCGAACCATGCGGAAAACTACTAGCCTGAACTAGGGATAAGGGTTCAATTTGCCGAAAGAAGGGGGGGTGGGACTTGGACCTGCAAATACACGCCATGACGCAATTTCGCAGCTGGGAAAGCACTAAGGGGAGATTCCGTCGCATCACGCAACTAGGGTCAAGGGGAGAGCCAAAGTACCGGACTGCAGATCAAGGGGAAATCCGCATTGGAGGACAGAGGGCCGGTCACAGTCGGAGGGTTCGGGATGGGCAAACAGTCGCGCGTTCTCACTGGTCGAAGGGACGAGTTGAATCCGAAAAGTTCCAATAGCAGGAAAAGAACTTAGGGACGAACAAGGATCCGGGACGAGAAAAAGCAGCGGAAAACAAAAGGGTCAAGAAAACCTATGCCGTAGGAACTCGGCCACCCCAGTCGTAGGGTGACAATCATAGATGGTTCAGAAGTTAAACGTTGTGCTGCGCGTGATGACGGAAAGAGGGGGGAAAGCAGGGGAGGGGGAGAGTGAGCCGAAGATCCGGAGATTAGAATTGGGATGAGGTCACCGATTCGTGCAGCAGACGTAACAGCCGCTCATAACTAGCAACCGGAATGAAAAGCCGCCAGCAGAGAGACGATCGTGGATTTCAGGCCGTCCGTCTTTGGAAGAAAGGATAGGGGAAATGAGGTATACAACACAACAGGGGAGGAAAGAGAGAGATATGCAAATATACTATGGCAGGACCAATACGGATCAAATCGTGTCAACGAGGGCGTCTCAGGCATGGGACGCTGGCGGCAGGGGGATCATGGTAGGGGGCATTATCGGGGGGGACGGAGGAAGGGGAGAATTCTCTGTGGCATCAGTAAGAGTCTACGGAAACGTGTCGCGCAACTCTCAACGAGAAGGTTAGCGAGTCTACGTAATCAAAATCCCGCAAAAAAGGAAACTTGTCGATTACTCGGAAAAAAGTACCTCGAGTGTGATTTCACATGGAATCTGGCGTTCTAGGAATCGAAATGGGGGTTTAGCTGCTGTGTTATTCTACGGCTACAGTGGAGTAGAGGAAGGAAGGAGGGGGGGTGGTGGTTGGGGGGGGTGGGGGTGGGGGGGGGGGGGGGCGTCGGACCAATTCTGATAAAAAGACGGACATTTCAGCGCGCATGAGGAGGACAAAAAAGAGAGGGGACTCCGAACGATCCGAATGTGGGAAGGATGTCCTCCATCGTGGCGGCTCTTCAGAAATATCGGCGAGTTCATCACTGAAACCAAAAGTAGAGTCAGCTGGAGAAGGATCGTCCCAGGAGGTTTGCACCCGAAGCTAGGAGTACATTGCCGGTCAAGCTTGTATGGGGGATTTCCAATAATTCTGCAATATCATAAACTGCTAGCGAAAACAGGGGGAGGTAAAAAGAGAATCACTGGGGAGAAAAGAAATTGAAGGAAAGTTCGCATTTTCGGGATAGACTAACTACAGTCTCATCATAGTACATTTTAGGAAGACGAAGCAGCTAGGGGCGTTAAGAAGGAGGAAAAGAAAAAGCGCTGTACGACTTCTTTCGCAGTCTCCCCAACATAAGTCCTTGTGTTGGGGGAAACTGGGGCAAGTGGCAGGGGATCGATGGCGCTGTACAAAACGGACTTCCAGTGGGGAGAGACCGAAAAGAAGGGGTGTCCTCTGCGTAGTGGCGAGCGCACCAAAGTCTGAGCACACAACGTACAAGGGTTTACAACCAGCGGACCACTGTTTAGGTTTCAATGGAAAAAACGGGGAATTGATTTAACAGCGTGAAGGGACAGAGGATCATTGCCCGTGAGCTGCGCCTTGAGGACACAAAGCAGGTCGACAGCGCGACCTTAGATAGCTGCAAAGGGGTGGTATGGGATGAAAAAAAGCCCCATGTGGTGTCTAGGGGCTGGAATTAATGGTACTCTATATCACTCCCACAATGTGTCAGTCCATGGCGGAGAGCGCGAAGCTGACGGGAGAAACAAGAAAAGGGAGCTTCGCGTCGTCGGTTAATCTGCTGATCTTGAAAAAGAAAAGATGAGACGGCAACAGGCCCATCGAAGGGAGCAAAAAAGAAAACGACGTCAATCTATGCTTATGAAAACGTGAAAAGGGGGGTCGAGTTACTGAGGGAAAAGGAGGGGTCCCCGATCTGTCAGGGGCTGGGGGTCCTACGCCGAAAAGTCGTCCACGGTGGCTTCTTGTGTCGGCTTAGCTTGTCCAGATGAAATAGTAGGACCAGGATAGTCTATACATAAAGAAATTCAAAGAATAAGGGAGTCCCGAATGTCTGCAAGACAAAGGGGAAAAATCCTCAAGCAAAAAACTCCTGGAAAAACAACAGCAAAATGAAGGCTCTACTGACTAACTTTCCCAGAAATCGCTCACGCGGAATCAATCCTCATTCTCAGACCACCAAACTCTACTAGGGCCTAGCTCAAACTACCACACGGATTCAGAGGAGAAAAAAGAAACAATCTTGACACTGCATTAGCCTCTTAGGAGAGTTGAATAGGGGCGGGCAGAATTATCATCACAAGGAGACTCGGGCAAGTAGGCGATGATAGCGCGATAGACTAGAGCAACAACAACACTTGTATTGATGAAAGGGGGGAAAAGTAGGCTCGGGCTAGTAAAAGGGCCGATGGAAATGCTAGGGGGGGAGGGGAAGGAAAGTGATAACATAGAAAAACGCTCCTTAAGGTGCTCTAAGTAGGTAGTTAATCCTCTCGGTATAGCATGCTGAAAAGGGAAGGATAGGCAGGGGGGGGGTGTGGGCTTCCAAACGAATGCGGAGAATCCGCGCGTGGCGAGGGGAGAAACCAGGAAGATTTTGCATGTCGGGGTGCGGGTTACGGGAGACGGGCTGGCTGGGGTGAGTTTTTTCTTGTCGGCCGAATCGGACGCAGGTTTGAATTTCGAGGGAGATAAGCTACTGGGTCGCACAGACGGGCGGGGAGGAGGCTGGGGGGGGGAAAACATCCCCCCAGAATCGCAGACACCGCCCGTAAAAGGGTAGCGGGAATTCTGGCGACAACTACTCCCATTTCTATTGAGCGGTCCCTTCAAGGAGATAGTTCCATAAGTAAACGGACTAAGCAGAAAGAGGTATATTGAAAAAAGGTCGCGGGGGGCTTTGTGCCTTCAAGGGGGAGAGGCTTTCGTCGATCGAATTCTGTCTTCACTAGTCTACAGAGGTAGACGCGAAGCGTACAGGCGACTAAGGGTTTAAATAAGAAGGAGCTCAATCGCTCCGGGGGAAAAATTAATGGTCCCAATTTTGATGGGAAAGCTCTCTTAAGAAAAGGCCCACAAGGAGAACACATTGGGATAGAGGAATAGCCACATTAGTGCACTCGTCTTAAGTAATGCGCGCTTGAGTAAACAGGGTAATGTGGAGCGGCAGGAAAGATCGTCGGGCCTGGTGCGTGGCAAGTTGCTGAATACATTCCGTTCAAAGGGAAAAGTAAGATTTACCTTCAAACTGTTGTGGGGGGGAAGAAAGAAACTCGGTTTTCTTCCGGCGTCCAGATAACAAAGAGTTGTCGGGAAAAACACTGGAAAATGTAAGCGTGGAAGCAGGAAAGGGCTCCGCGGAGTAGGCAGGTCCAAATCGGTCGGTGGACGTATTTTATATTGGTGGACCGGCGGGGGAAAAAAAGAAGTCTTACAGGCGGTTTGCGACATGCCGGGAAGGGAAAGCGCTGTGCTTTGTCGCGAGAGTCCACGGATGAGGTGAATAGTATCTGCTCGGTAGTGTCGCAGCCCGTGAACTTCGCGGAGCACGGAGACAAGTGAAGGAAGCGCATTTGAAAATCAGCCAGAAACGTGTAGGGGTTTTTTGAACAGCTCTGGGGGGGGGAAATTAGCCTATGGGCGGTAGAAAGGAAAACAGCGAGCATAATTTCGCATAGGGGCTCAACTCAGGAGAAAAGGGGGCAGGAGAATAAAAAAGCGCAAATCGTGCGAGGTTGGGGAGGAACACTCGGAACAATACCTGGAAGCTTCAAAAAACCGACTCCGCCTATGACGAGGAAGAAAACAAAGATCAGGGTTAAGTGACTAACGGAAAGGGGTGGGCAAGCCTCCATTTTAAAAGTTCAAAACAAAAAGGAGAGATGATTCCCTTGATAAAAAAAGAAAAGGGAAGGATGACGAACAGTAGAAGGAGAAAAAGGGGACAAAAAGCAGCGAAACAAAATGGGGACGTCAACCGATGCCGTAGAAATGAGTCAAGGCCCAGTTAGGATGTTGCCAAGAAGAATAGTTGAAAAAGGTTCCGGGGTGCTATGACGTGATGAGGTAGAAAAGAGTCAAACAGCATGGGCTTTAGCAAGGACGACCGATTCCGGAAGGAATTAGAATTGCATTCTGAAAGAGATCCCGACGTCCAAGGGAGGAAAAAGCACCACCGCCATAGACGGCATAGAAAGAAGGGAAAACCCGATTTTCCGCGGAAGAAGTGGTGGCGCGCGCAACGTATCGGAACAATCTAGATAGATCACAACACAACTTAGAGGATTAGGAGAAAAGTCTATTGAAAGAGAGAGATCAAGGAAGCAAAGAAGATCGTCAGTACTTTCTCAGAAATGACGAAAGGGACGAGGGGAGGCCGTTTGAGTCCGGGACTGAGTAGCTTAATAGGGGACTGCCACTAATTCGCTGGAAAAGAGCAATTATAAGAGAAAAGGATCAGGCTATTCTTTGTCAGAAAGTGGGAAGAAGAGAAAGGATGCAAACACAACGGAAAAAGGGGGTCAGATTCTCGGAACGATGTTCTCGATTGATTGTTGCACAGGACGATTTTTGGCTTGAGAGGGGGAAGTACAGGGGGGGTTGACTAGCTGGCGGGGGGATCAGCTAAGGCTACAGGTCGGCATCATTCCGAGGCTGTGCCGACCCGAACAAAGTCAGATTTTTCGGATGACACCGATCGGCAGCGGAAGCGTCTACTCAGAGGAACAAAAAAACTCGTCGTAAGGACCAAGGATCCATGTGAAGACTTGAATGTCCTCCATGAAACGGAGCCGGCTCTGCAGCCCAGAGGACTTGAGCAATACCCCGCGAAAGGTATCGGAGCTGTACTCGCTCGGGGGTGAGCAACGAGAGCGAAAGGGGAAGGTCTTAGAGTGTATTGCAAAGGGGCAATCCCATCATTCCTAAGTTCTAAATCACCGAATTATCAATAACCTGATGGTTTAAAGAAGAAGCAGCACTGGGTAGACAAGATTGAAGAGAAGGGGCGGCGTGACATTCGGAGTTCACGGACGTAACAGCTCTGCAGATCACTAGCCGGCTTCTGTCGAGAGAAAGAGAAAATGCTCTGGATTAACCAGGAAGGGGGGGAAAACGCGCCATGTAAAAAACTCTTAAGGGAACGGGTCTCCACCAGATACACTAGTCAAACTAGTGAAGTTGGAAGGGACTAAACGGGAGCACGATGGCGCACTGGACAGACGTTACATTGATTCCATTGGTTCCTTGTGAAAAGGAGGGCCTTGTTCAACTGGACCTTGCGAAGCTCACAGCGCACCGGCGGAACTTTATTGACCACATTGTTGGTACGGTGGGACGTTGCAAAAGGGGGAACCCGCAAGGCTTGTAAGCCAGGCCGTGGAAAAGGAATCCGTGGACCCACAACCGAAGAGAACCGACTACAATCAAGTAGTGGGTAACGGCAGGCGGGCTGGAAAGAGCGAAAAGCTGTGGATAGGTCTGAAAAGTCCATTCTGGGGGATACTATGGGCTGAGGTGCAGTCTTTCCTAAGCTTGTCTGGGGAACCCCATACACGGGGTGTCGGGAAAAAGGGTAAATCGGGCATGTTCTAACTCTGCTGGGCAAAGAAACTGTCCAAGTGGCTGAGCCTGGAAGAGTTTGGAGGCGGAAATAAAGGCTGTCGGCAGCGGGAAAAAAGAGGGTATCTGATGAAAAAATCGACTTCGGGCGAGAGACTAAAAGCTAAACGAAGTAAAAGGCCAACTAAAGAGGAGGGGAGGCCGGATTGGAAAAACAGGGGTCAAGGTAAAGGGTCAAGAATACTACGAATCATTTACATCTGTCCACTAAAGGATCTTACGGTTTGCCGTAGTAGAAGAAGGCGTAAAAGGGAGGGGGAGGGGGAGAGACTGCTGGTTGTCCATCTCCTGAACGAGTTTCTGACGAAAAGGATTTCGGGCTACCATAACAATTCCACAGATCGGCATAGAGGCAAATGGGAAAAAGAACCCAAACCCTAGCAAGGTAAGAACGGAAATGAGAGGGGGAAAGGGGTGTGCGAATACCGACGCACGCGGCCGAAACCGAGAGTCCGGGGATTCGCGGGAACTACCAAAGGAAGAGAAAAAGAGTACTCCTCTCGCGACGAAAAAAGGGGGAAGCTCTGCTACTATCGACGAAGTAGTAGCAAACGGGGAAACCGTAAGGGAGTAGGGGTGCCGAGTAACAGATCATAATTACAATCGCCAAAGAATCTCATCGGAAAAGAATAAGCTCTGGAGGGGTCTTCCAACATCCGAGGAAGAAAAGGAGAAGAGGGAGCTCCTATACGAAACTGCTTAAGACATTGCGATTGTAATTATGAATCCTTGATGACTCGGAAACCGCTAAAGAGGTCGGACGCAGGAGTGCTCGAGACATGAAGGTCTTCGCGCAGGCAGAAAGGGAAGCGCATGCGGAAGGCGTCGCGCCACATGTTGTTGGTCGTCAGGCATGCGGAGAGAGAGGCGCGGCGGGGGCGTCTGAACAAACAGGTCGACATGGAAGTGGTGAAGGGGACGGGGGGGGGAGTAGGGGGGGTGGAAGAAAGTGTAGTGTGGACTTTGTCAAGGTTGGCCGTCGGGGCCGACCTTTTGGGGGGAATGGGGGGAGGGTATAGGAATAGGGAGCATATACGCGTATTAATGACAGCAGTCAGAAAAGAAAACGGCCCAGTGGCAACCGTGGGCGCAGGCAACTACGCCAAGTCTAGGAAGAACGGGGCCACAGCAATGCTGGAAATCGTAGGATCATGATCGGCGGGGTAACACTACTACTTCATAAGGGCGTCTGTGGCTTTGGGGCCAGGCGTGCAGCGGGCATGACGAGCACGCGAAGGAGTCAATCGTGGCATTCTTTTTCACGAACTTCATACATTATACCCGAACTCGTAAAAATCCAAGGTAAGAGAGATCAAGCGACGAACCCGAATGGAAGTAAATAGAAATTGGTGATGGGGGTGTGAAGCTCTCGTAGAAGCCCAGCCCAATATATCACACATGCGTGAAAAATTACCATTGGCTTGGTGGGGAACGTATGAAGCTGCAGAGATGAAGTGAACTTCCGTGATGGGGACTGAAGGAAAAGATCTTTAGGGAAGGATAGATGAATTTCCCCTGCCTGCTAAGAAAGGCAAGGGGGAATTAAAGACAAGTGAACTGTGGACTGTCAAGTGTTGCACACGAGCAAAGGTGACGGTGCCGTGAAGATTTGGAAGACCACGGAGTCCAGAGGAACCAAGGGCTGGAAAGAAAAAAAACCACTGGGCATATTAAGCTTGACAGTAAGAAAGTCGATGATAGGGAGGGTATTCCAATCACAAATTTATTGGAGGAGTGGGAGAAGGGGTGGAGAAACCATGTCCCGTATGGCTGAAGCGCGTTTTGGACATCTTCTTGGGACTGGAACTCCCAGCATGGGCCTTGGGGAAGAATAAATAACCGCGGACAGAGAATTGATGCAGGATCTTATGCAGCCCGAAGGTTCCAAGAAAAAGTAGCTGAAATGAAGGCGACCAGTGCTGCAAGCTTTTAACTTGCAGATGAAGGGGAGTATGTTGGAAAAGGACTTCCAAATTCAAGGGGGCAAGAGGGCATAAAACGGCACTTTCGCGAGACGGCGAAAACAAAAGACATCCGGGAAGGGAATCCAGCGCGCGAGACAGTTAGTCGGTTCAGTTGCAAATGAACACGAGGAAAAAGTACTTAAGAACAATCCATAAAAGAGGGGCAAGACAGTCCACTGGTCTGGATGAATGGACAACTTCGCGCTGGTTACGAAGCATGGCTCGAATGAAAAGTTTCCTGCGCAGAGTCAATGAATCCGAAATGGGGACTCGGTTCAAATTAAACCCTGAGATGACTAAAGGGAAAAGAAGATCACGAGCAATCTAAACAAATTGGGAAACGAGAAAGGCAGTAGAAACTGAGGCAAAAGCCAAGACGTGGAAATGGGAAATAATCGAAGAATCGTTACCGGAGAGAAAAAGGGGAACAATTTTGTGCTGCGATCGGGGGGATTACTGGCCTGCAAGCAGGGGAGGGGGGTGAAACACGAGCAACGAGAGAGTGGGACGTACCTGATGTACCGCAGGGTGAGACAGAAATATCCGCTCATGAACCACAAAAGAACGCCTCCAGCGAACATCTCTAGACTATCGTGTAATAAACGATTTCCAAAAAGGCCTCTTCATCCGAGGGGGACCAATATGACACAACAACATTATAGTAAGAAAAGAGTAGATGGGGGCAAAGATACGCAGAAAAAATAAACTTGATAGGCACGGAAAAATCGGCGTCAAGATCTCTCGAGGACTTTCTGCGGGCGGCATTTGATAGGGTTCCTGAGAAGTGGGAACGTCTGGGAACGATGAAAGTGACATACAAGAACGAAATACTAAATCTCCGAAAGGGGGGCTCTCACGATACAGCTCCAATAGGGGAACCTCTTCTCACGAGCGCAGCACCACGAAACTTTTCGTGACTCGAGGGAGATGTAGTGGAAACATTGAAGCTGGGGAGGGGGAAAGGTAAAACTACGGAAATCGGTTGACAAAAAGATTGTTTTGGGTCGCTGCTGGGGTGGATCGAGAGAAAGGCTGATTTTTCAATCACCAGAGGTGGATTTTGGACGGGAAGAGGGAAAAACACCGGGCAGATTGAGGAGTCACCGATCAGGCAAGGCAGGACATTGAGGAATCACAGGGGATACAGAGGGGAGGAATTTGAGTCAAGCATCCATGCCTTCCGGAAAGATGGAACTACCATCAAAGGAGCTAGGGGAAAGAACCGGATGAGGGGACCGAAGTGTTTGCATAACCTGAACCCGCGAGAAAGTAGCGGTCAGAAAAGGTAGGCTTAGGTCGAGCATTGAGGACCAATCTCTCTAAAAGGCAAGGGCATTATCGTGGTGGGGGGGGGAAGGTGAATCCCAGCACATTCGCATAGGGAGAATCGGACAAAGAGTCGTGTGAAAAGAGCACCTACGGAGCAAAAATCTTCATCACTTGGCCGAGCAAAAATTGGAGCGATTAGTGACATTGAAACGGAGGGGATTCAGGACATTAACACAGAATCACTAGACGGGGGAAGTTAAAAATTTCGAGAGGAAAAAATAATCAAACTCGGGGAGTCGGCGCACAGGACGAAAAAAGTAAATAAGCATTCGGAACCGGAAGGGAACTCCAACCATCGAACAATAGTAACAACTAAAAATTGTTGTGAGGTTTGTGGGAAAGTCAAAGGGCGGAAGAGGGGCGAGAAAAGATTTAAATGTCCGGTCCATTGGTTCTTCATTTGAAAAAGACCTGGTTCCTATTACAAAGTTCTAAGAAACCGGAGCAACGGGGGGGGAGGGCCCTGGATCTTCCCAGGAAAATGGGAAAGAGGAAAGGTTGGAAAACGTTCATTGGGGGGAAAAAAAGGCAATTGCTGTAAGAACAGGCTTCACAAAGATCGATCAGGCCAAACGAAATACTTCTGGACGGAAGAGAAACAATCACCTTTATCAGACGCGACAGGCAGCAAAGGACGTCGCTGCAAAGATGGGGAGGTGCCGGATCGGAATCGCCTGCTGTGAGATACATTGGGACTGGGAGGCGGTAAGTGGGCATGACCCCCACATCACAATTTGGGGTCAAAGGGGGGCCACAAGATCAGGGTTCAGGCACGCTGCTCAGGAAAGTCAGGAAAAAAAGAAGTATTGAGCGGGGAAAATACCGTGAGTAAATCATCTGACAAAGGGCAGAAGACGCTAGCATGAATGATCGACCTGCTCGATCGAAAGGCAAGGAACGAGAAACGAACAACTATCAGATAACTACGATTGGATGCCACATTGGAAAGTCCGGGAAAACGGGGGTCCTGAAAGGAGTTACTACGAGTCAGTCAGGGGGCTTGTCACGCAGAGAAACTATAGAAGGGGCGAGGGGGCCGCCGAATCAACAAGGAAGGTCCAAGAGGGACCTGCTGGTGCCAGGTGCAAAGGGTCATGTGTGGGAAAAAAGTAAAAACCTACGCTTTGACGAAAGGAGCATATACGACCACGAAGAACAATTCCAAAATAGGGGTAGGCCAGTAAAAGGACGCAAGAAAAGAAAAATAAGACCTATAGCCACAACCCCCGATAAAAGGAACCGCAACTTACATCGACTGTCAGAGTGGCGGACCGCAAAGCGCGGAAAGAAGAGCCGATGGCGACAAACGTCACCCCATGCGCGAAAAGTGCCCGGCATGCGCGAAGACAAACCTCATGAGAGAACAGACTCCAGCAATGCGCGAAGAAGGAGGATCCGCGCGTAGGGAGGTTGCCTATGTTTATAAATTAAATGTCCAGGAGAAGAGGAAGTGCGTATAAGAGCGGGCTCTCAAAAAAAAGCGAAAAAAAAAAGAAGAGAGATATAGAGCGACCTATAAGTAGCAGAAGGGCTTCCGAAGAAATCAGGGCTATGTATTCTGGTGATCGTGATAACTCGGAAAACAGCTGAAAAAGTTACTTTCTAAGAGAGGGAACAGTCGGGGGGTGCGCATGAGTGGGTAGGGCCAGGCGGAATCGTGGAGAAGGGGGGGGTCTAAAATGCGGAGATCGGTAAGAAAGTGCGGAGGTCGTCACGAAAAAGACTGACGTGAAGAAAGGGGAATTTAACGGGGAGGGGGGGATTAAGGAGAATTACTTTATTTCAGGCGGGAATAAGCACTGAGGTTGGAAGTGTGACAAAAGTATAGGAAAGAACTGGGACGGTAAAGAAGACGGTAGAGCTGAAAAAAAAGCATTAAGCCGAAAAATACCGGACGAATGGGGAAATTCGTAGGTACCCCCCACCCCACCCCCCCCCACCACAACCCACCCCCGCCACACACAACAACCCCACCAAACCCACCACCCGCATACCAACCCCAGACCCCCCAACCTTAAAATAAGAATACTAAGCAGGAGAGGTGAAAAAGCAATTCTTGTCCCACCAAC
>Ga0179593_1375242_pt1 | contig 12293 bp, 11 predicted proteins | sample CZODoug2_1_08_16_FD_185931 | JGI IMG/M metagenome (GOLD analysis project Ga0179593, IMG submission 185931) | Vadose zone soil fungal communities from Angelo Coast Range Reserve, California, USA - CZODoug2_1_08_16fungal (PacBio error correction) | ecosystem: Environmental > Terrestrial > Soil >...
AAGAGTTTGGTTTGGGGTGAAAAAGAGGGGAGTCTGTTTTCTTTTTTGAAGTTATGACAGGGGGAGGGTCAAAACAAACAGGAAAAAAGAATAGATGGGATGGACGGTTAAAATTCACTGAGATCCTAATGCTCCTGGGAAAAGGGAGAGGGAATAAAGAAGATTAGAACTTACCCATCTTTTTTTCTAAGCGGCACTTTTCGGTGGTAAAAAAAAAGACGAACCTTTAAGGGGAAAAAAACAAGAGGCTAAAGTTAAGGTCTTCTTACCAGAAAAAGGACCTGGGAATCGGCACTAGAAAAGGGGGGCCGGGATGCCTAACCCGACACGGTGAAAGGCGACGACCGAAGGAAAAAAATGACCTAGGCAGAGAGGGAAAAAGAGAGAAGAACACGACAGAAATTTTTAACGGGACCGTTCTTAAAGTCTCCCGGGGGGGGGGGGGGGGGTTTTGTTGGGGTTGTGTAGGTGTGGGGTTTGGACATCATAAAATAAGTCCTCTGATCAAGCGTGGGAATTTGTCCATCTTCTCTTTGCGAAAGAGGTACACACCATTGACTACCTTATTTGAAAAAGTCGTGGAGACAAGGAATTGGGGAAGAAACCCAGAGGGCGGTTCGTCTCCTCATTAGCAACTTGCGAGATGAGTTGAACGTTTAAAAAACAATATACACTTAGGAGACTAGGAGAAGAGTGGGTGGGAACATACTGAAAGAGCAATGAATATAGGAGTAATCGAAAAAGGCATCAGATGGGGAAGGATCTTTCTTAGAAAACGACAAGAGTTAAGTGATAACGATAAAAGAAAGGGGGGTTGTTTACGGAACTTACGGGGAACATTCACCGGAACCATAGACTGCCGTGGGGAAAATCTAAAGAGAAAAGCGGGTTGGGGGGTAGCGGGATACACGGTCTCGAGCATCAAATCTTTTTTCACTTGAGGATTTTAGGGGGGAGGAGAGGTACTAAAAAAAAGAGAAGCGGTCGGCGGCAAATCAAAAAACTTTCATCCTGGAGGAAAGGGGGGACGGAAAGGCCAATAAAGTGGAACAAAAAGGACATATGCGACTTTGTGTGAGGTCTGAGTATCGTGGCCAGATGAGATCTCCAGTAGAGTTCTATGGCGATCCAGCCTGAGTAAGGAAAGGTCGAGCAACGGACACGGATGACCGGGAACCAAAAACCTGTCCCCACAAAGCAAGCTCTACAGTCCACGAAGTGCCTTAAGTCGGGCCGAAAAAAGGCGCTCGAGTATATGCGGAAGAAAATGCAAGCTGAGTCTAAAAGGGGGCGGGGAAGAGGCGACCGCGTAAGTGGGTAAAAGTCAGAAATACTTTTTGGGAGTTTTGGCGGCTGATGCATCACGTCTCCTCCTAGGGTAAAGGGAGAAAATGACGACGGGAAGGACTTTATCTTAACGCCAAACTGGGGAGAAGAGAGAAAAGAGAGGGGATAAGGGGGAAAAACCGAGCAGCGATGGGCAAAAAAAACTGTCTGACAAAGGAAAGAGCTCAGTAACTTTTTATTAAGAAGGGTGTGAAACAGTGGCCGCGGACCTTCAGAAAACTGGATTTCCAGCCTCTCCCACAAAAAAGGAGGTAAGGAAAAAACCCTATGCTGGGAAAAAAGGGGTGAGGGGCAGAAGAGGATAAGAAAACAAAAAAATCCACAGTGAGTGAGCTCTTCCTGAAAAAAAAGGAAAAATTCCCGATACTCGAGGACCGTCCTACCAGAAAGAAGCTCTCTTCTCACAGTTGGACCAAAGAACCAGGGAAGGCCACCGTCGTCGAAAAGAGGACAAAAACTCAGAACGGTCCAAACGCCAAAAGGGGGTAATTTCTTGATAAAAAGAACCTTTGTAGTTTTCTCCTTGAGAAAAGAGAGCTCGAAGGAATTTGGCTAAAAATGGCCAGGAATGAGGGAGGTGGGAAAGACACTAAGAGTGGGAGGACTTCACACCCGAAAATCAACAGGCAGGGTTATGATGTGGCGGGACAGGGAAAAACACTACAGTGCTAGAAGGAAGCAGGTTAAGAGAAGGGGGAACTCTCAGCCTCCGAACCAAGGGAGCTCTTCAGGAGGGGAAACAGGGGGGCGAAAGAGTAATCATCAGAGCAAACAAAACGACGCATACTAATTCATTGTCCGTAATGGGGGGGAAGTTGGCGAGAGGAACAAACAAGAGGATTATTAACGTGCGGAGGTTAATCGCCGTGGTATAGGAGAGATTCTTTAAAAAATCTGACAGTAAAGAATAAAGGTCAAAATCGGGGAATATCAAATACCTTTTCATAAAAGCTACCCAACATCTTCTATGTTCAGTATTGAAAAGAGGAGCATATTTTTGAAGAACGCAGAAGTTGAAAGGGGCGTAAGAGAAAAAGGAGGACAAGTGTTGAAATGCGAAGAACTTTTGCTCAGTTGATTCAGCAGCCGGCAGTTGCAAGTAGCTGCCTAGAAGGGACTGAACCGAAAGGACTAACGGGAAAACGTCTAACTAGGAAGGGGGAAGAACTATGGTTTTCTCAAAGACTTCATCGTCTCATTCTTTGAAGCATAAATGCGCCGACCGGTCGTCTAAGTCCCAAAATTAATAAAGAAGGAAAGAGGCGAGAACAGAAATCAGGGGGACTCGGACGGAAATCTACTCAATGTACCACCAACGCATTCGGGTAAGGGGGCCGTCAAACGAAGGGACTCGGGAAAGGGGAAAAAGGACAAAAGTTTCTTCTCTGCTTCGAAATCTCTAAGCGGAACTTTCAAGCGGGGGAGGCAGTTTCAATGTAGGAAGGGCACCGGTCTCGTTCAGAGCACTACCGGGTGTTAAGTCATCAAGGAAAAAGTGTCGTAGAAAGAATAATGAAAGGTCAAGGTCGGGCTGGGTAGCCTATTATTCCCTAAAAAGAGATAACGAATTTCCAGGACAAAAAGGGGGGAAAATTCTACAGAGGTCAGGTATTGTAAAAACGTACATGATGGTGCTGCTGACTAAGAAAAGAAGGGAAAAACGAGATTTCGTTCTTGATACCTGTTCTAAGGGGATTATGTTTTTAGATTAAAAATAAAAATAATACACATAAACCCTGTCAGATCAGCAAACACACAGAAGAAAACAACAAAACGGATGAGGGGAGAAATCTCTCTCTGGGGTTTGGGTTTTGTGAGAGGGGAGCTGGTGGTTTCTTTTTGAGGCCAGATTGGAAAAAACCCTAACATCTTCGAACTTATAAAGAAAGAGGAAGGATGGGGGGACGGTTAAACTACGCCAGGGCTACAAGAGTGTGTAAAAAGGGAATAGATACAAGTAGAGAGTTCAGCAACTCGTGAAGGCAGGGTTCAATGGGTGGGGGCTTGGTAGGGGGGGACTTGAGAAACCGCAAGGGGGCTCCATGGGAAGGGTATTCCTAAGGAAGAAAAAGAACGAGAGCCTTACCGTTGGTAAGGCCGCATGCCGAACCCTCTCCGTTGCCCAATTCCAGGAAAAGACGGGGGAAAGAACGGGAAGACAAGATAAGAAGGGTGCCTCTGGAAAGTCTCAAGAAATATGAGGCCAATAGGGGGGGGAAAAGTCCGTGAGGCCCATTGGGGAGGAGAGGAATAAAACAGAAGAACTTTTCATTTTGAAGGGGGCAGTCAGAGACAGAGGGGCGACACACGCATGCTAACTGCCTGTTCTCCAGAGGAGTCTTTACGGGGGGGAACCGGAAAGAAAAGAGTGCGCGAAGGGAGCCTGAATACAGGTAGAAAATGACAGAGATTTTTCTTACCTCAGAGTAACGGGAAAGGGTCTCGGACTTGGTAGGGGGACCAATCGTCCAAAAAGGGAAATATCGTTCTTCCACTAATGCAATAATGAGGAATAAGGCGAGACGCACAAACACAACGAGGATATTCTAAGCTTTGCCTCAGGTGGGGTTTGCATCTTCCTTTGGTGGCAAATCTAGATTTCCTCAAAACAAGTATTCACCCTTGGTCAATAGAAGAAGAGACAGGACGCGGGGGGGGAGCGGGATGCCAGGCTGCAAATCTCAAATGGATTGGGCTTAAGAATGTCTGTTCCTTGGACAGAAAAGGGTAGCAGAGGAACGGCGACGTCGGAGGGAAACTATCGAACCAAAGAAATTCCAGAGAACGGGAACAAAGGGGGGGAAGTAAAGGGCAACACAATGACTTAAAAGAAGAACAATTCTTATTCGACTTGCTTACGGATAGTCTTGTGCAGAAAAAGACTTCAGTGAGGGGGGAGTAGATGGTGAGAGCGTTCCGGGAATTTGAAGAAAAAAGGAAAGGGGTAGGTAAAACTCCTGTCCCACATCCGCAGACGGAATCAACTTCCTTAGGGAGTTTACTACAGAGAAACGCATCCAGTCCATTCATCAGCGACCAAGAAATGGAGAGTCCATGGGAGAAAGTCTTCTATCCTCTGGAACGTACAAGGTTGGAGGGGGGAGAAAAGTGGGGGGATGTTGCAAGAACGCAGCACCTCCTCCTGCGGGGGTGAATTACTACGGAAGGATTCGTATTCTGTTGAAACAAGGGTTCGTAATATACAGATAGGGGACGGACATCGGAGCGAGGGGCATAGGAATCAAACGACCAGGGGAGGAAAGAGACGTGTGGAACGGAGGTCGCCAAAGAAAGTCATCAACGATTAGAAACTCAATCTCGAAACAACAACGAGGGAGTTGAGTGAAGACGCTTGGGGCCGGGGTGCTACCTCAGACTATGGAACCAAAAAAGCTATACGAAATATAGATCTGTGAGTGCCCGAAGGGGTTCCAGGATGGGGACCTTACGTGATAATTAGAAAAGGAACTTCGAACCGCTCCGTAAACGCCAGGAGGGACCCGGCCCGTCATCAATCACCCTGGAAGGACCTCAATTCAAGGGGAAACGAAAAAAAGTATTTCTATCCGAAAAGGTAGGGCGCAGGTCTCCAAGAGAAGAGAAGATTTTTCTCCCTTCTAAAACAAAGGAGGGGGACATGCACCGAGACGCGATGACTCACAGACAAAGAAGATGGGGAAAGAGTGTGATGGACGAGGAGGGGGACAACTTACATACGGGTTTGGGAAGGGATCAGAACTCTACGACTGAATGCCGGTGGTCAAAAAGAGCCATCTCACTCATCCACTTAGCTCTAGCGGGAAAAGAAAGAAAAACGAATGACAACAAGAAACAGAAGTGAAGAAGTGTCGGAAAAAAAATGAGCAACTTTGGGAGAGTCAACACGTTTGTCAACAGGAACTGGAAGATTAACGGGGGTCCTCTCTGCAGCCGACGTCGAAGGTGCTCTCCGGGGAAAAAGCGGGAACAAATAAAAGCAATAAGAGACCACTCATTTTCGCGAGTAAAAAACAAAGACGGCAGAACTCTACAACCAACGAGAGCATGAGAGGGGAAAAAGAAGGGAGGGAAGAATATGTGAAAAGTTGAAAGTAGAGTCTCCTAGAAAACCAAAAAACAATGTTATACAAAACGAAGGGGGTTGAAATCGCTCAGGAAGGGGAGAAATAAATGTGCTGTCCTTCGACGATTCCTTGACATGGGGTGCCAACCAAGGAAAAACAGCCGGCGCCCAGCTCAAAGGGTCACGTGTTCCGACACCGTGACTGGGAAATTCCTAGGGATATGGGGACGGCCCGCAGAGAGGGGGAGAGGGTCAAAACGTTGAGCAACGCCGCGACACAAAGCAATGGTGTGGGGAATCCGATTCACTACAGGCAAGGCCCACTGCAGAACGACTTTCCGGTTTATGCCGCCGACGGCATTTTCCGTCATAGACCGTGAAATTTCGGTGGGGGAGGAAAAGCGGGGAGGAGATAGCGAAGAAGGAAGAGGGCGGGGACACGTCCGGTGAAGAGGCGGTCAGCATGTGGATTCTCTGGGGTCGGCACAGCGGCGGCTGAGGTGATATGGAAGGACGAAAATCATGACGGGGCAATATGCCGTTCTTCAAGGCTGAAAAGACACATTAGCCGAAAGTGACGCGGGACTCACAGCACTAAGGTGAAGAGTTTTTAAAGATTGTATGTATTGCGAGAACTTTTGTTAGAGACGTCTGGAGGGGGGGGAAGGGGGGAAAATCCGTCCGGCACTATTAATACCATGTCGCCTATTCTTATGGGTTGAAAAAAGAAGAAGGGGGAGAAGAAAAAAAAGCCGGAACTCAAACAAACAAGCGAGTCAACAAAAGGAGAGGGGGAGAGAGACTTGGGGTTTTTTGCAAGAGTCTGGTGTAGGAATTTGAAGTCACCTTCACACCGAATGGAGAGGGAGAAAGGAAAAAGAAATCGATGGGCATTTGTATAAGCCAGCTAAAGGGTAAGAGAAAGGATGAGAACGTCCTGTCTGACGCACGTCCTGGGGGGGAGTGTAATTTACTCCATTGGGAGATGAAGAAGAGAAGATTTTCTCCAGGGAAAACTTATCGGACTGACTACAGGCGAGCCCGAGTAAAAAGTTATCCGCTCTGTGCAGGACAAAGAGCCGGGGGAAGGCCGGACCTTGTAATACCACAGACCCGAGGAAGCGAGGGCAACTTATCCCTAGACGGCAGTTTGGGGCACGGAAAGTTCTTACGCTCCCATTCGGGAAAGGTCGCGCGGGAGAAAAGCCAAATGAAAAAATCTGGGGGGGACCTTGTGCCTTCTCTGCCGAATTGTCCAAAAAAAAAAAGGGAGATGCTGTGCGCGGAAGGTCAACTTTGGAGGCGGGGAGCCAAGGCATTTAAGAAGGAAGTAGAGAGATAAAAGAGGAAGTGGTAGACCTCAAGCGTGAGCGTAGAGGAAAAAGGGGGGTTTTTACTGTGGCAAATCGTCAAAGGAGAGAGGGAGGGAGAAAAGAGCGCAGCGAGAAAAAAAAAACCGCTGACCGGGGAAAAAATGTAGCAAGGGGAGAACCGGTCCGCCTGTGGTTTTGAAGAGTAAATCTGAAGGGGGAAACGATCATTCAAAAAAAACCAAAAGGGCAGGCCGCCTCTGGTGTCATCAAACAGAATCGCAGCCTAGCGGGAGAACATGTAGGTGCACACGCACGCGGGGGTCTCGAGAGTATTTTATTTGCTTGGTCAGAGGGGGAAACAAGAGAGAAGAACCTGCTACGGAAAAGCGTGCAATCAGGGAAAAAAGAGGCCAGATGGGTGGGACGAAAAGGAAAAAAAAAACTTAACCTTCTCGAGGTTGCGTCTTAAAGTATGTAGCCGAGTCCCAGCAACTGAAGCTCCAGGGATGCGAATACCGGGGAAAGGAAAGGGTACTGGAATCCCCAGTGCAAAAAAAGACCTTTCCCCAAAGAAAGCCTCGAAAAGAAAGCAGGCCCGGCTGTAGGTAACTCGCGCTCGAGGGGAATTCATGCAGCCAAGAAGGAGAGTGCAAGGGGGTCAGCGCTCACAAATACAAGTCGGGGTGATCATACATACTTGGTTGGGGGTGAGGGGAGGAAAGGGGAGGACGTTCTCAAGGGCGTGTAAGGGATGAATGACTAAGGGGGTTAGGGGGAGTACATCAACGCAGTGTGCAGGAAGAAGAGAATCGGGGGTCTCGTGGAGACGGAACAATACGAGGCATCGCACGAGGAAAATAAGAATCTCATAACGGGATTAAGAAGGGGGGGGAAAAAACGCTTATTCCTCTGTCACCACAAAAATCAGAAAGACGCTATTCCAACAACGATAGGAAGGAAAGAAAAGAGAAAGGGGAGCGCCGAGTGGATGAAGGAAGGGGGTGAGCGGCCTACTACGGGGGTCACCACCGGCAGAGGCCGTCCACCTTTTGAAAGGGGAAGTGAGCCTTCGGAAGATACAATCGGAGATTGTTGGAAGGGGAAGAGAATGAAGGGTTCTATGATACGAAAACCGGGGAGGATGAATAGATCAGCTTACATAGTCAAAAATAAGTGGAAACCAGGTTATTAGGATGAAGACAAGGAAATTTTCCTAAAAACAAAAAAGTATTAGCCTAAACCTTTACAGGGGGGCCAGGTAAGAAAAGCAGAGGGCTCCCTTGGAATTTGAAAGGAAGGGGGGAAAGCCGATCAAAGGGATAGGGTGATAAACCCCGAAATTCAGTCGTTACTGGCAGCGGGGATGCTGGACAGGGGAGGGGAACCCAGGAAAATACTGTTATTAAAAGGAAGGAAGCTCAGTTAACTCCAGAAGCATTTCGATGGCCACAGCCTGGAGAAAGACTCAAGACTAATCAACCGGCTCATGAAGAAGTTTAGGAGTTTCCTAGGTGGGCATTGAGGAAGAACAACGGCCATGGCTGTAAAAGGTGAGATAGGGTCCAAGAAGATCTCAGTAAGAGTTCTGAAAAAAGAGGAAAAATAATAAGAAGAAGATAAGAGAAAAAAGCATGAACTCTCAAGGGCAGAATCTACCCCACCGAGATCTTGGAGAGAATATTGAAAAAAATAATTGGCGGAACGAAGGGGTTTGGGACGGAAAAAAACCTCCCTATACCAAAGGAAACACTATGTGAACAGTGAAAAACTCTGGGGAGAGGTTGCGCATCCGAAGTTATTTGGAAAATGGGAATTCTGAGGAGGAGAGACGGGATCTGGAGTAGAAAAAGAAGTACCCGGGAAAAAAGACAATCAGGGACAGTTTATACAAAGGGAGAGGAGCATTCTCTAGTGATGACGTCGAAGGCACGCTCCAAAACGAACCTCGGGTCTTTTTCAATAAGTTAAAGCAGACTCAAAAAGAGAGGCAGAGAACCTGCGGATCAATGGTTGTTAAGCAGAGAATAAAAATACCCCAAAAAGGACTACTTTATACAGATGGCCTTATTTGAATCGTGGGCGCGGGCAGAAAGGAAAGGAAATGCTTGGTCGAAACCTGGGGGGGGGGGGAAAAAAGGTAGAACTAAAGAGCTCTTCATCAATAGGGGGGAAAAAAGAGTGGTTCACTCTTTTCAATGCTGGAAGTGGACACAAGCTCAGGGGGGGAGGACAAAGGAGAGTCTACAAAAGGGCCGGCCTGTCGTCTAAGATAGAACACTGTCTAAGAAGGTCAGGGGTCATACTCGGAAAGGGAGAAGAACAGGAACCATCCTGACGGAGCTACAGAAGAGAAAAATTTTTATAGTGTCTGTTCGGGAAGAAAGTGGGGAAAGGAGGAAAAAAAAAAAGTCTTGGATGAAAAAGGGAAGCCGATTATGAAGGGGGAGAAAGGGTCGAAGAATTCCTATTTTTGCAAAGAAGAAAGGAAAGGGACAAACAGACCCAGACTTCAAGAGCAACACAAAAAAACTCTCTCTCAAATCCGGATGAGGATGAAATTGGGGGGGTGGGGTTGGGAGAGATTTGAATTCTGGGGAGTTTGGCACTGAGGTTATTCCAGGCTTTGGCAAAAGGAGAATAATAGGTAAAGCATAGTTGGCATTGGACGGGAAAAACATGGTCCAAAGAAATTCTCAGTGCAAAAGTCTCCGACAAGGATGAACTTCAATATGCTGTGGAGCAGAGGAACAGGCAAGGGGAAGACCCTTTAAAGAATGAAAAAGCCTCATAGGGAAAATTACGGACTTCTGACGACTAAATCGAGAGTCACTGTGGGAGCAGACTGTGTCGAGAAAACACGTTTATCGCACTACTCGTGAAAAATACGTGCATCCCACTAGTACCGGATACCGCGCGCTTTGAAGAGGACCTCCAGATGGCGAAAGAAATTGTCAGGGTAAAGGGGCAGGGAAGCTAGATGCCGTTAGGGAGAATCCGCATCGATCACGTTTGGAAGGCCTGCCGTCGCTGCAGGGGCAGTACCAAACAATTTCTCATGGTGCAAAACGAGGAGGTCCTTACAGTGGAAACCAGCGCAGCTCAGGGAGGGGCAGCCGCAGTTCCACTCATCATATCGAGAAGAACAGGCCGTGTGTCGGACACTAAAGCTGAGGAGTGAGGACTCGGCGTTTTGGCGGTGACAGAGGCAAGATGAGGCGGTCACGAAGACGAAAAGCTCGGATAGCCTCCTGAGGATGATCCGCACACGACCTAGAGGTCCCGTGGGAAACAACTTTGGGTGAAGAGGAAGTAATGTTTCAGGGCAAGAGGCAGGCACGCAAGGGGTTGGAATCACTCATCGAGAGCCGCGGTGGGTAGGATTCCCCGAGGGGAGAGCATGCGTGGGTGTTATCAAAGGATTTTAGTTAGGCTTGTAAGTTTCGGGATCGACGCAGGAAAAGAGGGGAACGGCGGCACTATCGCCGTTTGACGAGAACACCCGGTTGTTGGAAAACGAACGAGTAATTTGAAAGGAACAAACACCTTCGTATGAGACGGGGTTGGGACTTCGATATTATAGTGGAGAAGAGGGGGAAGGAACATGGCAGATGAGCGGAAAAAGAACGGCTTAAGTTACTGGTCTGAAGAAAAGGTGCCCCACAAAAAGGAAAAGAACAGCATCGAACATACATGGGACCTGAGGGAGGTGAAAAGCCGCTAACCATTCTGACAAAAAGTATTGCTTATGAAGGGGGAGAAACTCTGAGAGCGCTGGCGACCGCACGAAAGGGTTTCGGAGAAGAAAAAGCTGGGTGGTGAGGGTAAAGGAAGGAGACAGGAAAGCCTCCTCAACAAAGATGATTCAGGAATGGGAGTTCGGTTCATCACTCGGGGAAAAATCGGACAGAGGATAAGAGGTAGACAAACAATCGAGCACGAGCCAAGGAACTTCTCAACGACGAGAAGGAACGGGTGTCCTTGGGGGGGGAAAAAAGAGGAAAAGATCAGCGGGAAAGAGAAAAACTCTGAGTAAAAAACAAGGAGGAGGTATATATAGGACTAGGAAGGGAGGGTGGAGGGACTTTGCGCGACTACCGGGAGGGACTAACGCGTTTTTCGATGCTCCACCGAAGATAGGATGTTGGGAGGACAAAAGGGGGGAACTCGTGAAAACCGTATTAGATCCGGAAGAGGGAAGAGACCGTGCAGTGATCACGCCGAACGGAAATGAGACATAAAAGACATCCGGAGGATGTTGACGAAACTCAAGCAAGAAAAAAAAAAAACAAGCCGAACCGGGGGACTGGGAGACGAGACCGGAAGCCGAAAACGCAAACCTTAAACTCATTATGAGAATGGTTAATTGAAATACCTCAAGCTCTAGGGCGTGCAAGCGAGCAAAAAAAAGGGGAGGACCGCTGCTGATGGATTCAGTAGGGGACAAAAAAAAAGAAAGGGAATGGACTTCATTGAAGGTAAGTTCACGCCTAAACATAACTGGAGCTCTTAAAAAAACGGCTACTATACTCTCCGAAGCAAAACCAAAGAACGAAGGTTGGTAGAGGGAAAGAAGGTGGCACGGGGAGGGAAAAAACGGGTGCCCGCCAAAGACTGGGAGGTGACGAGAGTTCCTCCGACGATGCGTTCTAGGGAAAAAAAGATGAGCCTAATAAAAGAAGAAATGATAGACCCAGCGCGCTCGCAAGAGAAGGGCCACTCATCTACCCAAAAAAGGTGCGAGAGACGGAAGATGAGAGGGGGGCAACAGAGGGCGGAAGGGCAGTGGTTTTGCGAAGAGTAGACGTTGGGAAAGAACCGAGGGGACACGATGTTAAGAGAAAGTGGACTCAGGGTCGTGAAAGGCCCGAAAAAGGTGCCATACTGAGACGAGTCCGTCTTCGACCTAGTAGAAGACTTTACGATGGGACCAAAGTAAAACCACCGTGATCGCCGCTAGATCAAAGCAAGGTAACTCTGTCAAACAACACCTGCTGTTCAACATATTATTAAGTCTAACGTGGGAGTCCAAGATGCGTTCGGTTTCCCAACGGGCAATTCCAAAAAAGCAAGAGAACCTAAGGTTTGGTCAAACAGAGGGAGAGGGCGCAAGGCCAAAAACATGATCATATGCCTTTTTCCTGAGAGAAGCTACTTTCGCGTCAAAAGAAACTAATGGGCCTTGTCTCTAATAGGGGAGAGAATCTAAAACGGAACGGGGAATCAGAGGTCTAGTGTGCAGAATGCACTTCGGGGGGGACCATCGTAGGTAGGTACCTTGCGGGTTCCAACAAGAGAGTAGAAAATGTTAAGGGACGATCTATGGAACACCTGGCGGAGACAGGAAGATAAAAATAGGAGCGGGAAGAATTTCTAACCGACCGGAAGAACCCCGATCGACGCACGGAAGACTTGGTTTGAATTAATAATGGGTGTGGGGGGGTTAAGATGTGAGGGCGTTCGGGGAAAGAGAACGCTTTCCATACATAGGATAGGGGTGAGTCCGGGCGCCGTTAGGGGGGGTTTGACAAAGGCCTGTAAGCCACAACACCAGCCTGAAAAAGGGAAACCCA
>Ga0179593_1477216_pt1 | contig 12293 bp, 22 predicted proteins | sample CZODoug2_1_08_16_FD_185931 | JGI IMG/M metagenome (GOLD analysis project Ga0179593, IMG submission 185931) | Vadose zone soil fungal communities from Angelo Coast Range Reserve, California, USA - CZODoug2_1_08_16fungal (PacBio error correction) | ecosystem: Environmental > Terrestrial > Soil >...
GCGGTAGTTTTGACAACATGCCCACAAGGAAAGTCTTTTTCAAAAGGAAAAAAACTCAAGTCAAACGGCGGTCCACAGAATCAACGGGGAAAGTCGACAAGCGAGGCGCCACATACGCAGGTAAGAAGAGCGGTATTCATTCGCAAAAGCGTCAAAGAGACACAGAATCGGCCGTTGCGGGAGTTCGCGGAATCATCACTAAGAGGGCACACTGGAGTTTTTGTGGAGGGTGTCGTCTGAAAAGACGTGGGCGCGAATAAGGGGACTGGCGATCAGGAAAAAACGTGGCAGAAGCGGTAATAAAGCGGGGATTTGTGTTGGGGTTTGGGGGAAAAAAGCAGCCAAAAGGAAAATTCTCTCAATCGGATCACAGTCGTAACGGGACTGTTGGTACCGGTGGGGGGCGGCGAGGAGGGTATCTCAAAATGCAGAGAGCTTAGAGGGGGGGCGACATGAACGATCGAAACAGCATTTTGATCAGAGACTCTCATCCTAGGAGCATTCTGGGGGATAAAAAGTTGAAAGAAAAAGAAAAGAAATACGCAATGAAAAAAATCGGGTCTAGGTGCAGCCTAAGGCCGCAATTATTGTAGGATAAGGGGACAAACTTAGGACCGTGCTGCAAGCATCTGGGGGAGCTTGTTTCGGGTTGAGGTGGCGGGACCGCTTGGGAAGAGCAGGGGGAGCTAAACAAGCTAAAGGGGTTGAAAATGCGCACACCGGGAGACAAGAAAATGACCTCTACCAAAGTAGAAATACTCAAAGAGAAAAACGGGACAGCATGAATAGGAATGGGACGGTGAAAGGGGAACCAATCATGTGCCCGGTGAGGTTCTGCGAAAGGGCATATTCTTCCTGATAGGAGGGTACATGACGGTTTTTTTCTCCAGGGCTCTCGAAAAAAAAAAACTGACAAAAGGAAAGGAAGAAGAGAGGTTGCTTAAGGAAGAAAGGGTTTGCGCTAAGGGGAAAGGGTAGAAGAACGAACTCTTATAGGGAGCGCTTCATTTCGCGATCGTCGGGGGAGGAAAAGACGTTTCGCTAGGGGGGGCTGCGTGGGCTGAAAGAGTGTGGGAATGATCAAAAAAGGCTGACCAAAGGGGGAAAGGACTAAAACGAATCGTCATCGTCTATTGGAAGGGAAAAGGCGCGGACTAAATTCTCAGATATACGGCAGCAGTGGAAGACCGCGAAAATCAACCTGTCACGGAACCGGAGACGAAAACTACAACGAGAAAGGGGGGGGAGAATCGTGGAGATCGGGGGAAGGGGGGGGACGTCAGTTTATCATGGTCTTCGGGTGGCAGAAGCCGCGATGAACACCAGGTCTGGGCGCAACCTCCGAATAGGGTACGAAAAAACTGATCACTTAAAAAAAGCGCGTGGGGGGATTGAATGGGTCGAATAAAGATGTTGGCTGGGAGAGCCAAAGGGGCTGAAACACGCGGGGTTGATAGGAGTGACGGGGAGCTTCTTCCGAGACAGAATTCACGGCAAACATGAACGCTTCACTCAGCAGGGGTATAGCTTCACCACGCAGGGGGAAGGCGAGGACGGTGATCAGAGATTAGGAGTGGAGGCAACTATCGGGACAGATTTTGCTAAAAGTAGTCGGGGGGGGAAAGGGGGGCTTAAATCTATGGGAGGGGGCAGAGGAAAATTCCAGGGAAAACAGGGGGGGGTGCACAACAGATTCCAAAATACTCATGCAGGCCGGTAAGATGGACAGACGATCGCATCGTGAGCGATGGAGCGCCGAGTCGCCAGCCGAATGCTAGAAAAAAAGAAAGGGGTACGTCAAAGCGCAGTGTGCGGGATTCTTTCCGCGTGGGTCACACGGTGGGGGCGTAACTCTTAATTTCAAAAAGTATGGTGAACTGTGGGGAAAACTCTTTTAACTGGGGAAAGTCTTTATAAGGTGAGGTACAGGTGGGGGGGTCAGTAAACAGGAGGCACGTGGTTCTCATTATTGAAAACGCTGAAAAGGTGCAAGTTGTTCAAAGCGAGAAGCTGCCAACAAATCAGATCGCAACTACATTGCGGGGGAACAGGGCGAATGGAAGTCTCAATAAAAGAAAGCAAGGATTATACGCAGGGAGAGAGTTGACTATTGCAGAAGCGAAGTCTTTGCTGACATTTCAAGGAGGGTCAAGAAGGATAAGCTTGCGGTGGCTACTGAAAACAACGCGGGAAGAGAAAGGGCATCGAGAGATGGAGAATCTCAACAAAAACTTATGATTATTAAATTATGATAAGAGGAAGGAGAGGGGACGCGAGGGGTTGCTGCTCAAACCTTAAGGGGAAAGGGGGGTGAGCAGTGTAATATTTCGAAAACTGAAAGGGACTTTCTCTGCAATCTCCGAGCAATAGTCATATTCACGTTGGTCCCGGGAGTAATTCCTGAAAGGCTCAGAACGCGGAAAGTTTTTCATCAGGTCAAGCGGGGAGGCATAGGGACTCGGGGTGGCCACTTAAACACCCATGGCTCGTGCTAGACAGAGTGCCGACTACTGGGGTTTTGAGAAGGTACTGATGGACCTCTTCAGCCAAGGGTAATCAAAAAAGGAGACAAAGGGGGACGCACACGCACCATCGTGGCTTTTTTCAAAATTGAGGGGACCAACAAGTTCCGGAAAAACGATAGCAGACTCCCTTCATTAAGGGCAGACCAAGGGGAGGTCTGGCAGGTACGGAACTTACTCAAAGGGGCCAGCAAAGGATGCCGATTCTTATTAACGAAAGGGAGGGCTTTGGCCATCTGGGGTCAGGGGAAGGAAAGCCAGGGAAAATTCTAGAGATGGAGAAAGAGGGGGGGGATAAAAAAAGTTCTTTAAAAATTCGTGCGCTTTCAGGCCTTAAAATCAAAAACACGACCGCTCACGAAAGAAAGGTCTAAGCCAATCTTTAACAGGGGTGAACAGAATTAAAAGGATGTATAGTAATCATGAAGTGACTAAATGAGGCTGAGTCTTCAAAGAAATGAGAACGCGAAGAAGGTACAAAAAAAAAATAGGCGATTAGAAGGGAATGTAAGAACCATCAAATGTAAGGCTCTTCAGATAGGGGGGGAGAGAGGGAAGTAGTTCTCGACGAAACAATCATACGGGCCATGGTTTTTCATCATCTATAAAAATTCACCATACTCAGTGAAAAGAAGCGACAGAAATCATTCCAGCAGGAAGACTAATATTCGCCACCACCAGTTGCTTTGTAGTTGCAATCAGGGTTCCTTTTTCTGAGCGAATCTGTCAACGCGCCGTAGCGAAGGGTCGTCGGGCTAAAGGAGAAAAGATTAGAAAAGACGATCGCTTAGTCTCGCACACGCTGAGTCGCCTGGTCAAGGGGGGAGATCAACACAAAAATACTAACTTCCCTCGGAGTCTAAGTACACAAGGAGAAGGGGCAGGGGGGGGGGGCGGGTTATCCGAGCTGCTTAATAACCGCTTGAGGCAAAGTTTTCCTACACACTCAAAAAAAAGATTGGAACATTTTCCCCTCGAGGATTAGGGGTGCTTGGGAAGTCAGGGATCTAAAAAAAATTAGCAAGGCGAATGGTTACTCTTAAATCGCCGAGTAGAGAAAAGGCTGCTGAGCGCTGAACTTGAGGAAACGAGGGGTAGAAGGGGGGAGACTCTGTGGGAATAAAGGTTTATTGATGTGGACTAATGGGAAAATTTGGGGAGTGGTCTCGGGAAAGGCCTGGGTCCGCAGTGCACTATTAAACCGGGAGAGCGACCGAGTTTTAAGAATCAGTCCTTCGCCCATCTCGCATAACGACGTCCAACAAAAAGAAGGAAGGGGGAATCAGGGGGGAGAAACTCAGGAAAGGGGGGAGGAAGATTGCTTGTCAGGTGGACAAATATTCAAGAGAGAGGAGAAATCAGGTAACGGCTTCGACGAGGTTCATCTGGAGACGTAACGATGCGGCGGGCAACCCGATGAACGAGGATCTCGATCCAAAAATGCTGGGCATACGAAGCAAAAAAAGAAAAAGCGGAAAAAAAAAAACTGAAATTGAAACACCAGGGCAAGAAAAGCCCTCGAAAAAAAACGACAAAAGACGCGATTACGAAATGGCGGCTGGAGAGAAGAAAAGTGCCCGAGAAAAGAGCCATAGGCACATTAAAGCTACACCACGGTCGGAGAAAAGACTGGGAAAAAAAAAAAGATATGGAAAAAAAACAATGTTGCTGACGAAAGAAGAACGCACAGAACCCCAACTCGAGGGGGTGAAAATCATTCGATGTGCCGAAAAGACCTGAAAGGTCCGATTCGGTTTTGTCGCCTCCAGGGGGACATGGGAGAATCGAGAACAGCGTCATGCGCGAAAGGGAGAGACGAAAAGCTCCACCACTCTCATTGGAAGCTTTGACCTCCAGGTTCCTCGAGAAGGTTCGGAAATGGTTGTTAAACCCGAAGAGGAGAGAGGAAAAAAAGGAGGGGAGGAAAAGAGAGGGGGAGGAAAAATGAGGAGTAGGGGGGGGGGGGAAAAAGATCTGTTTAGTCCACCTCCGACGGAACGCGAGGAAGCAACGTCACGAGAGACAACGACAAGGATTTGGAAAAAAATCGCAAAGCGCATAGGTGATTCGAGGAAGAGGGGCTCAAGTCGGAGACAAAAGAGAAGCAAGAAGGGCAGGCCGGATGACAAGAACATCGAAGGGGGGGCAACCTCGCGGAGGGTTGCGAAAAAGGAGTCATCAAACTCATCAGGATTGGTGAGAAGCTGGAAAGGCGTGAACGTCGGGCGAATAGAGAGTGAGTGCGCTCGAGGGAGGGTGACTCGGGACACGCTCTAGCATAAAAAAAAGAGAGAAAGTCGGAATCTTTCTGTGGTGGTGGAAAGGCGGCGTTCTGGCTCAAGAAGGGCTTAGGAGCAAAAAGGATTCGTAGCGAAAAAGGGTGTCAAAAGAGACTAGCGGAGGAGGGAAGGCATCGGGGTTTGCTACACGCAAAGGGGGGGAAAACCGCCGAAGCGCGCATAGAGACGAGGAAAGGGCAGAAGGGCTATGGCTATTAAACTAAGCAATGGACGCAGCTATTTGAGCGCGTCTCCCCCTGGAATGACTAAGAAAAAGGGTGTGTTCGTGGTCGTCATGGGGAGAGGTGACTCGCAGGTCTGTCGTCGATTCACCAAAGAGAAAAAAAAAGACAAATCATGCAGTGATGTGTCCAAAGTAAAGAACGGCGAGAGCAAACGCCACCAAAAAAAACGGAGTCATTCTACAACTCGGGGAAAAGACGTATCAAGAAGCGAGGGGAGAGGACGAAAGACTCGTAAGCTGCTGGGTCATTTTTAAAGGGGTTGTTAGACGGGAGCATAATTGGCAGCGGTGGGCAGCACGTTCGCGCAATTTCACAACAAAAAATCAGGGGGGCTCATGTTCAGGCTACGCGTGCGGATGATGGTTCAAATTTTCTCCACCTTAAGAAAGTGAATTGGGAGGGAGAGACATTCAACGCTTCATGAGAGAGGGGGGGGGGGGAGGAGGAAGTAGTAAACATGCAGGACTCTCTGTGCATCGTGCTTTCTATTAAAAATAGGGTTGGGGGGGGAAGAGAGAAAAGTTCATGCTACAGACCATCGGGGGGTACTCGTATCTCGAAAAAAAAAGAAAGGAAAAAGACGAGCGGAGCGATCAGAGAAGCGAGTACGATGACGCGAAAAAGAAAAAAAAAAAGGGCAACGGAACTTGAGAGACGGCAGTACTACAGAAAAGTTTTGGGGAACATGGGGATTGGCTGGGATAGAAAATTTATGTAGTAGTTGAGAGAGGGGGAGACGCCCGCATGTATGATTCACTGGGGTTGTCTCCCCGCTCCCTAAAGAGTTACTAAAAAGCGCGCTAGTTCAAGGGGAGCGGTGGGGGGGGGTCTTTGGGAAGAAAAAATGAGCGATAGGTATTGGCGAGCTCTGGAGGCAGGCTGGTTGCGATTAAAAAAGCGGGAGGAATCAAGGAATCGGAGACATTCGGAAAAAGGCATGACCTGCTCACATTAAGTTTTAATTTACGCGTCATACAACAAATAGGCGAGTCCGAAGGTTGAGGGACGGCCATTGAAAATTTTTTTTAAAGGGGGTGTGAGGCTGCCAGTGCGGCAAGCGATGGCTAAGGGATCTTAAGAAAATCGCGTTCGGCGCGAGAGGACAGTGGAGAGGGAACAAAGGGCCAAAAGTACAGCAGCCAGGGGCTCAACTCAGACAAGGACGTCATCTACGTCAAAGGGGAGGGCAATCGTCAGCAAGACCCGACGCCATCCCGGTGTGAGGGACGTGCAAAGGGGCGTGGAGTTAGGAGAAGAGGTTTAAAAGGGAAAGGGGTCTCGCTTCCGGACATGGGCAAAAGAAAAGGGGGGGTGACACGCATCGTGCGGGAGCCTGGGGGAAAAGGAGTGAGGAGGGGTGAGGACTATGAGGGTTGGAAGTATCTTCGTCACGTGGGGGGTTGGGCCCATCGAGGCGGTTTGTCAACTGAAAAAGGCTCGATGCGACGATCGAAACAGGGGAAGGAAAAATAGAAGGTGGATATTAAGAGAAAAAAAAAAAAAGGAAACTAAGTAGACTCAGGGAGGAGGGGGCCGAGGGCAAAAGGCGTTGCTTTCAGGCAAACGAATAGCTTGTGCGGGGACGCAAAAAGAAAGAAAGAGGCAATCTCTAGCTATTATCTCTACTGCAACAAAGAAAAGAGTATAGGCTGCCTGCGAGTTGCGAAAAAGAAAGACAAGAAAAAGACTTATTCTGCGCGTTGTCTCAGGGTAAAACGCCTTAGCTGGCAATGAGGAAATAACTCTCCAGGAGAAAGAGTTGGCGGCGGCTCAGGGAGGAACCCCTTCAGGAACTGTTGGCAAAGGGTGTTTCGAATCGGAAGGGAAGGAGGCGCGTTGCCTCTCGGGAAGAATGACCTGGAAAGAAAAAGAGATAAGACCGCGACGTTTTTGTCCGAAAAAAATGTGAGCGCGTCAAACAAGTAGCATCGAGCAGGTACAAGAAAACCAAAATCGCGCTGCTCCCAGCATTCCTCGGGGGAAAAGGCGCGGCGAGGAAACAATTGTGCGGCGGGGAAAAGTGCAGCAGACCAGCAGGAGAGACACACAAACGGGAGGCAGGCTTCTGGGTACTCTTTGGACGAATCTAGAGCGTGCGGCGATTCGAGTTCGAACGAGGGGGATTTGGCCATCTGGGCATAAAAAAAGCCATCAAAAACACCCTGTACTTCTCAGCTGAAACCCGTTAAGGCTGTTCACTAAAGCTAAGAGAGAACCAGCAACAGCTCACTCCATAATTCCAAAAAAGCGGCGGCTAAAGAGAGGGAAGAATATGTCGGGGTGACCGAATTAAAACGATGGCGTCAGGAAGTTTGAGATGGGAAAAAAGGTGTTCGTCAAAGAAAAAAGTAGACTCCGAAAGGAAAGTAATCTGCTTCGAGTTCAGGGAAAGCAAAATACCGAGCTGGGAGGGCTAGTTCGGCGCGGAAGCGTCAGAAAGTGCGGCCCGAAAAAAAGCAGAAAAGGGGTGTTCATCGCGGACTAGTCGCACTAGAGCATATACCGCGATCATCACAGCACTCTCACCTGAAGAAAAAAAAAACAAACACGAAAAAAACAAAAAAAAAAAAAAAAAAAACAAACCACAAAACCGCACCGCAAACAAAGCAAAAAAAACAAACAAAAACAAAACCGCCACACAAACAAAAACAAAAAAAAAAAAAAAAAAAAAAGAAAAGGAACAAGAAAACAACAACAAAAAGAAAGAAAAACAAAAACCACGAACACAAAAAAAAAAGAAACACCAAGAAACAAAAAAACACCCCCAACAAAAAAAAAAAAAAAAAAAAAAAAAAACCCACAAAAAAACCAAAAAACACACCACCGACAAACAACACACCACAAAACCAAGAGAAAAGAAAGATCACACCTTCACACACAAACATAAAAACAAACCACTCTTCACCACTTTTCAACAAACCCACTCTCACACACCCCCCTTACACAACAAAAAAACAACCAAAAAGAAAACCAAAAAAAAAACTCAACGAAAACAAAAAAAACCAAAAGAAAAAAAGAGGAAAAACCCACCAAAAAATCAACAAAAAACCCCCAACACAGTAACAGAGAAGACACCCCCACCCAACAACACACACAAACGCCCAAAAACTCTCCCAACAACACACTCCTCTAAACACAACACAAACACCAAACAAATAGGCAACCGCCACACAACCCATTTGTATTCCTGGGCTAATACGGAGCGAAAAAAGGTTTATTTAGTGGTAGGTGAAACGAAAATATCCTCTCAGAGGAGGAAGCCGCGCAATCTTGAGCCGAGCGCCAAAAAAACAGAGAGACACAAACACAAAAAAAAAAACGGGGGAGGAACCGCCTAGGGGGGGGGGGGGGGGGGGGGGTGGGGGTGGGTCTTGACTGTCTCCTGCTCGTTGATTATCTGGACTACAACGAAAAAGGTCAATCGTCGTCTACATAACGAAGACGCCGGGGGGGGGGGGGGGGGGGGGGGGGGGGGGGGGGGGGGGGGGGGGGGGGGCGTGCATAAAGGAAGCTATTCGAATGAAAAGAGAAAGGGAGCACATTTGCCTCCCAGACTAAAAAAAGGAAGACACCCTGCAGGGTTTAAAAAGGGGGAAGGGGCGCGACCGTTGCAAAAGCAAATGCGAAAAGGACCGCCCAACTCTCTTTCGAAGAAACACTTTGACGGAGAATCTAGCTGGAAGAAAGAAGGAATGGAGCCCAGAGGGGAAAAAGGAAGCGTGTCGAATGGGGTCTAGTTCATTTTGGGGGTAGTCTGAGGAGGTGGTCTCTCCTGCAGAGAAAGAAAAATAAGTGTCGGGCGAGAGAACCTTGAAAGGGGGGGGGGAAGAAGAATAGTAGTCACGACATCAAGGAAAAGAAAACAGACCAGAGGGCTATTGAGGTCATCTTTGCAGGGAACTTAAAGGAGTTTAAGAGACCTATGCTTCAGGGGACCAAAAGGGAAAAAGAGACAGAGTGAAGGAGAGAGGGAAGAAAGAGGGAGACATGCGCTTAGTCATCCAGATGAAATGACGACGGGTCTATGAGTCGACTATCAAGCTGTCATACGAATCTCTCGGAACTGTCGAAAAAAAAAAAAAATAGGGGGACCGAGAAACGCCGCGTCGAAAAAAACGACAAAGCTCTGGGAACCTAAAGAAGAAAAGATAATCGTAAGTATGAAAATCCCACTCGAGAGAAGTGAGCCCTTGTATACGCCGTTCACTCGTAAGAACCTGCGGGGAGGAAGACTCCCAAAGGGTGATTACGAAGACCACCAAAAAAAGATTCATAATAGGTCTTGATGGCCGATCATAAAGGAAGGGGTGGAACGTAACGAGTTCGCGAAAGACTACAATCGAGACGCCGATCACGTGCGAATTTGGGTCCAGAGAGGAAAAAAAACTCGGGGGTAGCTGTGACGGCAGTCGGTGTTCCTCAGAGGGAGAGAAACAGGTTGCAAGTTTGGGGGAGCAAGAGGGAAGGGACTCTCTTCACACAACAACTTATGTATTAGGGAAGAGAGTCTACACGTGAGTTTTCAACAACGAATTCGTTATTCCATCGTAAACAAGAAAAAAACGACGAGAGTGTGGAGGCCGCTTCGAAAGAGAGAAAGAATAGCGAGAAGAGAGGACACTACGAATCATCCACAAACCTAATGAGGAGGGCGTGTCGGGTTCATCGTCATCAATACTATCGAAGAAAAGGGTCAAATAAATTGTGGGCGTTGTGCTGTCCATAATCAAAGGGAAAAAAAGCGAGGTCGAGGTCGATTGCACTAAAAAAGGAAGGAAGGATGCGCTCAGATGTTATGGGTCACACTGAAAGGAGGATACATCGCTACTTCCAGAGTAATGAGAAAGTTTGGAGGGTTTTGCTCGAAAAGGATTCTAAGGTCATGTTACGAAAAAAAAGAAAGGGCGACATGCAGCGGATTAGGTAAATGCATAAGGGGGGAGAGGGGGGACTCCTCTCTCTGGGAGAAATTAAGAGAACAAAGGTTTCGGCCGCGCGCCGAAGGGGAAAAAGCGTCGCTTTAAGGAAGGTCGAAAAGGAAGGGAGAGGCGGACTCACTGAATACAATTTGCTCGATTAGGGGGTAGGCGATACTCCACCATGATAACTTCGTAAGCGCAAAAAAAGGGAGTTAGTTGACAATTCTGGATTGGTTGAGGAAGAGCTCTTCGAAACGAGGCAGAGACATCATCGTGGGGGGCTGCGTCAAAGGGCAAAAAGAAACTATCCAACATGAACCTCCCGATAAAAAAAACGCTCCAAGGGACACTGGGTGAAAGCATACTCGGATGACAGAAGAGAGAGACTGAGGTGGGACATGGTCGAAGAGAAAAGGGTGTTCGGTTACGGGATACATCTCCATGAGCCTGGCCGTGGCGAAGCCACTGACACAAAAGAGGGGACGCGGTTAAGGCCGGGGCGGCTATTGGGTTGGGGGGAAAAGGGCATCCATCGGACGAGAAGCGTTCTTGAATGACCATCTTAGGCCGCTAAAGTAGTCGGCAATGTTAGAACGCTCTGGGGGGGAGAAGAGGGGTTAAGGGGAGTCCTAGGTGTGGGGCGGCGAGTCAAGGAAAAAAAGCGTAATCAAGGAGGGAGAAGATCTAGAAGGGAGAGGTCGAGGACGAGCATTGGAAACTGGATATCTGCGCGTTGCCGATGACACCGCTAAAAACTAAAGCTGAACCGGTTCTTTGAGAAAGCAATCTGGTGGGCGAAGAGTGTAAAGGAGGGGGATCTTCTTTTATCATGGCCCGTGGTAGGCGCGAGATGAACACTCATATGCTTCTGTTCGCGAAAGCAGCGGAGAAACTGTCAAGAAAGTATTTTCATCCAGAGCGGTTGGTTCGGGGTGAGGAAAAAAAGATAATTCAGGTTCTTGCGAGCATTGAGAAACAGGGCACTCGGGAGTGCGGGGGAGGAAGAAAGGAACATCTAGTCTTTGGCAAGGGGGGACATCGCGCAGAAGTTTTAATTTGGAAACGTCAAAAAAGGAAAGGCTTCTGGCGAAGCGATGATGGTATGGGGGGGGGGGGGGGGTGTTTTGATTAAAGAACGGCGTAGACAAGGAATGGCGAAGAGCGTTGTGAACAGGCTAGAAGGGGTACGCGGGTTCAAGAAGGGGGGAAGGAGTGGAGAACGACAGATGCCGACCAAGGGACTCAAATCTCCTTCCGAACTCGTCGGGGCTACCTACGTCTCAGATCGAGGCGCGAATCAAACCAGTACTGCGACCGAGAAAATCACCGGGGAGAGACGCGCGTGCAGGGCGGGAGTACGGGCAGGAGCTGTTAACGTCAGCGCAGAACCTTTGAGGAAAAGACGGTTCAAACCGCGAAGGTGAAGCGGCAGCCGGGGTGTGGGAACGGTTCTTGGAACGTGGGGGGTGACGAGCATAAGTACATTCGGCACACGTCGGAAAAATTGGTTCCGAGGGCTAAGGAGGGAGCAGGGGGTTCAAAACAAAAAAACAGGGACTTCGGCTACGATATGAATCGCAAAAATACGCAGGGTTAAAAAATCTAAGTAGGGAAAAAAAGCAGAAGGGACGGGCCACGTGCAAATTGATATCTGGCGAGGAGAGTGAGAGAAGAAGGCGTCTATTCAGGGCTCAAGAGGATAACCAAACTTAGATAATTTCTTTCGGGGCTTCAAAAAAAACGTGGCTCAAGCAGCTATCTATCAGATCAAGTCGAAACAAACAACTGAGGATGGAGAAGAGTCTATACTATACTTCGCTTCCTGAAAGGAAGGGGGGAGAGTCAACCTCACTGGTCAAAAAAAAGGGGTCGCAGTTCATCGCTAGGAAAAGGAAGGAAAGCACGCGGACTCTCCTCTTCCATGCGTCTCATGACAGGGCGGACGTTGGACTGGAGCGGGCTTGATTGCATCTGCGCGGAAGAAAGGGAGCACCTGTTGTGAAGGGAACTTCGGATATGGAAACAAAAAAAAGGAGCGAACGCAACTTAACTCTGCTCGGCGACCGAGAAATAGGGTCAGACGACTTTGGTGACTCAGTAATTGCTGCTATGCAAATAGAACCTGGACAGAAAAAGAAAAAAAGCTTAAAAAGCAAAGGCACCAGGAGTTTTCAGCTACGCGGGGAGGCCTAAAAAGGAGAGAAACCGGGGTCGAGGGTCCGCATCCGCAAAGAGTCTCCGGTGATGTCGATGGAATTTGAGGGAGGGCTTGGACGGCCTAGGCGAGCGAGTAGGAGGAAAGGGAAAAAATGGCTAACGGCGCTGGTC
>Ga0179593_1506618_pt1 | contig 12293 bp, 9 predicted proteins | sample CZODoug2_1_08_16_FD_185931 | JGI IMG/M metagenome (GOLD analysis project Ga0179593, IMG submission 185931) | Vadose zone soil fungal communities from Angelo Coast Range Reserve, California, USA - CZODoug2_1_08_16fungal (PacBio error correction) | ecosystem: Environmental > Terrestrial > Soil >...
AAAGCAAACCGCATATATCAGCAGGCGCGGAAAAAAGAAAGAGCGCCAAAAAAAGGCAAGAGAAGGAGACAAAAGCAGAGTATGTCAGAACTAAAAAGCAACATCTAAGAAACAGCCACCGGTCCTGCAGCGTGAAAAGCAAAGTCTTCAGAAACAAGAGGGGAGATGCGGCAAAAGGATATAACGAGCGTACGGCACCCCAGGCCTGAGCTTGGAGCAGGATCAACTCGGAATGCAGTGCGGGGAAGAACCCTGGGGAGGGAAGAGGCCTGAAGAAAAAAAGCTTAAGCTAGCGCACATACGAGTACTTCATTCTGCGGTCAAAATCGTGAATTTCAGGAGACTGAGAATGCGGGGAGGGGAGGGTCATACCCCAAGGTACTGACACCGGAATTTGCCGGGGGGAATGGCCTTGGAAAATAAAGTGTCGTCTTTGGCAAAAAATGACTATCTCCTCGTGTTAAGGGAGAAGGATTAGGGAGATCGGAGAGTAGAAATCAAAAAATCTCTCGGGTCAAACTCGCAAATAAAGGGGTCTTGGAAGGCAAGTCAGGACTGGGGAGGTCAATGTAACCACTGAAGGAGCAGAACAAAGATCCATGATGAGCCTATGGAGTCTTCGTACGGCGAGTAGGGGGCCAACTTTGGTAATAAGAAGGAAGGTTCCGGGGTGAAGAAAGGTTGGGCCAAGGACGTTGGAGGACACTCTATTAATAGCAAACTGCGAATGATTACGAGTCAAATGAATTGCTTGGGAGACTTGAACGCCGGGGATACGGTTTCGATGGCTCCGTATGAAACTCGGGAGCGAATTAAAGGCGGAAATCTGGGTGCGCTTCATCCATGTCAAAAGGGACCTGTTGTCCTCGCATCAGGTGGCAGAGGGGTATGGAGGTTGAACAAGATTTTTCAACTGGGCCGGGCGAAGGTCATGGACCCTTGCAGTGGCGTCTTGTTCCTGACCAGACAAGAGGCGCTGGAAAAAAAAGCAAACAGAAAAAAGTGACGTCAAGAAAAGTAAAGCACGTCATGAAGAATACAGGGTAAGCCAAGAGTAACATAAAAAAAATGTCCGGCCAAGAGAATCAAGGTTCTGCAGGGAAGGATGACTCAGGGTTGCAAGGTAGCAAAGCCTGGTCAATATTGGCGGAGTACTCTAACCCCAAGCGAAAGGGAGTTTTGAGGGGGAATACGTTACTGAGGAGGAACGGGTCACCCACTTCAAAGATTTCAGTGAGTCAAGGGTAGCAGCGTTCGGTTGCCTTGCCCAGTTTGACGTATAGCCAACATACGAGCCACACAGGAGGGGGATGCCTCCTCCCACAGCACCGCATGAAACGGCCGCCTGTCTAAGTTTGCAGCTATAAAAGACGGAGGAGTAGGGTTAGACAAAGTTGACTGTTGCAGAAGATACTACCTCGTCCAGCGGAGGTTAAAAAACCTCTAACCTCTGATAACTACTAACGAGTGAGGACTGAATGTCAACCCGCACCAAGACGGGACCCTTTAACGCAAAAGATGAAATGAGGGATTATCTTAATAGAACGCAGAAGAACGCATCCCGAAGTACCCCACCTCGGCACGAAGCCACAACTGGAAGGGGTAGAGTGGGGGACGCCTCTGAACAGTAGGTCGGTAGGGGGGGTCTCAGGAATCTATATGAAATCGTGACCAGAGATCCGGAGTAACCCCTCGGTAACTAAGAAGCCCACGAACCAAAGAAACCGATCAAAGCGAAGTCGGGAAGGGAAAGGTCGATGAAAATGGATGCCGAGACGGGATACAAGCCTCGCTCGAAACAACTCTACGCGCTACGATCACGAAAACAACTGAGAAAAAGAGCGACGTAGGATCTGAACGCCGTCCCATGTAAACGCAGGCGGGCGCGGTAGTCGAAATTGTCGCTGAAAGCACAGGCCATTGCAGTGCTCAGCAGGGCGCGAACGCAGGTAAAGGGGGAGTCACAACAGCTCAAAGCAGGGACGGCGCGGGCGGGCTGGCTCAGACGGTTAGGAGAGCTCCTCGACAAAAAACAAAGGGGGGGGGAAAAAAAAGAAAAGAATAGTAGAAAAATGTTCTGCTAAAGTGGGACAGCGAAAAAAGAGCAGTAGAGGTACGCATGGGGGGTACTACCTAATATTTACTGACCCGAGATCACGGGTCGGGTGGATGAAATCATACACAGGATGGAACCGGGCGCACGAGACGGTTCCAAGGTTGGAGTCTGAGATCCACCAATTCAGATTTTCTCAAAAATTCCCGAAGTTTGGTGGGCGGGATCAGGAGGGGAGGGTCTGGATGAGTTAGCAGGATGGAGAATCAGGTGCAAGAAAAATCCGCCGTCCGCAGTGACGCCTTGGGGAGGGGTGTGCTATGTACAGCGGGACGGAAATCCTAAAGTTAACATCCGGGAGGCTAAAACCTTACAGAGATAAGAGGCCTCAAGGAGGAAACACCATGAAACGTATCATACTTTAAGAGGCTGAACTAAGAAAGGACCGTTGTGGGGATCGTCGGAATCGGACATGAAGGGAGCGGGTTCGCAGATACCTAATACCTGACTCTGTTTGGTAGATGGGAGTAAACGGGACCGGCTTGGGAAGGGAAAAAAAAAGTCCTAGGTCAACGGCGGTCGGAAGGAAGTAGGGGAGTTCGGACATCGGGAACGACTAGTCGATGCTTGGAAAGAAATCTTTGGGAAAAAAAACCCGACGCCGAAACTCTAAGACTTGGATAGTACCGAAAAAGGACGACTCATGAGGACGCGGCAGGGGGGGGATCTCCAGACGGTGGCTTGCTTAAAGAGGGCGCCGAATTCCCGTGGCAAAAGACGACACTGACGAGAAAAGAGATTCAGGCCGGGTGACGTAGCCACTGTGCCAATCCGCAGGGGGGCAACGCAAAAAAAAAAGCCCTGGTTGCTTCTGGGCTGAAAAGAGAACCTCCGCAAGAGAAACATTACGGAAGTTGAGGAGGAGCAAAGTCCAGCTCTCGGGGCCTTGATGGGAGAATCCGACAAAAAATAAGGGGGACTGTCCGAGGGGGAGGCGCTGATAAGTTGACATACGGAATTTAAGGGGCTGAAAGCAATGGGTTTTCGATTTGAGGGGAGGGGGGATCAAGTGAGGGCGGTCACAAAGGACTCGCAAGTGAGCCGAAGCACGGCTACAGTGTCTAAAAATCTGTACAAGGCCCCGAACCCGACAAGTCCAAGAAGGCCTGGAGGAAAAAAAGGCGAGGAACCCCGCATGAACCTCACGGTCCTCGATTTGGGGGCGGGGAGGGAGAGAGAGTAACGATAAGGAAGTCAAGCGAAAAAGCAAGATTGCTCTACGAAAAGCGAACTGCTCGGAGTACGAGTTCTTAAAGAATGCCCGCGTAACAATGCTTACTCAGGAAAAAACCCAAGGCGCGCCGGTGGCAACGACAAACTACTAAAGAAAGAGCAAGCAGCTTGAGAAAGGTGGGCTCGTGCCATGCAGCGGCAATCCCGACTCGAACCCTTCCACGACACCCCGAACGCACATGCGAAGGGGGGGACAAAAAGGGAGCGATGGCTCGAAACGAGGGAATCTCCGAAGCGAGAAACTCTTGAGGGAAGGTTCGCCAAGACGACCCTCTTTGGCCAAAACGAAACTTACGGAAAAAACACTTACTTGGTGAGAAGGAACCGAAATCAAAAATACGACTGACATTCCACGGACAGAAAAGAATAAATCGCATAAAACTAACTCTCGCCCTGTAAGGCCTCTCCCGCAACACTAAATTTTTAGTCCAGAACAGGTCCGGGGAAAGAGAAGCTCAAGTCAAGGAGAAGTTCGTTAAAGGTCACGCTCGCGAATAGATATGTTGCCAATCAACGCTGGGGGAGGCAAGTAAGTTGGAGGGAACGCTGGAAGGCATGGTCTGTGTGCCAAGGAGGGTGGCCTGGGCAAGAACCGAGGGGCCAATTCGATTGTCACGGAAGGTTGAGGACAGCGCTGCTCATCGAACGTACCGGATTGAAAAAAGAAAAATCAGATCTAAAAAAACACACTTAGGAGGGAAAAGAAAACCAGGCCAGAGGGAAAGATTGGAGCAGGCGCTGTACCCGCAAAGACTCTCCATCCCTTCAAAAAACAAGGCCGCGTATGGTATGGAAAAGGAAAACCCGGAGGCAACCCCCACAGTCCTGGAAAAAAAGGAAGCACTGGCACTGGGCATACACAAGTTGGGAAAGGGGGAAAAAAAATAGGTATTGCAAAAGACTAAAGGGGTGACAACGCAAAGGATTGGAGACGGATCGCCTCGGACTGCGGCGGGGAAAAGAACCTCGGGGGCGGAGGCCTGCCCGGGGCGAAAGGGACGGGAGACGGCAGAACAAGACCGCGCAATACATGGCGGGAGCAAGAGGGATAGTCCGAAAGCATGACGATGGGGGGGTGTCTGTTCAAGGTCAACCGTCGACAAACCGGAACGGCCGGGGGGCCCGAAAAGTTTCTTGGGGAAACAGGTCGTCTGGAAACAATGAATATGACAGCGTGGAGCTTGCGGGAACGAAGGTAACAACAGCGCCCGTGTCAGAAGTCGCAAGGAGTCGGGCGGGTGTAGTTCATGGGAGGAGAGGAGGTGGTCGTTCATAACTCACTGCAGGGAGGAGACACAATAGGAAATGAGGAAAGCATAGGGGCTCGGGAAAAAAGCTAGGCGGGAAAAAAGTCGCTGACCGGACCGTTCGAAGTCAAACATGCTTTGTGATTCAAAGGAAAAAGAACGACGAGACCGATCAGAGCCGCGCTTTCGTAGAGGAAAAGGCTATGAACGTCATTATCAAGAAGATCGGATGCCGCTGCAACACGAGAAAAAAGAGGGGAAGATCATTTTGGGGGACATCAAGACTGTTCAAATTCCGGGGGAAGACATGCAGTTGGGGGCTCGGAGGTCTGGTGGACATGGAAAAAAAGGTTTCGAAACACTTTCCCGTGCGAAGGTCACCAAGTCCAATGCGATTTACATTCATGGTTGCCCCCGAAAAAAAGAGCGCTGAAAACCCAACGGAAGGAAAAGAAAGGAAAAATTCAGGGGGAAATAGGAAGATCCGTCTCACCATCTTCAGCCAACAGAAGGCGGGAAAGAATGCGTAGCTCAGCGAAAAGGGGGCATTCGAAAGACTCTGGGCTCATGCGCAAAAGGGCAATGGTCAGGGCGGGAGGATTCTTGAACCGCCAAGAACCTCCCAAGGCGTTTTGGCGTTAAGCGGGGATGGGGGAAAGTGTGGAAAAAACCAACTTCACAAAGTTGAGTTTGGCGATCTGAAGAGAGCGGTGTTGGACGTGGTTGAAAGGGGCCGTCCGGAGCAAAGGAAAGAAGAACAGGGTGATGAAGAACCGCAGAAAGAAAACGTGGCCAACTTGGAGAAGGGTAGAAAAGAAAGCGAGCCAGGCCAAAAAGAGGAGGGTGCCCATATCATCCGCTCCGCAGGACCCGGATCCACTCCCGATCTGCTCGACGAAACGCAGGGAGAGAACGCAACAATAAGGGGCCCGCTTTACCCCAGCTTCCAAAAAGAGAGGAAAAATGATCGGCCGGAAAAGATACCTCCTCACAAGTGGCCCCTCGGAGGAAGACGAGCCACAACGGAATATCTTCGCCCTAGAAAGGCTTAGATCCAAGTTGGCCTCAGGCATGTTAGATTAATTCGGAAGGGGAACTGAGGGCCCCCCTCGAGGGGTCCCGTACAAAAAAAGAAAGGCGTAACCAGGCAAAAACGGAGCCTCCACCTTAGAACGGCGGATATCGGAATTCACCTTCTGCCGGCGGGGGAAGGGGAAACCTGCGTCTGACCAACTCCTAACTACGAGAAAAAACAAAAAAACCAAAACTTATACGTCGCAAAAGGCGAGGAAGGCTTATGCAACAGTAAAAACTTTAACTCCTTGCTGTTAAGGTTAGAATCACGTAAGATGATAACTAGAACCGAACCATGTCCAGTTGCTCCGGAAACGATGAGATGGGGACCAAAGCGGGGGCATCTAAAGGAAAAAGGGCTTGAGGACAAACTTATAAAAAAATGGATGTCAATCTTCAGAAAAACAACAACTTGAGGTATTAAATAGGATATGAAGATTATACGTCGAGCCAGGGGAAAGCAGCATCCGGAGGAACTGGAGAGTGTCAAGGCTTGGGTACACGAACAAAACCGATCGTGTCCGCGCCCTGGCGGAAACAATGGGTCTGTGCGGCCTCACAGCAGGAAGGCTGCACCGAGAACGACCAGTGTTCCAAGGGGGATGGGCAGTCTATCCCTCCTGCGCCTCAGACGTCAACTAGGTTGGGTGGAGTTACTAAGACGCAGAAGTGGGGGTATAGAGGACTTCTGTAGATCAAAATCTCGAAGGTGAGAGAATAAAGCGATCCGCACGGTCCTGAGTAGATTGCAGGGGGGGTGTCAAGGTGCGGAGCCCGCCCTCGGGGGGCCAGACGTAGATGGGCCCGCCAGAAATCTCAGGGACCTGAGCAACCAGAGAAGAAGTTAGAGGGCGACTAAGAATTACCACCCGTGTAGCGGAAGGGAACTATTGGCGGACATTAGGGGGAGAGCATCGGGTTCAGCTATACGCTCAACTCCCTGGGAACTCTGGAAAGGGGGAAGGCCCGTCCAAGTCGTGGGATCCTCCTTCGCACGTCGTTGAGGAAAGGAAGCGGTGGGGATTTCCGACAAGGGACTCGGGAAGAGTTCACTAGATTTGCCATAAGATTTGGACTCCAAGCCCTCATCGAATAATTAGACTAGAAATAAACTGAGAACCATGCGCGTTCCCTGGCGAGGGGTGGGAGAAGCACATGGTGGCTTCTTACCTTGCTCCGACGGACAATGGAAGAGAAAAAGAACGAATATCTGAAAAAGAAATTAAGGGGGTGACGTTGGTGACCAAAGCAAAAGCCGTAAGTAAAAAATAAGGTGCGCTGAACTTTCAAGGGAAAGAATCCAAAATCTGACAATTTACTGGCTTGGGACAGGGGATCCCAGCGGAGGGACGTCGGGGGGGCGAGAATTGGAGGCGAGGGGCCGAAAAGCTGTTTAGGGGTGTTAAGTTACGGGGTAGGGGTATTTTCAGACGTGATAAGGTCTGCAGGACAGGTTTGCGAGTTGAGGGGGTTCACGCTAAGCTTGGGGAATACGGACATCGAATGGAGACCAGCACGAGCCGGGTCGAAAAGCGGAAAGGCAAACCTAAAAGAGGCCCAACCGGAACTTGGGTGAAAATTAAAAGGAGCCGCTGAAGAACCCAGCCTTACCAGATAGGGACTCGATTTTTCCTGGGGGGGAGGCCTACTGCGAGAAAAAGGAGAAGGAAGTCCCATCTCTAAGCACTCGCAGAAAAACGCGCCTGCAGAGGGGCGAGGGGTATAGGAGTTTCTGCTAGGAACCCAAACGACACGTGGGAACTGAAAAAACTGTCCGGCCACGGCAGCAGTTTGGGTGGCTGCAGGAAGGAAAGACCAATCGTCAGGAACATGGAGAAAATTGTGAAAAGCGTCGGGCCCTCAATTTGAGGGAAGGAAAACGGCCCTCCAACTCAGAACAAGACAACAACCCCCGAACCTGTCGAAGGCGGCACCGAGACTGGAGAGAGATACCTAGCGACTCAAGAAAGATATGAATTATAGCAGGGCGCCAAAGACGACATGAGTGTCCCAGTCGGCAACGCAGGGAAGGGGGTAAGCGAAGGGAAGACCATCGCACGCGGTCAATAACAGAATACAAGGGTGCAGAAAAGTCAGGGGACGCGGTATTCAAAAAAAGGCCGAAAAGAAATCCTCGGCCAGTGGAAGAAAGACCATCCACGCCCCCTATGTTATTGAAAGAAGGACGTACGATAGGAATCCGAAAAAGAACGAAAGAATTGTCGGGAGGTCCACACGCGCAGCGGCTGTTTCCGCATCAACTCCGGGGGCTGAGAAAGCTTGGGCTGGAACGATGGGGAAAGTGAAAAGGGTTGCCGACTTTTGGCCTGGAAGAAAAAGCTTCCTCGTGCGTGGCCAGTACAATAGTGGGCGTTACAAGGCGCTTGAGAATCTCTGCCACGGCTGGCCGGAGATCTCATCATAAACACGGAGGAAAAAGAGATCACCAGAAAACGTGACAAAAATAGACGGGAAGGGGCCCGAAGATAGCCTCAAGTAAAGAGAATGAGACCATAAACAAGTATGGGATGAGCCAGTGCCCCCAATCGTCGACAAACAAACTTGCCGGCAAAAGGGGAAACACCAAAGGAAGAAAGGCCCAAAAAATAAGTTGAGAGCACCGAATCAGATGCGCTCGTACATCCCGACCCTGGGGAATCTCTTAGGGATTCAAGGATAGCCTAGCAGGGAATAACCAAAGGGTAAGGAAATTCTGAAAAGGGTCCTTGACGGATATCGGAGAAAGAACAATTCTAATTCTTAGTCAGGCAATCGTAGGAAGCAATCGGAAGATTGTCGTTACCCGTCGCTAAAAACTTAACCTGAAGGTTGCCGAATTCAAAAAGTGGGGGGGGGAAAGGGGTTCGTCCTTGCAAACATGCTGATCAAGCTGTCGGATTAGGATAGAAAAGGGGGGGGGTAGAGCCAATCGAGAGGTGCATGCATAAAGGAGTATGGGCTAGGGTCGCGTCGAGGAGGAAGCTTGAGATTAGCCACTTCGCACGAACCTAGAAAAAAAGCAAGGGGGGAGGACGGGCGTGTGGCGGGGAATCTAGGGACTCGGCGGGCCAAACGGAAGAAGAAAAAATTACCGGGGGGACCGCCTTGGCCCGGCGTTTGGGGCGGGCGAGTAAGAACGATGGGTCCGCGCCAGAGCAGCACGTTTCTCACGGGACCACGGCGGAGAGAGCGGACGACTCCTCTTTGGATCGCGAGTGGAAAGAAGAACACCGAGGAAAAGCGTGGGGGAAGAGCGCTGGGTTACCTAGGGTCTCCACGGTTCAAATGTACTCAGGGATGGTGCGAGGAGTGTTCGAGATTGTCGGGCCTGGTCAAATGAACGTAGAATGCTGAGGCCGTCAGTGCAGAGTAAGTCTGTTGTACCGGCCACTCAAATCTCCAAAACCCCCCCCCCCCCAAAAAAAAAAACAAACCCACACCCCAACAAAAACCACGCCCCCCGCTCAAACACAACTCGCCCAACCAGGTAAAAGGAAACACTGCAAGCAAGGTCTGCAATACAGAAACAATCGCAAGAAACAACCGGAGGGTAAAGGCACAAGGGAAAGCAAGGTGAGAGGCGAGACGGTCATTTCAGACTGGTGCGACCACTAAAAGAAAATCCATGGGCAGATTGACGGAGGAGTCACTTGAATAACATAAGCCTAAAGGGGATTTGGACCGGAAAAAGTTAAACGCGAGATGGACGGGGGCCCAAAACCGTAAAAAAAGTTCAGACAGAATCTTCGGCAGCGGGTGGGAGTCTTTGGGGGCCATGTGAGTACGAGAACGAAGGAAAAAAATGAGGCTACAAACAGCAGCAAGAACGACGCCTTGGGGTGAAAAAAAGCCGTGGAGGGTCTCCAAAAGTGTCGGGGATTCGTTGGACAAAGATTCTTTCAAAATCATGGGAGAGAACGGGCCACGGATGTCCAAACCTCACGAACGGCTGCTCGACGACGCACCGGCGACGGAAATTTCACAAGCACAAAGGCCCTGCGGTTGGACTCAAAAAAACGATGCAAACCAAAGGTCAGGAGGAGAAACTCATTAGCGACAGACCCTAGACAAGCTCCAGAAATTGACCCACCTGGACGAACCACAAGAAGGCGGGGACGCCATCCGAAGACTAAATAAAAGAGTCCAGGTGTGTGCTCATTGATCATATAGATGATCTCGAAGAGGGCGCCACTAGCCGGGGGGTCCCGCAGCATTCCGGGTCAACTTCATGAAAAAAGGCAAAGGTCTTGCTGGAGGAAGTCTTTGTCAAAAATATACGAACAAATCTGAAAGACTGGAAAGAATACGCTAACACCCCAGAGGATAATAAGCCTAAAAAAAAAGAAGAAAAGACGCGAAAGAAGGGAACGGCGATCTGGGGACGCCACTACCCCATGTAAACTCCTTGAGGGTGTGCAAGGAGTTAGGAGAGCGTCTCTGATCACAAACTGCCTTGTAGCGCCTATGAGAGTGTAAAACTGATGCGGCGTGGAGCAAAAGCGTAAAGGTAGGAGCTGGGGATCTGGAAGGGAACTGAGAAGAACATGGGTAATATGAAGATCATCAGCTGGAAAGAGTAAAATATATGAGGGTGGGAGCTCAAAGGACTGGGATTGGAGGGGTCAATAAACACGCCTGCGCGAAGATTAGGGGGGGCAAATACCAAGGGGAGTAGAAAAATTGCCGCAAGGGGGTAATGTCTTTCAGCGAAGCGGAGACACCCGACCTGACTTCCTGGGGGAGGGATGGCGACAGACGTCGATGTCTCTCTTCCAAGTGTGTGGGGTTGGGAGGAAGGGAGCAAATGGGTTCTAAAATTCTGAGGTTGCACTACGAAGAAAATTCATAGGTTCATCGAGACGGCAAATCCCCAGGTAATAATCGGTACGCCGGGGGCTGCGCTGACGGGGGGGGAAAAGGCAAGAGAGGTGGACCATCCATAATGGGCAGCTCCTAGGAATAGAAAGGAAACTGAACAAAACCACCTGGCTCAAACTTTCGAGGTTCGCGAACGAATGGACCGTGTTTGTGGCTCGTCTAACGAGTGGCGGAACAGAGGTATTGGGGGGGGGGGTTGGGTGGTTTTTTGTGTTCTGATCCTATGGCTTCCGGAAAAGCCGCCAGTACTCGGGGGGAATGAGTGGGAGTAAAAGTCCAGGATTTGGAGTGAATGAAGTACATGAACGTGGAGGGTCGGAGAAAACGGTGAGTTCAGGCAATTGTACGCAGGGGGGAATATTGGAGCCAAGCACTTTGCCTACTAAAACTCGACGAAGTGAGAAATAAAACCGAAAATTGACCAGGCCGGGCGTTAATGCTTGTTTAGCATCACAGCGGTGAGGCGTAGTTGGACCCGCGGGCAATTGCCCAGACCGAAAAAAAAAAAAAAAAAAAAAAAAAAAAAAAACAAAAAAAAACCAAAAAAAGAACCTTCCGAAGGATGGAAACACTGACACGGGTGGGTGAAGGTGTTCCCCCGGCTCATAGCGTCAAGTAAGACCGCAACAGCACGGGGGGCGGACAGGAGAAGATCCAGAACATCTGACGGGATTCTTGCCAATGCGCAAAAAAAGGAAGTCCGGCTCCCTCTACCTGGGATATCTGGCCGACAGCCTGTGGGGACATGGCTTCCTTTGGGGGGAAAAGAACTGTGACCTGGAATCTGGACGGGAAAGGGGTTGGTCGAGTTTTATGGGGGGGGTCGCGCTATCTTGAGGGCAGGCCATACGTACTCGCAAGGGAAATTGGCCCATGAAAAGTGGAGAAGAAAAAAAAGGAGGTGGCCGGCAAGAACAGCAAAGCGCCAAGGCCCCCCCCCTTGAGGAAAGGAAGGAAAACAGTCCTAAAAGAAAAAGATATTACAACAGCGCTTAGAGAAGGTTGAGGGATAGGAAAAAAAGGAAAAAGAGAAGTTCAAGCCTCACAGCTGCTCGCGACGCGCCTGATCTTCTGATCGAGTGAGGACGAGGAAATCCAACGAATGACCACGCGTGGAAAACAGGGCCTTGCCGTTGGGACCAGAACAAAGGAAGAAAAGAAGAGGGCTATCGAGAGGGGGATCGCTGGACATGAAGTTTTGCTGCAGAGACGGAATCCCAGGGCCTCGAAACAGTTAAAAAAAAAGACACACGAACTAGAAAAGGGCTCAATGCTGACACTCATGGCGGAGAAATAAAAGGTAGGCTAAAGCCGAAAGAACCTAAAAAAGACCTTCTTCGCAAAAAAGAAGACCTCGTGTTCCACCCAATTTGGAAAAGGACGGTGGGGGGGGGGCTAGGGAACAAAGAGTCAAAATGAGAGACTGACATCATAGGGGAAGCGCAATTTAACTTTGAATGGGCCACCTGCTAACTTAAAGCAGCGGAAGGGGCAGGCCGCGAACCTCAACCCTGGAGGGGTAATAAATGCAGGAAAGGTCTAGGCCGAAGAGGATCAACTGGGGCGTCAACACAGCGGAATCAGGGTTAAAAAAGAAAAAATGTGGACTGTCAGAGTGCATGTGAACCCCTTGATGGTTTTGCCGCTATGTGGGAAGGGGAAGGACCAGGAAATCATGGCGGGGACTCAATTCTCTTTGCCGTTTGAGGGAGTGCGGGACAGACTAGAATCATCGGAACACGCTGAAG
>Ga0179593_1576094_pt1 | contig 12293 bp, 13 predicted proteins | sample CZODoug2_1_08_16_FD_185931 | JGI IMG/M metagenome (GOLD analysis project Ga0179593, IMG submission 185931) | Vadose zone soil fungal communities from Angelo Coast Range Reserve, California, USA - CZODoug2_1_08_16fungal (PacBio error correction) | ecosystem: Environmental > Terrestrial > Soil >...
GGGGTTTCGGCGGCAAAAGGAATGCCTTGAATCTATGTCCAGCAAAAGGCCACGCCCCCGGGGACAGGGGAGAAAGAAAACCAAAAAACAACAAACCAAAAAACATTCACAACCACTAACGCTGAGCGGTAAAGGGTGAGGACGCGATTGGGGCAGAAAAAAAGGGGTGTCCCGGGAATCTCAAGGCAAAATCCGAAGCGGGCCTAAAAAAAAAAAATCACATACCGGGGGAATCCGCGAAAAAAAATTGTTGGGGGGACGTTGGCACAGAACAAATCGATCAAAAAATAGCAATCGTGAAAGAAAGGCACGCTAAAACACACTAAGACAGAACAGAATAAAAAAAATTGGAATAATGCGGGTTTGGTTTTCCAAGGGCAGTAAAAAGGGGCCCGACCACCCCGACCAAGGGAAAGACGGAGAAAATGTCGACTGGCAAAGGGCGCCGCTACAAAAGGGGGGGTCGGCGCTGTCATCTAGGGGGCAAGAGAGCAAAGCTAGCAAAGTTGAAAAAGTTTAGACTAAATAAAACGGCTGTAGACCAAAAAACCCGCCCAAAGAGGATCCTCGGGGGCGGCCGCTGTTAGCGCGGCGAATCCTAGGAAAGGTTCGCCGATACTCGGTCCCGGGGGTTGCTGCCACGAAAAAAAAAAAACGCCACGGAGGATAAAGCGGGCAATCAGCGGGGGGTCGCACAAAGGGAATTATAAAAAAAGGTGTCGCCGTACGACAAGCAGGCCCAAGAGCCTATCAACCTCTTCCTAAAAAACGGGGAAGCTTTAAGACGGGCCCACAGACCATAGGGAAGAGGACGGTCCGACCGCGCAAAGGCCTAAAGCCTTTTAGGAGGCTGATCGAATTTCGCAGGGTGCGCGTGGGGGGGGCCTGGGGGGGTCGGAGAGGGCGGCCTAAACCCATGGCGAACGGGCGTGAACCCGTCTGATGAGTCTCTCACGGATCTCAATCCGGTCAACGGGAGTGGGTCCTCGGCGGTTTCGGTCCCCTGGAAAAAAAACGGCTCTCGAACATGAAAAAACAAACTAGTGACTCAAAAAAAGGGGAAAAGAATTAAAACAGACACCGCAACAAAAACATTCCCCGACTAGGGGGAAATACGATCGGAGACCGCCGCACCCCGCGAAGGGCCAAGTACCCCGACCTCTAATGACGATATAGAAAAAGCACAAAAGAGAAGATACAAAAGGAAGGGGCGAATCCCTCTGAGAACGACAAAGGCAGTTTCCACAACGAGTGCCATGAAGGCCGCAAGAATTTTCCGACAGGGGAAAAGAATTCCTTCAGTCTCACAAGAGAAAACTGCCGCGGATATGGCGCCAAGTGTTGAAAGATGTCACAAGGGGTGGGAAAAGTAGGAAGCCAAGAAGAGAAGTGAACACCCGTCGTTCTCCTGGGGCAAAAAACTGCCACTGTTTCAGTGGAGGGGGGGAATGTGCGTTCGGGAGAAAACCAGATCTAGAATAAGGCGTCAAAGCGAAGGGGGAACCCAAAGAAAACCAAGTGCCGAACAAGGGGGGAACGATACGCCGATGAATCAAGGTCGAATGGCAGGGGGAAGTTTTTGGAAAAAACTGTGTGACTGCAAAATATTACCGGTGGGCGGGAGAAAGAAAGACAATCGGCAAGAAAAAAAATCTGTGGCGCGCAACCATACCAGGGGAAACAGAGGGGGGCTGAAATACACAACGAATAAACACCAACAAGCAGTCTTTCACAAGACTGCAAGAATAAGCCCCGACGTGGACGCAACAAACGGGGGAAAAAGCCGCGTAGCTAACTAAGAATGTAACTAGAATCGATCAGCCCCCTCGGGTCTGGGGGTTAATGTCCCAAATTTCTGACTTGCTCAGACCCCTAAGAAAAAAAAACAACAAAAAAACAAGGACAGAGGCTTCTCCCGCCTGCCAACACCACAAAAACAAAAAAACAAGACAAAAATCACCCAATGAATCCTTCCACAGGGGGCCCGCAAATGAGATAAGGGAAGAGTCAGGGGATCGCCTGTTACTAAAAAAAAACGTTGTTTCCCGGAACTGGGAAAAAAAAAACCCGGGGGGAGAGGATTGAAAAAAATAAGGACCGAATGAGGTGACCAAAAAAAAAAACCGAAGGTTCTATCTCATGGGGCAGAACGATAAAGACAAAGAGGCTCAAGGCGTGCGCCAATCCCCGAAAGGAGCAAAGAAAAAAAATGCAAAGGGGGCTTGCGTGCCACACTTTAAAGGGTGGTCGGGCCAATATTGGGGTCAGACAAAAACCCCTCGGTCAAAAAAAAGGTCGGAGGGAAGATCCCAAAACAAACACGCATGTGGGAAGGAGTGGAAAATAGTTGAAGAAAGTCCGCATTGCGGCGAAGCAGGCGGGTACGTTGGGGCGCCTATCTAGGTATAAAAAATGGAAAAAAGCGACCACAAAAGTCCTTCCAGATAAAAAAAGGGTGCCAACAACCAAACACGATCCTCCCATGGCGGACCGCTTAAATTTACGGGGGAGGGGACGCAAGAACGGAAGGGAAGTTCTGACAGGCGGAACCCCCTCGGCGATGAGGGGATATTCGGGGGGAGGGAACAGCCTAAAAGGATTTAGCGCCTCCGGGGTCCAAACGACAAAAAACGACTACAGCCGGCCTGCAGAAGCGGTCCCCGGTCGTCGTCACACCACAAAGAAAGACAGAGAGCTCCTCCACATGGTAAGAGCGGATCCCCCAGGAGAGAACCAGGGGTATCCAGGGACCTGACGAATCAGCAGACAGACGGATCCAAATCTCATGGAACCTAGAGGAACGCAAAAAGTGCGGTGAGATCGGCGACCTCCTATTAGGACAGAGTACGGGGAAAGACGTAGCTTCTGGGGTTGGTCATAATCGCAGGGCGGATCGCCCGACCAAGGGGTTTCTCACTGGGAGAGCGGAACAATCCGGAGAGGAAACGTGCAAAAATTTGTCGGCAAATCGGGAGCAAAGTGCAAGGAGGAAAAACCGAAAAAAAAGGGCAGGCCTTAAAATCGTAAGGCCTGAGAGCGGGGGGGAAGGGGTTGGGAAGGTGCAATTGGTAAGGGCGCGGTCCTCGGTCCGAAGACCGGACGCAAAAGGCTGGGTGAAACAACAGACAGGGCGTGGAGATCAATGGCCTGGTGGGGGGAAGATGACCGAGACCAAGAACGCGAAACCATCCGAAAAGTGTTATGAACCCACCCGCTAATTATTCATTCTGCGGTAAATCAGCGCCAAAAAAAAAAATTATGAAAAAGGGAAATATATGGGCAACAACCTTAATCTGGTCGCTGTTATGAGAAAAAAATTTAAATATGGGGGGGGATGGGGGAGTTTGGGTCTGACAAAGTAACTCGTGGGAAAAAAAAGCAAAGAGTCCATGAGGGAAGACACACCCTAGCCCCCTAGCAACCACGCAGAAACTAGCGAATGGCTCTTTTGAACTCAAAGCAACCAACGCGGGCCGAAGAGGAGTCGACGAAACTGAGGAAAACGAAAGGACGGGAAAAACAAAAAGGGAGCGTCCCACGACAAAAGCGGAAGAGTCGAGGAAAAACATAAAGGCCCTTGCCGGAAAAAAAAAAAATGTACGCCATGAGGACCGGTTCAAAAAAGTTTCGAGGCGGGCAGGGAAGGATATTTTTGGCGGTTCAAAAGCAATGGGCGGTTGGATGAAAGGCGTGAGGCGTCTGGGGGGGGTTGGCGAAAAAGGCGAGCAAGGTGTAGCGAAGACCTATAAAGTCACCAAGGAAAAAACTCTGAGTTCTCTCCCTTCAGAGAATCATTTTTCCAAATCACTCGTCAGACTCCAATTCGTGAAATAAAAACTCTTGTCGTGACTTTGGGGCGATAGAGTAATCTATGAAACTGGGTAGAGAAGACATATAACGAACAGAGGATCCAAAAATACAAAATCTGCAGAAAAATTAAACCGGCAGACAGGCAAGGGGAGAGCCATAGAAAGAACGAAAGGTCGGCTAAATAGGGGAACCGACATAGGTAATACAAAAAGGCAAGGAGCAGGGAGGAGAGGAGAGTCATAGGGGGATAGCCAAAGCCTTGCCCAGGGGAAGCAGGGACGCGCGATAAAAGTCGAAAAGATATGCCAACGCAGGCAACAAAGTGGACGGGGGGGGTGGGTTACAAGCCATCCTCAGGGCGATTCCCTAAAAAGGGGAAAATGAAAAAACTCCACGGCAGGAGGCGCAACAACCGCGTGCGCGAAGGTGGTCGTGGAGAAAGATCATAAAGAAAAAAGCGGGTCGTGCGGTGGCCGCCGTCGGACGAGCCTAAAAGACAAAAAGTGGCCCCGCGAACAACCTAGCGAAACTGAAAAGGCCGGCCACGGGGAAAAAGTCAAATGGGTAATGACAAGGGAATAGCGAAAGGAAACTAAGGAGAACAAGTAGGCCAGTAACAAGCCATTGGATGAGACAGGTTTTTAGAGTTGGGGATTTGAATGAAAGGGGAAGAGTTTCAGGAAAAAAAAAAGAAAAAACCTTCAGCCCGGCGATGGGAAAGGTCCGAGAAATACGTACACCAGCACCGAGGGGGAAGGCCAGAATCAGGGGACGAAATGAGAGATCAAATTTGGCAGAAGGACAGAAAACTTTGGAGTCACGGGGGGGAGGGACTTGGGGTCACATGCGGTCGGACGAAGAAAATAGAGTTTTTTGGCAGGGAAAATAGAATAACACATATGAAAGGACATTCGACTTCACCGCGTACAAACTGGGGGCCGGGGATGGGGACGAAACGATAGATCAACAATGAAAGGTAAAACAGGGAAAGACGGGTGGACGCATGATGCAAAAAATAAAAGTCGGGGCACTGGAGAGGCAATCAGGAACGGCCTGCCGCGAAGGCAACAGGGTAGATTGAAACCCTTAGGCTCAAATAACACATGGGGTAAGAATGGGGAAAAAAAACCAGCCAAAGAGGGGGGCGCAAAGCCGTCGAGAATTCAGGAGGGTTTGAAAAAAAAACAGGGCGGGGGGGGGAGTCAACGGGGAGGCACGAATAATGTTTAAAACAAGGGGCTTCGCGCGTGCAAGCACCGCCGAAGATACGAAGGAAATGGGATAGGAAAAAACTACCAGAAGAGACCGGGGTACGATCAGATCAAACAGGGAGGGCACTGCATCCCCAAGAAAGGCCTATCGTGCCGAAAACGAAGGGGGTGTCACATTTCGAAAATAGACCCCGTGGAAGAACCGAGCTGAGACCATCACAGCGGAACGCGAAAACGGGCTTGAAAAACATTGGTCGAGGTGGAGAAAAAGAATGGCTCAGACAGGGGATAAAAAGGGGATGCAACTGTAATCCTCCCGGAGAAAATAGATCAAAAGCTTAAAAGCCCGAAGCACAATAGAGAACCTGAAGGGCGCCGAGACGGGGGACCGCTCGGCATCGGAGCTGACGTGGGCGTCAGTACCAGCAGAGAAGAACTGATAGACCGCAAAAAAAAAAAACAGGAAGGGCGACAGGGGAAGCGCCGCCGGGGAGAAGGAAACGCAAATTAAAGTTGTTAAAGAAAGGGTGCGGCGGGGACCCGAGGAGTATCAAAAAGCACCCCGGGGATTGGAGGGATAGAGGGTGGAGAAAGGATTATTGGGCAGGGGTAATCGTGCCCACAGCCATGGGGGAATCAAAGGGTGCAGGGGGGGGAGTGTAGACGGACGGGCGAGGGCGTCTCAAGAATAAGAACCGGACCAAAACATCCGCAAAGCGAGGGTGCCCGAGCAGAAGATGTGTGCATTTTGGGGGTTGTTGGGATTCAAGACCGCCATGTACAAGAAAAGGGAAGGGGAAGAAGAAGCCATCTCACGAAGACGATTGGCTCTCTCAAAAAAAAAACAGAATGAAAAATAAGAGATGGGGATGAGTCTCCTCTGGGGGGAAAGAAAAGGGTCCAGAAATGTCAAGATCAAACGGAAATGGCGGTAGAGCCAAACCAAAGTCATTAACTATATAAAATAAATGAGCTGGACAGTCTTAAATCCTAGGTGGGAGTCCTGGGGTCAAGACACCTTATAAAAATAGGAGAGTGGGGGACTACAGTCCACGTCAGTCGTCAAGGGGGAAGACTAAAACGGTAATAAGACGACCCAATGCTAACTGGTCAATACGACATGTTACTCAGCAAATGGGCACGTGTTGGACATCAGAAGCTACGAAGGCCTAGCGAAGAAGCGCGAAAGAAGATGAAGTAAACAAGCGTGCGGGGTGAAAAAAACTGAAGGAGGGGGGACATTAAGGGATTAACCCCCCCCCTACCAGAAAAGACCGTACCGACGGTCGACTTGGGAGAGAAGTTATAGGTGTAAACTGGGAAGAGTAAGGAAATTGAAGGGATATAGTAGGAACTGAGGTTGTGTAAGGTAGGGGTGGAGCGGGGAAGGTGAAAAGGGTTAGAAAGGAGGGGTAGTCCTCTCCCGCTAGGATTCCTCATTCCTGGGTAGCGGCAGTGTGACGGCAAAACGGGGACACCAAAAGGAATGGGGACGGTTCTATGTGTACTATCATACTAGACGGGGGAAGAAAACCAGCGACACAGATCGGCGAGCTCCCGCGGGGGGGCGGTGGGGGGGAGGGGCGGGCTCTTCCGTAGCAAAAAGGTCTCCTATCTATGAGGGCCGGCTGCTTGTAGCGCCGTTTTAAATTAGGGATGGGCTCGTGCAACGGGTTTCTTTGATGAAAGAATGGTTAAGAAACAGCGTTGACCTGGTGAAAACACCGACTGGGGGGGACGCCAGATTACGCCACGCAGGAAAGCACCTCCCATAACCACGGGCAAATGCCGACTCCCTTGGGGAGAAGCCTGCGGGGGGCTACATAATCAAAATGCATGGCTCCATGTCAAACCCACTCCTTCATTGCTCCTAACTAAAATTGGAGCAGGGGAGACGGGTGACTCAAAGCCAAGGCGCACGGAGTAGAAAGGGGGGGGCCTGCATGGAAGGTCCTCGATCTATACAGAACGGGGCCTTAGGTGTCCATTTTTTCGGGTCAGGGTTGCTGGCAGGCCGGGCGACTGGCTCTGAAAACATATGTCTCCTGGTACAACCGAAAACAATGAAACTAAAGAAAATCTCCGAAAAGAAAAGTAGGGGGGGACGGGGGGGGGACCAAAAAGAGGGGGGCGAACGCACTCGACGCAGTGCTAAAAGGAGGAGAAGCAAGGGGCTTGAGCAGAGAAACGATGAAGAAGCGGGGCTAAAAGCGCAAAATTGAAACCTTACGGACCAGAACGACAAAGGGGGGAAAAAAACCGTCAGATGGGGAAGAGAAAAAAAGCCTTTGAATGCCGCGTTTCCAACCTGTTCGAAAAAGGAAAGGGAACACGGGGGGAAGGGGGTTCCCAAACCAGAGGCCAAGCAAGGACAGCGTGTCTCGGTAGAGAAAGGGCCGTAAAAGAGCCTTTTTACTGGTCGCTTCTGACCTTGTTTCACATGGCCGGCGGAGGTCTGGGCATGCCAAAAAAGATATATTAAGGGGGGCTCAAAAGACCATCGAGCACAGGGCCAAGAATAAGTGGGGGGGGAAAACCAAAGGGGGTAAGGGGTCATGAAGTGGGCCCTAACTAAAAAGCAAAAGGCTGGTGAAAGAGGCAAACATGGCTGGTGAAAAAAAAATAAGGGGCAAGGGGGGGGGGGACGGAAAAAAAAAAAAAAAAAAAAACAGAAAAATCCAATCGGGGGGGGAAGGGGCCCGCGCCATGGCGTTCGGAAACACACACCGGCATCAAGGCCGGGACGCAGACCACAAAGACTCACCGAGGGAAAACAGGAAAATGTGGCTGTAGGGGGAAGAAAGCGGGTCAAAAGAAACAGCCCGTGAGGGGTTAGGAAGGATTGTGCAACGCTAGAAAAAAAAAAAAAACACTCGCGGCCGAGCGCTGGTTAGGCCAGAGAAATGGGAAGGGGGTTCGCGAAAAAAAGGTGGGGAAAAGAGGGGAGGCGACGCAGGAACCGCGGCTGACCAAGGAAAAAAAGTGGCAAGCAGGCATGCCCAGACGCAACGGGAAGGCCGCACATGAGGGTCAGGTAGACAAAGAAACCCAAGGTGGACGGTGCGGGGAGGTAAGTTCAGAATACTAGAATCGTAGATAGGCTTAAGAAAAATCCGCACCAAGGGAAGGGGACAGGCGGGAAAAAAATACAAAACAGTGCACCGGTTTCATAGGCACGATATAAAAAACTATAAACCTTGAGGAACGGCAGAGGGTCCGTCAGGAGGAAGAAACTGGAGGAAAGGAGGCCAGCTAAACGCCTTGCTGCAGGTGACCTAAACTACTTTCACCCGGGAAATTGGGAGGCAGACCCTCCGGGTCCCTGGTTGTTCGTAAAGAAATCTACTCCCGTGATAAAATGCAGAAAAATGGAAGTGTGGTGGAAATAGTGAGATTCTCAGAGTGAAAAAAGGAGGAAGGAGCGCTTTTGGCCCAACGGGGCTTTGGGGAATCAAACTCACCGACATTACAGAAAAAAGCTCCGCGAAACACCCTCAGAGCCCCTACTCCTGGCTGGCGGGGTTCGGGGGGCGCAGGGTGATCGACTTCAAGGGTTAGGGACCTCGTGAGGGAGTGGGTCTGCGGTCGGGAGCGACGAAAGAGGGTGGTAAGAGACCCTTACCTGGTGGGGGGGGGAGGTGAGTCTGGGGTTGACGCCCGCCCTGAAGGAAAATGGCCTGTCAGCGCCTCTCAGCCCAGTCTTCTGGGAACGCTTGCTGAGGAGAAGACGCCGACAATGGGGGAAAACAAGGGGGACCAGGACGGGACAAACCACGAAAAGAAGACCTTAAACACTACGTGCAATGGCCGAAAGAAGGGAGGGAACCCTAAACACGGTATCTCATCAGAAGAACAAGACGATTATAAGGGGGTCAGATCAGACTAAGATTGCGGACACGACGAAGTCAAAGAAAGTCGCGATGAATAGCGACCAAATTTCTTTGAAAAGGACAAGAGAGTGGATAGACAAAGAGGCTTCAAGGGGGGTTCGGAGAAGGGAAGAAATAATTCGCGTTGGCGTGCGGTTGAAACATTGGGGAAAGAGAGACGGGACGTACTGAGTTGAGAGAGCAGAGGGATGTTGTGGAAGGGACAAAAGCCCAAAGAAGTAGGCCCTGTTTGGTGGGACCAGAAGGAGGACAAGGCGGGGCATAAAACCGGTTCGAAAAAAGGGACGAACCAGTTTTTGGACGGAGACGGAGAACCAGAGTGGAAAAGGGGCAGGGGGTGCCGAAGAAGACTAAGAATCAAAACACAACAAGGAGAGTGAGAGAGGAAAGAGAGGAGGACCACGGAGAGGAGATGGGATCTGAACAAATGGGGTCGATCGCGGTGGGGGTCGTGGAGCATGGCGAGACGGCAGGAAAAGCCTAAGTTGTACCCTTTAGGTGGGAAAAAAAAACAGGTATCCGGCGAAAAGGACAAGACGGAACGGCCGCCTCCCTGCAAACCGTAACGGTAGAAACTTCCGGTCCGGGGAAGTCAAAAATTAAAAAGAAGAACTCGTCTACCAAAAAAACAAAAAGAGAGCAGGGCACCGCAAAAAGAGGGTCGTACGCACTGAACGAGCCTACGTCAGGCCGGAGTCGGAAAGGAGCCTGGGGGTTATCCGAACGAAATAAGGAGGAGAAGACCGAGATATGTGTGGCAGGGGGTGTAAGAGAACGAAGGTGGGGTGACGATTCCGTTCGAAAAGGAAAGGTGTGTTGACGAAATAAAAAATTTCCTATGGGGAAGAGCATAGATGAAAATACAGCGCGTAGTGGGAAAGGGGAATCAGGAATCAAGGGTATCTTTGAAAGGACAAAATCCCAAAACCGCAAGCAGAGAATGAGAACGCCGGGAGGGAAGTGGGGGGGCCACTATGGCGAGGGCATGATCGGATGCCAGTAGGCACAACGAGGAAAAAAAAAAAAAAAGGAACCAAGAATAGAATTTCAACGGGAAATCCGCAGGGGCCCAAATAGACTAAAAAACGAATGTCTGTCTAAAATAGAGGGGTACAGGAGGATGGAAGGGACACACAAAAAAACACACAAGAGGATTAGCGGCAAAGAACAAGGAATTGGGAGAGCAGCATCGGGAACAGCACAGAAATGCGGCAAGGAAAAGGATACAAGGTCCACATGCAAGGGGGTGGACGGAGGCACGCACAAGCCCAAAAGAGAAATGATCACCCGGGTGAGGAGTGATCCGCCGCCAGGTGGGGGGAGGAAATGTATGTTTAAAAAATGGATCGCGACCAGGGCGATTAATGAACTGCGTAACGCGCCGTACGCAGGGAAAGAAGGAGGGGGGCACCAGGAGGAGTGAGGGAATGACGAGACCAGGGGCGTCCGGGGAGTAGAAGTAAGTCGTTCCTAGAAATCCCGCAGGCACAATGGGGACCGCGAAACCTCCAGCAAGCTGCAGGGACAGCGAGTGGCACAGCGCAATGCCGATCCAGGAGGAAAAGATCCAGGAAACAACGGTTCCTTGAGGATCGACACCGCCCTGGCTAAAACCAAAAATTGGGGGGGGGCGACAGGTTGGAAAAGGAGTTGGGGGGAGGGAGCCGCCGCGGGTGCAAAGGGCCAACACCGTTGAGGGAAAAACACCGGAGGGATCAGGGGGGCAAAGAGACATAGAAAAAGAACCAAGACCCGAAAGAGAAAAAAACCAGCATCGACGAGAGGAACACTGCTGGGGGGAAGGGCCCGAGGAACGACATTGGGCTTCAAGGGGCACCTTTGGGGGTGAAAGCGAGGCAGGGACCTCTGCAGGGTTAAGAGTTTGCAAGGGATAAGAAAAGCCTTCCAGAAAAAGGATATTCCTAAGGGACGAAACAACTCTCCCTGTCAGACCACTGGTCCATTGGGGGAAAAGAATCGAGAACGTCCTGAAAAATAAAAGGAAAAACGGGCGACGAGCCCGCTTTAGCAGGAATCCGGAAAGCAGAGTTCCTGAAGGCGGACGAGGCACCACAGGAAAAAAAAAGCACCATGCCGAAAGAAAATCACATTATAAGGGAAAAGTCGGAATCAGCCCTGGAGGCAAGACGGAATGTTCGTCTAGGATACCTGGGTCAGCCGAGATAACGAGGATTAAAATGAGTTGCCAGGGAGGTGGAGGAAGGTTCCATGGGTCAGACAAATATTTTTGCCCTCGAGGCGGTGGGTTACGTTGACAGACAGGCAAGGACAGAACGAGGCAACTAGGGCCCGAAAAACCCTCAGAAAAGGCAGACGTTGAAGGTCGAACGGGGCTCCTGCAACGGAAGAACCAAGCTACCCCAAGGAAACGATCAAAACCCCCGACACCACGAGTTAGTGGAACCGGACTCCGCAACCCGAACTCCGGTTAACCGAGCACGTCATAAGTATTAGGACAAAGTGACTGTCTTTTTAACGTATAGGGTCAGGGAAAAACATGGTCATCAATCAAACTTTGGTTGGGAAGACCATCAGGAGCACGCCTTACAATCCAAACTACGAACAAGCAAGAACTCAATCAAAAGTTCCATCCGCCGCCACATGAATCTGTCCATAAGAAACTGAGTGTTCCGAGGGTAAATCCTACCTCGAAAGCATGGAATCGACTGGGGTTTTGGTTCCGACCGACCGAGGAGAAAACGGATAGGAAAAGAAAAAGGAACTTCGCAGTTGTGGCTCACGGTGCAATATAACTCTCGGCAATGACTTGCGGGGGCCTCGCCGACGAGGTTTTTTCCCCGAAAAAAATTATGAAAAACGTTATGGGGGGCAAGGAACAGGGGACAAAACCACCTGGGGGGGAATGAAGTGATAGAGGGGGGAGGGCCTGGGGAAAGTCTTCAAAATAGAGACGATGAGAACAGACAACATCGGAAAAGGGGGTGGCAGGCGCGACGAAAAAGGGCCCACGGTGTCCGGGGTTAAGCGACAAAGTTGGACGCACCAACGCCTGATAAAAAGAGGCAGAAAACAAGCTCCGAGGGAGTCGAGGGGCCAGTATATAATGTGGGGGGGCGGTGGGGTTGGGGGGGAGGGGAATTCCAAATGGAACCAGGAGGCGAACAAACAATATTCAGGCAGAAATCCGCCTCTTCGCAATCAAGAAAAACAGAGTCAAAAAAAAAGGAGGGAAGAGAAAAAAAAGAATGGGTTGGAGGAAGGAAAAGACGGAGATGTTGAGAAGATGTGGACCTCAAAAAATTAAAGCTCGGGGAAGGGTGGAGGGGGGAAGGGTGAAAAAAACCATGGGAAACAAAATCTCATAAACTAGGGGCGGCCGCAGGGGGGCCGCGAGGGGGGG
>Ga0179593_1599423_pt1 | contig 12293 bp, 9 predicted proteins | sample CZODoug2_1_08_16_FD_185931 | JGI IMG/M metagenome (GOLD analysis project Ga0179593, IMG submission 185931) | Vadose zone soil fungal communities from Angelo Coast Range Reserve, California, USA - CZODoug2_1_08_16fungal (PacBio error correction) | ecosystem: Environmental > Terrestrial > Soil >...
AGCACTCCAGTACTAACACCGTTATTCCAAGATCGAAAGTGGTGGGAGGGCGAAATTTTTTAACAGAATGGGCTCCGGCGAAGATCAAAACAATAGAAGGGCTTAAGATGGTATCTCGGACACTATAAGAAAGACGACAATGGGCCACCTAGACAAACGAAGGAGAAGAGTCAAGAATGTAGAGCCCTTCTCTTCGAGGGCCAAACCCATCCAGACCACGGGCTGCGACAAGAAATTGTTCGACCGCAGTGCGAAAGCAGCGAATACGCGCCGAAGACTCACCCGTCGCTTTGAGAAGAATCAATGTTACAAAAAAAAAGGGGAGGAAGGCCAAACCAGCAAGGGGAGAAACGGGGAACTCAAAAAAAAGAAAAACGGACAAGCCACTAAGAACTGCCTCCATCTTAGGGACGCGGGACGAAGGAGAATAACTCCCAGCCAGGGGCACCACCAGATCTCCTATCATCGCGGCTATCAAGAAGAGAAAAAGAAATGGCTAAAAGCAAGAAAAAACTTCGTAGGTATGAAAATAGATAGAGTCGAGGAAAATGCGAAAATTTTAAATACTCGGAGGCGCTGAGAGGAGACGTGCACAAATCCGTATCAAATGGGATTGAATCTAAAAAGGGGAAACGCGCCCGGATCCCGAAGGCAGGTCAGTCGTGGAGGGGAGGAGTCTGAAGTTTTGTGGGGGGAAGTCGAGCTTGCGGGGAAGCTGGGGGCTTGGGGGGCAGAGTGAAGGGCCAAACGTACGATGCGTCAAAACTCTCCTCTTCTGCTGCGAATAAGTCTATTCAAAGGAAAATTTAAGGCGGAGAAACGCAGCACTTGTAGGAACCGGCCCGGGTCAACGGATGTTTGGCCAGACGCATTGGCCGAATCATGTCTTGAGTTAGGGAGTCGTTCCGTGGAGGCGTAAAAAAAAATCCTCGCCCATTTCAGGGATTCTCTGTAAACGGGGACCCCTGGAAAAGGAAAGACTCGAAAAGTCAAGGGGTGGATCTTACTGACCGGCGAGCCATTCGTCGTACATTTCCGAAAACGCAAAATGGGACCCTCGCTGGTCGGGGTCCAGCAATTTACGGTCTGGTGCGCTGGGACTTGCTGTGTGAAGGGGAGACGCAGGTGGCTGATGCGGATGAGAAATTCGGGTTAAAGATCTCGCTCGAACCAGCTCAGCGCGCATCTCGGCTTGCTGGCGGAAGACAAAGGAGTTGAGGGTGGTCTTTATGGGCGGTCGGGCGTGGACGGGGGTGAGGCTTCGCTAGGGATTGTGTTCGTTCAAGATAAAAACGAAGGATAGGGGGGGGGCACCAATCTCGGACTTGTGCCTGGTCCTCGAATAAAGGGGGCGATTGAAAACCCGTTCACGGGTAAGGACTGGGGTTCGCCGGGCCGCAAAAATCAAGCACGCATTTTTTACAAAGATCTTAAGGTCTAAAATCTAAAGGGGAGTCTTGACCCACTAGAAAGAACCAAAAAGTGTCGAAGAATTGCATACGGCGGGAAGTCAGCCACAGATCTTTAGCTGATAGAAGGGTCGGGACCTTCATAGGGGGAGAGTAAATAGGCGGCTGATTCCGGGAGAAATCCGGTGGGGCTGGCCCAGACCATTGGAGGACCGGCAGGGAATAGTGTAAAATCAAACGCAGAGGCATCCGAATGGAGACGCCGGAGTGGGGGGGGCTGCACGTCGGTCGGATATCCGTCGAATAGTAGGAGAAAAAAGGGGCCGCGATCATGAAGTTGGAACCTCGACTCCTGAGCAAAAGGTGAGATGTGATCATAGAACCGCGGGGGGGGAGGTGTCCACCAAAGTTACGGGCGGAACGTGTGGTTTTTACACCTTTAAGGAAGAAAGAGATGATACATTTAAGAGGTAGCACCAAAACCTTCGGACAACAAAAGCGTGATCGAGGGGCGGTAGGGAAGGGACAATCCCGCGGATCAAGTGCGGTCCAAAGGAAAAAGAACCGAAGTAGGATTTCTGAAAGAGAGGAAGCGAGGTAGAGCTAAAGGAGTCTTGGAGACAAGGGAAGGCTTGTGTGTGGGGGGTCAAGGATTAGACGGAAAAAATCGTGACCGCTCAAGTATTGGAATCTTTCGGCGGCGATCGACGATAGAGACGCCATGCAGCGCCTTCTACCCAAGGGGGCAGAACGAAGAAACCGATTTCCAGGAGGAAAGAGAGGGTCGCTACGAAAGGACGGCAGAAGCACGCGCAAAAAAGGGCATTTCCATTCCGACAAGCCTCGAAAGGCCAGAAAAGGAAAAGTTTCAGAAAAAAGGGGATTGACTGTGGGAAATTTGTTCCGGCTAGGAAAATAAGGTGTGTTTGGGTATCTGGGCTGGAGCCGGGGGGATAATTCTGCTAAAGGAAAGGGAGGGCATGAGGAGTGCTGGGACTTTCGAGAAGCAAGGAAGCATGTTAAAGTGATCAGATCACACAAACAAAGGGGATACAGAGAAGAGACGTCAAATGGTCCCAGGACATACCTGCACTTGAGGACGCGCCTTTTCACTAATTCCAACGGGGTAAGCCAAAAGGCAACAAAAAAAAAAAGCTCGTTCTGGGAAGCAACGGAATACTGAAACTATCCCTCTCGGTAAGAAGAAGGACTTTGATGAGATGACTTGGGACGTGGGAGACATGCAGAACTTTCGCAAAGATGGCGCTAGATCTCCAGCCATGGCAGTCCTGCCTATCGGGGAAAACAGTCCAGACATCTGACGTGACACAAGGGGGGGGGACTGAAAAGGTTATCGGATGCTATCACTAAGTGAATGAGGGAAGACGGGAAGCAAATAATTAGAGCGGCCCGCAGTTCCAAAAAACTTCCTCTTAGAAAAGGGAAAAAAAGAGAGAGATTTCTTCACTGAGGGAAAAGCGCAGGAAGAGATAGGGAGGGAGCAAACAAACGTTGCGTGTTGCGGAATTTTACAAAGGAGGAGGCTCGGCAACCCGGCGAAAAGGGGGAGTCGCGACAAAGAAGATCCGCATGGCGTCAAAGGGGAAGAAGGTTACTTTAGAATGATTGCAGTCATGCTTCAGCAAGGCCGAAAAACTACACGTGAAGTTCTTGTTGGGAAAGGGAGGATGCAGGGCGATGTAACAGCCTGAAAAACTATGGAGAGAAGGCGAGCGGCATAACGCGTTGGCCAGAAGGCATCGCGCATGGTACTGCATTCTAGGGTGACCTCGGGACGGCTTTGAAAGTAAGAGAGGAGGGTCATGCCGGATGGCAAAGTCTCTAATCGGCCAAAACACGCAAGGGAAGAAAAAGAACACCAAAAACTAGATGACGACGACAGGAAATAGTCGAAGGGATGAAATGAAGGATATGAAAAGAGGAGGACAGGTCTATACGCTCAAAGAGTCAAAGAGGTGCGCGGAAAAGGCGCCCGAATGGCGAGCGGAGGACTAACAGTGGTGTTGTGAAAAGGGGGTCAAGGTTTCCGCAAGGGATAAAAAAAAGGGCAAGGAGAAAAACAAGGTCGAAGGCACGGAAAAGGGGAACTCAGGGACTCGCTTGGCGAAAAGCGAATAGGACGAGGACAGTCCTTCAAAGCAGGCCCAGTGGCAGGGGACAGAGGAGCTGACCGAGCTACACTAAGAAGGGAAACGCTTAAAGAAAAGCTCCTCCCTAAAGCCCGCACTTCGAGCAAAGTGCAAGCCAAACGCCAAGAGGAGAGAAAAAATCGCGAAGAGGAGCGAGTCGAGGCTAGACGGATACTAAGTATCAGCAAGCCATCCCAGGAGAGGAAATGCCCAAAAGGCAGAAGATAAACTAAGGTGAGGATCACGCCTGAGAAGAAGGTGTGGGGCCAAAGAAGGTTGACTTTGTCAGGTTTTCGACTGAAATGTCTACTCCTGGGGAAAAAGGAAGAAATCTCTAGTACCGTGTACAGGTGGAATGCGGGCACTAATCAAAAAAAAAGGGGAGAGCGCAGCCAAACGGAGAAATAACAGAAGAACGAGTAAGAAACAACCCGCCCCCTACTGTGATCCCTCGAGTGATCTGGCACAAACCCCTGCATGTCTAAAATTTCGTCACACCAGTGAATGAGGGAGGACGAAGACCTACTATGCAAAAAAGAATAATAATCCACCAGGAATATCTTTAATAATTGGAACATCACTTGAAGGCCAAGAAAGTCTCACGCAAGCGCGACCACAAACCACACACAGGAAACACCGACTATAGGAAGAAGAAGCCCGCATGAGGTTACGCTTGATGTATCTCTGAACTCCGGGGAACCATTTCTCTCGGGTGACAAAAAACCTCAGCAAAAGCTGAAAACGATCACCTTTTAAGAAAGCATAATCTTAGTCTCAGAGATATAGGAGAGGTAAAAGAGGAGAAGAGAGATGATGAAGGGTGCTCATTGACTTATCGGGTAGCGATAGCGGCGCTGATACAGGGGATGGGGGAAAATCCGGTAGGAAAAGGTCAGGGAGTCGGGGGACCTCGACCGAGCCGATGTCTTCGGTCAGGGTATTAGTGGCGGTATCTTTGTAGGTTTGGTTCACCTGACGAGGGGGGACGCTGGTTCTGCCGGGCGCACGGTGAGAGGGTAGCTTCAAAGGCCGCAATTGTTGACTTAGGAGCGCGCGCGAGCATGCCTACATGGCGCACATAGAGAAACACATGGAGACCAGAAGGAAGACTGGCTGTTGGCCTCGATACAGGTCCGCGACATTGTGGGGGGACAAGTCGTAGGGGGGATTGGGCGGGCGTTCCTGCGGCTCATTCTCGCCCGGTTAAAAGGGGGATGAGCGTTCCGCGGAAATGGCACCATGCTGTGAGTTCAATCAAATTGGAGTCAAAGCCACGAAAACGGCGCTCTTTGTCCTAGAAAGAAAAGGGAAACTGAAGTCGGCAAGTGATCCAAAACTTAACGGGGGGAGCGCGGCCGGACTGTTTGGGCGCTGTAGATACGCTCTTGTCTGCGGGAAAGACTTCTGCGAATAACGACTCCTCGCGAGACCTTGAGGATCCGAGATAGGCGATCATCCCCGGGGAGTTCTCGTTTCTTCAAAGGAGGCTGGGAAGACTTGGGGGGAGGATGGGGGGGGAGAGCTTGTGCGGATTTGAAGGGTCTCGCTGATGGTGAGGGCACATCGGGACGTGAAAGAAGGATCGGATAACGACCGGAAACAAGGGATAGCCGTGCATTCCTTCCTATCTCAGATAAGGTTTCTAAAGTCTACGCGACGACCCGGCGGCATTTTCTCCAAAAGCCCGCCACCTAATGGCAAGCGGATACGACTTCGGGAATCCGGAAAGGAGGAGGAACGCCGTAAAAAAAGAACCAGGGGTCGAGAAAGCGACAGCCCTAGGCTTCCTCAAAGCGCCGCTCCAAGATCAAATGAATCGAAGATGAAAGAATTCGAAGAGGGTACGGATCGAGAGGGGAGGGGGGATCCAACTCACTTGGGGGGGTCAAATCATCTCATTCTAAAGTTTTTTGTTGCGGTAGTGGTACAGCCGTAACCTCAGGAGCATCGAAAGGGTGCACCAGGTCTTCACTGAGTCCGGCGCGTCTCGATGCGGAGTGGGACCTTGAAAGTGAGTGATGCCGATCATTCTGAAACCGGTCATATTGAAGGGAGGGGGAAAGAGAATCACATCACGTTTACACCCAGGTTGACGGATGTGAGAGGGTTGTAACCTGGGGGTTAGGGTCATGGGGAAGGGCCAGGGGGAACTCTTTCTGCCATGCGGGGAAGGAGAACATAGATGATCTTCTTGGAGTAGAGAATTGTTAAACCAAACTCGAGCACAGGGTGGAAAGAGCAAGAACGTGGGGAAAAGAGACCGCAAGAAGCGTCCGGTAATGCGTTCTCGAAGCGGGGGCGGGTAATCTCTGAATAGAGTTGAGACAGAGAAATCGAGATTCAGAGAGAAAGGCGGAAATGGGTTGATTGCATACCGGCACTGTAAAGTGGACCTCACCGTATACAGGTAGCTGAGGCCGAATAGAGCCAGCAATGAAGGCATCGCGACCAGTGACGAACGACAAGGTGGCTTCGGGGAATGGCTGCAATAGGGTCAGAAAGTGCGGCGGCGAAAATCAGTGTCGAAAAAAAGACATTAGGTCAGTCCAATATTCAGAAAAAAAAAAGGAACCATGTAGCATAGGCTATTTCGTCCTGGGGGGAGGCTGGGGTTACGGGAGGGGGGCTGGAAGAGGTGGGTTGGGCCGTACACGTTACCTTACAACAGAAATGAGCCGGGGGGAAGCCCATCGCCTTTTTCCGGTGGTCTCGCGTCGCAATTTTTGCACCTTGAGAGAGAAAAGATCTGGATGATACATAGACATCCTCCAGCAGGGAAGAATTGATGCCGACCGATGAAAAAGGAAAAAACGAGGATATGCCGGGGCTAATTCTCGTGAGATCACCAGTCGGGGGAAAAACACGCCGTTTTTCCAACCTAACCCAGCGCGAAACGTCACTCCCTCGCAACCGCCAGGTGGAACGGGGACACACACAACCTCGGGGCCGAATGACATGATGATGTTTAAACACAAAAGAGAGACTGGGCGGATCAGCCGCCATTTTCATAAAAATATCAGGGACGGGCTAAACCTCTCTAGGGAGAGGGTCTGGGTCGCTGGCCGAGGGCGTCGGTCTATAAGAGGGGACGTGCACGATGAAAGAAGTCGGGAAACAAGGCGGGACGGGCCCAGCAACCGCCTCTTCCACAAAAGAAGCTTCTCGAGTCTTCAAGGAGCGGCAAACCTCGAGGTGCCCCAGCACTGGGGCTGAACAACCCATAATGGCTTCGGGTGAAAAGAAGGACATCACTTGGGGATCAAAACACCCTTTAGGGAGTGAACATTGGCGCAATAAAACACTATGCAGGGTGAACAGAGTTAGGGAACGAGGTTCAAATTTCGTAGGACGACTTCGGAGTCATAAATCGGTTCCCTAACTTGACATCCGCAAAAGGTCTTGTGGTACATAAAATATGCAGTGGCTGGTACACATAGGAAAACTGCTTTAGGGAGAATGCGAGCGGGCATCCCAGGGGGGATTTCCTCCACTGCGGAAAAGGTCAATACTTATTCAATCTGTGATCTCTGCAAACTAGGGGCTCGAGAGAACCGCCCAATGGTAGAGTCGAGGAATCTGATGGTCTGGAACAAAGGAGATGGAATAGGAAGGGTTGGGGAAGGCTGAAGCAACGGAGAGATAGAAGAAGTGGGAGAGAAGAGTGCAGGAAGAGGGGAAGTGAGCCTCGATCTACAAGCTGCAACCCCCGAGGAGCCTAAAGAAAAACACAACCCTGAGATAAAAAGAACTCTCGCCTATTCCTCGCACAATCTTAGGGGGGGAATATGGAAGGTCATTAAGCATCGGCATAGTAGAGGGTCTTGGAGGGTCTAAGGAGGAGGAGAAAGAAAAGGGTTGGGGCTTTAAGGAGGACATCGGCGGTCGGTAGGGGCAAGCAAGTGAGTAAATTATCAGAGGGGAGTGGATGTATAGTCCTTCCGAAAAAGAAAAGAACAAAAGTCCTTGCTGCTGAGGGCCAAAGGAAACAGGGAGACTATTCGCTGTGAACGGCACAGGCAGGCACTTGCTAGCAAAGCGGGCAGATTTAGAACCTACGCGACCACAAATCATCCGACCTAAAACATGCCCCAAAACGCCATCACTCACACAACTTCGATCAATTCAAGAGAAAACGCAACTGCGGACGATGTAGGGCGAGGAGGAGAGCAGTCTAGCCAGAGGATCAAAGAGAAGTAGCGCAAAACATCCAACGAGACGTTCTGCAACCAGAAAAAACGTGAAGAGCTAACAACCGGAATTTTTGAGATCACTAAGACGAAGGGAATCAGGAAAAAAAAATATAAGTCGGGAAGAAAAATTTTGGTTCCTCGCAAAAGTTTCGACGAAGGGCCCGAGAAGATCCAAACATCGGGGGCGGGAACGTGAAAGCATGTGCACGCGCCGGGGGGGATCAATCCCTACGGGCAGAAAAGTCTAAGCCGGAAAAAAGCAAACCCGACTAAATGCATGGTCACCAGATGAGCGTCAAGGTCGTCCGACGGCCGAAACGAACATAGTCGGGAGCGGTCCCATTGGATAGTGGGAAAGGATTAGCAAAGGTAAGGAGCATCGCCTCCTAAGGAAACACTCTACAGGAGAGAAGGTACGATGGGTAAAGGCGCCGGCAAAAAGGCCGCGACCGGTGTTGAGCAACCACAAAACTACCGACTGAGGCAAACAGAAGGAAAGGAACTTCCTGAAGGAGGGGAAAGCAGGGAGCGGGTAACGAGATTGCCTGCCTGGAAAGCCATTCTCCGGGAGTCGTTGGAGTGAATATACCGATCAAGAGCAGAGCTCTACGATCACTTAAATGAAGGGGGGAGAGGAGAAGAGATAGTCTCAAGATAGGAATGATTAAAATAATGATATAAGGCAGTCGTCTTCAGTGGAGCCATTTCCGTTTCGAGAATCGAGGTAAGGGATGAATGTCAACAGAATCGATCAAATTAGAGAGCGGCTGGCAAAAGAGGGGTCCGAAAGCGCTGGAGGTCTGTGCGGGAGAGAAGACCGGACGGGTAGGTTTTGGGGGGTGGCACGTCGAACGTGCGGGGCTTTTCTTTTTCCGTCGCACGTCTGGAAGAGGGGAAAAACTTCTTTCAAAGATCCGCGGCAGGGACGGCCGAAGCGACATGCGCATCGGCTTGGAAAAAGCACTGTATAACCGCAGCCAAAAATGTCAGACATGAGTTTTGGCAAAACAGCCCTTTTCCCGCATTAAAAGGTGAAAGTTGACTGTTTTCTGCGGGAGGGGGGCCTTGAGCTTCGCAAGGACGAGGTGAGAGTCTTGACCCGGGGACACCTGGTCCCGTTGGAAAAGCACTCGATGAAATGTGGATCTTGGAGACATAAAAGGGGCGGCACATACCTCAAACTGTCGCTCGAGGGAAGAAAAGGGGAGGGATGTTCGGGGGGCAACGACGGTAGGTGTTTAGAGATGCACGTGCGTTGGGCGTGTGGGGTAGAGGTGGGCTGCGCTAGGATACGATCCCTAATCCCTCTACGTATCATGCGCTGCAGACAAGGAGGACTAGAAGAAAGGCCGCGTGAGGGGCGTTGGGTTGCACAACAAGCTTTAGAGAGGGATTGGGAGGCGTTGCGTTAGTGGTATTGACTCTATCGGGGGGCAAAGGGAAAGAGGAACCTAGCACGCAGGCACAGAAGGACTCGCCTGTGCAAGGGACGGCGTGAAGCGCAAATATCCGTGACGCTTTGCAAACCCGTGGGGAGCCTCGACGAAAAAGGAAATTTTGAAGTAAGACAAGAGAACCTAAAGGTGGGGATGAATTTGCAGTCGTATGGGAATTTCTTGAAATCGAACTTCGGTGACCACGGACGACCCAGCTGTCTAATAAGCTCCAATAGGCCGTCCGTCATTAAACTATTCCGCGGAAAAATCGCCTGAAGGAAGGGCCATAGGGAAGTCGGCTAAGAACGATGAGGGACGGAGTTATCCGGGTGTTCTGTATCAAGATTCGAAAAAAAATGTGGTCCGGAGAGAGAAGGGGTTAAAGGACCATACGAGCGACTGTAGTCCAGCTTTCTTGGTCCTCAAACGACGCGGGGGGAAGTCGAGAGATCAGAAAAGAATTATTGAATCCATTGGGCCGCTAAAAAAGGAAAAGTGAGGAGTGCAGGCTCAGGGACCCGTACTCTACCGAAAGGGGAGGGGGTGAACTAGCATAAACGGAGCTTTTTCTTGGCCACCAGAACGGTTTGCTGTTGTAGGGTAAGGGGTGTCATTTCGTGGGAGGAAGCCGAGAGCTGAAATACATGGAAAAGTAGTTGGTCAAAACGAAGACCACGCGTATTCAAATCGGCGAATGTTGGGGCCACCTCGTGCGAGAATCATGCGGGTCCTTGAGAAAAGCGGAAGAAAAAAGCGTCGGTATGGGGCGGCGTTGGGAAGGGGCGTCAAACTCAGGAAGAATCGATTCTTGGAGCAGCGGGCAGGGTTACCGGTGAAAAAGGCAAGATTGAACTCCGTAGTTCGAATAAGTAAGAGACTGATAGAACCGCCAGATGTGGCTCGCACCCCCCCGGGCACCAATTGAAACGAAGACCTTGTCTAGCGTCTTCCTCGAAAGGGGACTGGAACATGCGGCTCATCTCGACCATCTGGGGGAGAAAGTCATGTCCAGAAGCCAAGTTTTCCGGCCTAAAAATGAGGGACAAGCAAGGGGTGTTGCGATTCTTTGGGGGGGACGGCGGGGGGCAAAATAACGTGTTGTTGTGAGGACGGCGGAAACAGGAGCCGACCGGCCCGGAGAGGAAAGTGGGCCGGTGGCTTCTAAAGAGCACTGTACGATTGCCAGTGCTACTATCAACAACAACAACGGGATGAAGGGAGGGGGGGGGTGAGGAGGCAGTTCTGCAAAAACGGGGGGGAACACGGCGATAACTTTCAAAATTCCTAATGGTCAAGGAGAACGTGGGAACTCAGGTTATTTTCACCACAAGGAAAAAAGCAAGAACGTCATCCCTAGGGATATTGGGAAAAAAAAAAGGTGCTTGGATCAAAGGGGAAAGGAAGGACTGGCTCAACTATGGAGAGAGGGTTATCGCCTGGGGCATGGGGCAGAAAGCCTATCTGGCCCGCAAGAAAAGACATCTAAAGAGAGACGAAACAGGGGGGGGGTCTCCGGAGGGCGGCTAGGCCTGCGGAAGATATTCACTAGAGAAAATGCAGGAAAGGGAAGTGCCGGGGGCAAGCAATGAAAACAGACGCACGCTGTAGAAAGAAAAAGGGCTTCAGGATAGCATGCAGGGCGTCAAAGAGGCGAAAAAGAAAATACCCGACGCTTGCAATGTTAGGAGAGGTGAAAAAAAGGACCCAGCAAAGTGATGTCAACACTTGCGATTGCGGGGAAAATTCAGGACTACAAGCAAAAAAAAGAGGGGTCTCTCCTAAAAGAAAAGGTTCAAGGATGTCTTCGGAGCCCACGACAAGGTAACAATAAAGTGCATAATAAACCGTTTCGAAAGAAAAAGCTCGGCCGAATCAGAAAAGAACTATAGGGAGGGACCGAGCTGTAAGACAAAAGTGGGACGTCGGCTGACAATGGGCTTCACAAGGTAGGATCGGGGGGATACTCTATCAGAAAGTCGTGGAGGACCCCACCCGCCGTGGGTACGCGCTCGGGTGGGCTACTCTGAGGTTCGGCAGTAGCTAACTTCAAAAAGGGAAGTAGCAGAAGAAAAACGGATCGACAGAAAACTCAATATTCGAATCGACAGATGGGATATGAAAGGGGGGTCGATTCAGCAGAAGAAAAGGCAGAGGGCAGGAGGGGGAGGAAAAAAACTCCCTTAGGAGCGAGTCGACAAGATGGGCGTCCATAGGGGAAGGCGGTTTAGCCAGTAGAATGCAAGGAAATTGCTGGTTCAGTGATCTCGTAAAAAGGGAAAAGGGGAAAACTTCGCGACGCGGAAAGCACACCGGATCGAGATTAACCGACCTTTCCAGAGAGAGAGAGTTAGCGATAGGGATCACTTCGTGCGTGACCAAAGACAATAGCCAACATCTTCCAAACTCCCAGTCTGCAAGGCCGGAAAAACCACTAATCGGGAGTCAAGCTCCGTGGGGCAACCAACGCACGGCTGGCGATGATATGCTATAAGGGATGGGGGAAAAGCAGGATCGGGAAAACTAGTAGCAGAAGACCAAGCTTCGAGAAGATCAAACAAACAGCAACGTGCTGCCATACCGTAAGGGGGGGGTTGAGGATCGATACCGGATCATAGAGGCCAGAGCTGACAGGAGTTTTTCGTGTTTTGCATGAAAAAATGCGCGAACCTAAGATCAAAAGGGGAAATGACAAAAAAGTTTCATCTCGGAAAGCGAGAATCCCCTGAAGAATGGCGCATCCTCAAGGGAGAAAATAATGCGTCACAGAATGAACCCGGCGTCTTCTCTGGCCAAAAAACCCGACCATTTCGTCTTTGAGAAGGCGTGAAAAAAAATCCTGAGGAAACATGTAGGCGCAGCTAAATCGCAAAGGAGAGCGGTGAGAATCCGATGCAAAAACATGGAGACCGTCCAAGAACAGCGATCCAGCGCGACCTTTCCCCAAAAGACACGACGATCTGCCGAAAAAGGAGAAAAGCAGAAGGTGTTCGGGATCGGTAACGATCGCGCCGCTTTCATGCCATTTGCCTCGGCTTCGAGGGGTCCACCAGATAGATCAGCGTCAAGGATCGCTCTATCCCCTGAACTGGGTGAACGAAAGAAGAAGAT
>Ga0179593_1373572_pt1 | contig 12292 bp, 6 predicted proteins | sample CZODoug2_1_08_16_FD_185931 | JGI IMG/M metagenome (GOLD analysis project Ga0179593, IMG submission 185931) | Vadose zone soil fungal communities from Angelo Coast Range Reserve, California, USA - CZODoug2_1_08_16fungal (PacBio error correction) | ecosystem: Environmental > Terrestrial > Soil >...
TAGGGGGCCAAGGACAGTGTAGTATTGACAGACGTACGACAAAACGATCCAAAGATCGGGGGAGAAGGAGGTAAGAACTGATCTGGGCTGTGGTAGGCGGGACAAATAACAGTCCGTGTAGGGAAAGAACGAGAGTAACCGGGGGGAAAAGGACGAGAAAAAAAAAAAAAAAACGGACACAGGGGGCAACAGCGGCGGTGCCTCCTCAAAGTGAGAGCTAGATATAGGACTTCGAGGACGGCGTCAGGGAAAAGAGTCCCTTACGGGAGTGGCGGAGTGGTAGGTCGCATTGACCTTCGCATGACTGGTAGAAGGCTGAGATGTAAAAGACGTCGGGGGGGACGCCATACCCACGAAGATAAAAGACTCGTGCGCTGGAAGTGCGATGTATCGGAGCAGGTTTGAGCGGGAATGCCAGAGGGGTTTCAAATACCAGAAAACATTGGGCCTAAAGCACCTCTCACATCCGGGGACAGAAAGTGTGAAAAGGGAAAGGGCGGGAACTCGCGGGACGTCGAAGGGGCCGGACAGCGGGGAAAACATGACCAAGCTCGGAAAAGACTTCAGAAAAGGCCACCCGGAACTCGGCAAAGAGGTAGGGTGGAAAGGCTCGAAAGGGTATACGGTTCCCGCAGAGCGAGGAAATTCGGGAAAACAGGTAAGGCACTGTTTATTCGGAGGTATAGTCCTTTGTCTTGCCGGTGGGGGGGGGGGGCCGACACTTCGAGCTGCGGGGTGGGTAATATGCAGTGACCTCTAAAGGGGAAGATCAGTCTAAACGCCTCAGACCAACGAGCTAAGCGCGGCTTAAAACGCACTTTAGGGGAGCGCCGGGAGGGGAGTGGCTCGTGGAGATTCCTAAATCGTAGCCAAACTCCGTCCGTTTAGCACGTACGGAAACCTGCCGTTCGCCAGCAAATGCGAGTCGCGAAGGGAGAGACGAATCCAATCATCGATCGGTCAGCCGATAAGATTGGGATGAATTAAAATACGGGAACGGGGGGGTCCGAACGGAAACAAAAAACCCTTCGAGATGGTCTTTAGAAACTCAAGGTGTCGGTGGGGCAAAGGCCAACCCTTAATGGCAAAAACTCCTTTGTCACGGGCTAGGTAAAACTTAAACAGAAAAAGTGGGAAAAAAAAAAAAAACGGTGTTTTGCATAGTATAGACTCCTTTACCTCGGCGGCAAAACTGGTGAGATTCACTGAGGGTTGAAAGAACCAATCGAGATTTGAGAAGTACAGGGTATACCTCTAAAACGGTTAACATTGGTTAGAACGAAGGGGTTGGGGTAATGGGCTCCAGGGTTTGGCTGTGGTAGTATTTAAACTAGTAACTGTTTAAGGGTAGTGGGAAGATGACGCCGATCCGAAAGAACTATTATATCGAGGAGGGGTTCATCTGGAACGTGGTGGCTGTAAAAAAAAGGGGGGAACCGCAAGTCTATATTTCTCTGATTGAATGAAATATCGGAGAAAAGCACGCCGGTCTAAAAGTTCCGGAAATCACATCAAAACATTCCCTTTCAAAAATACTCTGGATCCGCGGAGCCGGACAATGGGGGATCGCGGGAAGTAAGAGTGAGGGAAACCTACGGGGGGCCGTCTCTAAACGGGCACGCGGAAGGGAGCATTGTAGGAGGATTCGAACTTGAAAAAAGGGAAGTGGGGGGTAGTTGAAGAGACAGGACGAGTGATACCTAAGGGGACCTAACTTGGCCGTCTATACTGAGTAGCACTGTCCGGGACTATGGCCAAAAGGGTGCAAACCGGAAGGGCGCATTGTTAATAAGACTCGCGCTCCATAAAGGTGAACCGGTAATGCAAAACAGAGCAATGTCGACACAGATGAGCGAAGAGTGGGGGCCTGCGCATGGGGGGCCGAAGGTAAGACGACGGACGCTGACCCCGCGCACAAGCAACGGGGGCGTATGCCGAGAGGTGGACGAAAACTTAACCTCAAGCGTCCCTTGGGCAGAGTTGCTGTCAATTCGCGGGGCAGAGTTCTTGTATCTCGGACTTGAACAAGAGTGTTTTCTACATCTTACACGCGTTAAAATACGTATGGTCATGTCGAAATGGGAATCGTGGGCCTACACCCCATGATCACTTATCCGACTTTCACTAGCTGGTCGGGACGCTTGTCTCTCGCGTGCGTCTCATGATCCACACTCGGCAAGCAACACCGGTTTGGAGGTGGAAGATCTCCACAGCCGAGCTAGACCACAGGATCTAACTCCAGGAACTGCAAGGTGACCGGCCCGTGCTACACTGAGATCTCTTTCGTGGCGAAGGCTGGATAAGATGACGGGAGATGAGCGCCATCACCTAGCAAGAAGATTGGCGGGGACTGCGGCAAGAAAGAAGAAAAAGGGCCTGTGAATCTCTTGGTTCGACGGCTTGCGAGACACAGATGGGTTAAACAGGGAAATTTCGAAGTCGGTACTCTTGCTCATCGGGGGCATCAAAATAATGGGGAAGGCTATCGCGAACTATCACGAGAATTCGTGGAATGCGACCTGTCACAAATAAAACCGTGAGGGGAACCGGCGCACCGACGACAAATCATCAGCAAGCGGAGAAAAGGATCAGTGCGCGTGAAGGCTCGCCAACACAAAAAAAGGAGTATTCTGAATAAATCATAAAACCTCCGGCACGAGACGTCCAGCTCCGCGAGACCGATAATGAGGGCTTCTAAATCACTGCGATACGGCGATCTTTACAAAGAGCCGCGAAGAGAAAGATCGAGGGATTGAGCTTTGGGGAATCGACGCGTCCTGGTAACGAAAATAGAGACCACCGCTTCCGACGAACGCTGGCAGCCCTGTCGCGGCGAGAAAAACTGCCAGATGTGGGGGCGGCGCATGGAAATCGAAACAACGAAAGCACAAATTGATATGAGTTGCAGCTAGGCAACTAATGCTGGTGGGATGCGAGAGTTCTATACAACCGGGGAAGGCTCTCGACTTTTAAAACGCGAGGGAGGTCTCAAAAAAGGCAGGGAGAGAAGCGGGGGGTCGAGAGAACTGTCTAGATCGAAAAAAGCGAAAGGACGTCAAACACAAGCGCGACGAAAGGGCCAACGTTTGCGAGAACATAAAAAAAAAGGCGAACATCGTTCAACCGCTGCATGCCAGCGGCGCAGTGCCGGGGTTGAAGGAGCCAACCATATCCAGATCCACTTAGTCACTCGGGGAGAAACAGGTGAAAGAAGCTACAACGCTAAAGAGACTAAAGAATCGAACAGAAAGGGGTGGCCACGTAGATTACAGGGTGCAAAGTGAAGTCCACCGTTTCGTTATTCGCGGTTGTGCATGTCGGCAAAGGCGGTTTGGGGCGAAAATACGGTGCCAGTAGAACGGGGGCGAATAAGAAACCTGAAACGATTCATTAAATCTTCTACAAACGAGAAGGCCACGGGAACCAAGGACGAGAGTCGGAAAGCTAGGGGAGAGAAAACAATACCCTCCCAATGCTCAACTTCAAAACGTGACCAACCGTTTCTTAAAAAAACTAGGAAAAACTGGCCAAAGGGGTGTGCTGAGTTGCGAGTATTTTCAAGAATAACGAAAGATGGGGGAAATGTACTGTTTTATTCGCTGAAAAAACAACAGATTGGATTCAAGAAGTATCTTGAAAAGAAATTACCATCCGAACATATATCATTCAGGTGAACTTTTTTAACCAGAGAAAAGGGTTCCAATGGGGCAACTCTATCTAAGAAGGGCAGTTCACAGCTTCCATCAACGCAAGAAAAAAAAACCGCACCCGAAATGTACAACGCGCATCCAAAAGCGGAAGGGGAAAAACAACACGGGTGGGGGGGTGTAGCGTGCACGTGGCGTCTTCCTTCGAGCAAACATCAAAGGGTCAATACAAACGAATACAACGTTTGCGACGCGGGGGCGAATCCACGGCAACAACTACCCATCAAATTCGGTCATTTGATCCAGGCAGGGTATCACATGGCGGGTGATCGAAAGCATGGGTACACGAAGAATCACGAAGCTTCGCAGAGGGTTTGGTGATACGGAAAACCTGTCAAAGCACAGGTGAAGTGGAAAATCACCTCCGGAGAAAGACGACTGCTGAGGATCTTCCCGAAGGAGATCGGAAACGAAACTCTCAAAAAAGGCAGGGTGGGATGTCGGGGCTACGGCGGAAAAAGAGTTGAGCGAACGCTCATGTCCTCGACAGACAATCAAGAGAAAAACGAACGCGGACTTCCGCAGATTATCATCGTTTCCTGATCACAAGCGTGACCAAAGAGACAGCAAGACCGAGAAAAGATTCGTAAACCAAAAAAAAGCTTAGAGGGAGAGAACGAACCGATTACAAAAAGAGGACGCCTCGAGCCAGAGGGGGGGACTTGAAAAGACTGACAAAAACTCAAGTACAGCCCCTCGGACTGGAGATGGGGCGGGAATGAGTAGAAGCACAAAAGTACAAGGTAAACAGATTTCCGTCAAAGCGGAAACCCGAGAAAGCGCGGGCAGTCCTACTGACTAGGGTAAGCTTCCGCGACAGTTTCGTGGGGACAAACCGAGAAAGTCGTTAAACACTCTTCAACAGCCCAAGAGAAAGGGGGCAAAGCGAGCGGTGCCTCCGTGTAAAAGACCGATGTGCAGAAGCAAAGTGCTGGGAGAAAGACTGGAAGATTTGCAATGGAGATCGAGGGAACACTCCGGACACGTGAAACCAATATACCACTCGGCCTTCCTAGAGGGCGAATCTCCTTTCTCTCACCGAACGAGACAATAGCAGTAGCAGGGACGTAGCGGTAGCCACTAAAGTTCAGGTGGACGAAACGCCAAAAGTGTCGGATATGCAAAAGCAGAGACCCGCCGATCAGAAAAAAGACGAAATTCTTTAGAGGGAACGAGTGGAAACGAGTGGGGGTACACTCTTAGTAAGGAAGGCAAGGAGGGAAGACGTCTATCTAAACAACAAACGGCAATAGAAGAATGATCGTCATGTAAACTACGTGCCTAAGGTAAGAGGACGCTCGGGGAAGAAAAGACAGCCACTCTCAAACGAAAGGGATAGAACTCGTCCGAAGATCTCTATCCTCGGAGGCAAATGGGGGGGAGAGACCTTCTCCTGTCGTCCGAAAGATATAGACCGGGAATACACGGCTCAACCGAAAGGCGATGGTCATTGGGGGTCTTTCGCGACGGAGAAACGGGAATTAAAAGCGCGAGGGAGGCGCCGAACAGGACTACAAGGAAGGTTGGTTGTCTAGTGACCAGGTAAAGGGATCCGGACGGAGGTCCGGGGGAAGAATACGCGTCCAGACACATTTTCGAGAATAAAAGACCTCGCTGAACCGCGCTTTCAGTAGAAGTGGGTTTCTATTGCAAGAGGTGGGGGGGGAAACAGACCAGAGAACAAAAAAAACAGAAAGGAAGGGAAGCTCGACCTTGTTGACAGGAGAGGGAGCTTTTATCAAAAGGCATGGGCATTCAAGATGTGAATGAGGAGGAGAAATTACTTCACGCCCTCCCAAACGAGCGAACGCATATGCAGGTTCAGGGGTTGCGCAGAGAAGAGGATCAAAACAGGTCAAATCGAAATCGCGGTAGGAAGAGCTTGAAAAGTCCCCAGGTGGGGATTCTAACTTATAATAACATTTTCAATGGGAGGTGAAGGGACGGTGTCCGAGGTCTTGAGTCGATGGATGCGCCGAGGTGAGAAGGTTCGGACACAATCGTAAGAATAAAAAAAATATTTGAAGTGGAACCAAGGGGGGCGGGAAGAGTCGAGGGGGCTTGTTTGGATCGCCAAACAAAAACAGTGAAAATAGACGCAGCGGGCCCGCGATCAAAACCGCCGGAGCCACCAACGAGTCGCCAGGAGTCGACGGTCAGATAATAGGTGGGGGGAGACGAGGTAGAGCAAATGAAATCATCCGACGACGGTGGACGATCGGAGAAAAAATTCAGAGATGCAGTCGGAGAGATCAAGTCTGGCGTGTCCCATTTAAAAAGGTTAGCTGATTAAACAAGAGGGGTCAAGAGGATTTGGGGAAAAGACTAGGGGGAGTCTGGGCCAAGGTGGGCGAAGGGGAAACGGCGTCACCAAATCCGTGGATTCGTTGAGACTAGAGGCGCCGACAGTCCAGTAAGCAAACAAACTAAAATTCCACCTGGTGGTGGACTGGAGGACGGGGGGATGAGGATCTGTAGTAACTCGGGACTCGGTGCGGGACTACGGGAAGGGGAGGCCTGCCAGAAGCGGAATGTAAACCGACTTATATTCGGGTGGGGGGCCCCTGAACAACAGGTGATGCTGGGGGAACCACATTGCACCGAAAACGATAAGGTTTCGGAGGAGACTTCACTACTAGAAAATCAGGAAAAAAAAAAATTCCCATACGTGAGTCCATCGTTCGGGAAGAAAGCCCAAAGAAACTTTAACCCAGAGGGTCAGCTGCGACTCTACTCATGAAAACCTGTTGATAGTAAGAAGTCCGATGTTCACAAAAAAGTGGGAAACCGGTCTTATTCGGCGGCAGTAGCGGAAGGGCAGTGTAAAGGAAGATCAAACCACTGCACATAGAACCTGGGAACTGTGGGCCTGGGCACTGCTATTGGTTGGAAGGGGAGGAGGTAATCCAAAAGGCCGTCAATTCGAGGTTCGCGACCCTGTTCGCCCGGGAAGTATTTTCCCACCCCCAACAAAAGAAGGGGCAGAACGGAAGAAAAAGGAAGAAGTCACGAAAATGACGAGGATGAAAGGCAAGTCCCAAGACGGGGCTGGGGTGGCCCTGGTTAAAAACAATAGGTCGGGATGAGGAGTAGAGGGGACTTGGATTCTTCGGGAACTATTTGAAGGCGCCCGAGCTAGGAAAAAAACGTGGCTCCTTGGAAGCAGGGGCCATTCGGGAAAACCAAAGTCTAAACGGGAGAAGAAGGACGGCTAATCTGCTACCGGATGGATCTAGCTGAAAAAGGGAACAGTGACCTCAGGCACGTCCTGGGGGTGAAAGGACTGTCGGAGCGGTCGACCAAAATGAAATAGACCCGTGATCTAAAACTGGCTAGAAGGTCCTTCCCCTTGTAAAGACAAACTAAGACCATCTGTCTGCCACGTCTATATGATATCTAGATCTTACTGTGACTCCAGTAAAAAAACTACAAGCAAGGCATGAGGAACGATCGATACCGAATAAGAGAAACGGCTTTGATCGACAGGGGGGGTCTACACGTGGAAACTGTAAGGAAGCAGGTGCAGACCATGGACATGTGAGGGGAAAAAATGGCGATGCTAAAAAAGTTGCTCTTAAGGAAGACAAGACGGGCGGAGAATAAGGATGACCAATCTACGATAAGGGACAAACCGACTCTGGGTCCAGAGAGGGACCTTCTCTTATCGAAAGGAAACTCTACAAGATCGATCAAAGCGGGTACTACTATAAGAGAAAGAAAAAAAAAAAAACAAGGAGGAGGTGAGGAAAGAGAGAGATCCAAAAGTCGAAAAAAGAGGGGACATCTCGCGCGCCTGCGATTCGTCGGGAACGGGCGTAATTTCTAAACTGACGGAGCGGAACCTTAGAAGAAAGATCCTTAGAGGTCGGACTGGGAAATCGGAAGGAAACGGTAGATGCAGCGATAGATCCCAACGAGCCGCGCAGGGCAAGGTGCCACCAAAAGAGAGAAAAGAAGCTTGCGTGTACGGCTCCGTCCAAGTTCGGGAGAAAAAAACGCGGCTGGATATGACGAGCTGCCCAATCAAGGGGCTTTGGTGAGATGGAGATTAAAAATCAAAAAGTGCTAGAAGCTTTCCTAAAGGGGAGTCGGGTAATAACAAGAATTACCACTCGAAATAAGTTAGCTCATCAACAGGTAACGAAAAGCGTGAAACGCTAAGACTCAAAAAATTCTCTCGATTCCTGTAGAAAGGAGAAGCAAACGCTAGCGAACCGCGGTAGAACCCGGATGCCCGGCTGGGAGGAGAAGGTGTTAACTACTTCCAATAAAAAATTATAATCCGTATTTAAAGCCTAAGCAAGACCCAATACCTGGGCTGGAAAAGAAGACACCGAAACGAAGCCCACAGCCGCGGGGGGGACATGCCGTCATAAGAGGGATTGGGGGGAAAAGACTTACGGGAATAGATCGTAACGGGTTTTGTCCAGGGGGGAAAAGGAGAAAGGGGAGAAGCAGGGAGCCAAGAGTCTTAACCGTCTACCCCTCCCAGAAAGAAAGCCCCCGTGCTCAGGGATATTCTACAATCCCTCCAGCGCAAAAGACGGAAGAAAGGTCAAAAAAAAGTTGAGGGGGGCTACAATAAAGAAAAATGTTTGCCCTGGGAGAGGAAACGCGCGAAAAAACGGTTGGTAAAGTCCTGTTGGAGTCGAGCGAAACTGGAAATCAAAGCAGGGGCTGGGGGATTAGAGCGAATACAGTAGAAAGAACTACGAGCCGGGTCAAGCATGGAATTTGCTCCTTTGTGGACAAAAAGATGCCAATGGTTCCATGAAACCAAAACTCTATGCTACGCGGGGCAGTTCGCTCATCGGAGCAAGATCTGAAAACCGAGTACAAGTCCCAAGTAAGAAAACGCGCATAAGAATCAGCCCGAAACCAACCGTGTTACTGGCAGGTTTGTTGCTAAAGCAATGGCGGAAATCAGGAAGGGGCCCAACGAATACAACGGATGACGCCGGGCCGCGCCACGGCAAACAAAGACCCTTCTGTCAGGTTAAAAGATGACAACCAGGGTATCCGCATGAAAAAACGAAGGGAAGAAATAAAAAGAAGAGATAAAGGGTTGCAGTCGGAAACCCAAAAATAATGGGGAATTAAAAACCTGAAGGCCCCGAGATGATAGTATCTTGCGACGGCAGGCTCCGGCGCGGAAGACGGGCAGGGTGCACGTCGGCTCAAACGGGCGAAGTTCCAGTTCTAACGCAACTCCCGCCCAAAGACCAAGAGATGAAAACTACGAGGGAGTCAAAACGACGGGAGAGAATCGGAGTCAAACTTAACCGGAAAAAACTAACCGCAAGAAAACCGCAGAGAAGGAGGAAACCGTAAACACACAACATCTTAGGAAAAAGAAAAAAACGGCCGCCATAACACGCGATCAAGTTAGACGCAACAATGACGGACCTTCAAAAAGGCCGCTTTCTCGGACGCGGGTGAGCTTAAAAGGGTACGGATCCCAAACAAAAAAGCGTCCTTCCACGGAAGAGGGCACCAAACTAGAAGCTAATGACACCAGTTCGAAGGATAGGGAAGCTAAGGACATCGTGAACAAACTCGAAATGCCCAAATGAGAACCGCCTCAACTCATGCCCTCAGCTTCTCAAAAGGGTAAGAAAAAAAACAGTGGTGGCGACTCACACGGAAGTAAATCAGGACCGAAGACTGGTCAACTAAAGAGAACACATCCTGTACAAAGTCCCTTCTCAGAACACTCCTAAAATCTCGAGCTAGTAAGGGAAAGCACAGGAAAGGAGCCAGCTCCTATTCAAATCTGAGTGAGGGGGAAGGTCTAGGGTCGGTGACTGACACGCAAGAGAAGAAAGAGAAAATACCAGTGTGTCCTACAAAGACGATAAAGCGACGAGCCAGACTGCTGGGGGGTTCTCTTGGAGAACGACGATATTTAAGCGGATGTCCTCGGGCCGAAGTGGAAATTCACGAAAACTCGATAAAAAAACGGATTAGGAAGAGGAGATACAGTCACTACGGCCGCCTACTCCTCGGGGGACAAGCGGATCTAAACGCACTTATAGCAAAAAAAACAGAAAACAAAAGAGGGGAGGAGCTGATAGGGATGTCGGAACTAACTTGCGAAAATGAATCGCGTGTGTACGGAAAAAAACGGGACAGAAAAGCGAAGAGCATGCTGAGACACTAAACGCGAGGGGGAGGGGGAGGGGGGCTAGGGAAAGTAGCAGAGAATGAGGGGACGAGTCGGAGAAGGTACGGGGTAGGAAAGGAACTTTTTCGCGTTGAAAAATCAGGGACAACTGAGACTAGGGAAATCAAAAACAGGGGAGGGAGCAAACACTAAACGGTTGACGCTTACAAAGGATAACATCTCTGTTCAAAAAACAATAGAGGGGGGGATCGGTGAAGAGGGTGGCGAGTCGAGTGTTTCCCGCACCGGAATAAGAGGAAACTAGGACAGATGCGACCTTTTTACTGACGTAACGGCTCAGTGAGCGCTGGAGCCTTATCTGGTTGCCTTGGGCGAAGAACTCAGCCCGGCCCCAAGGAAAGAAACGCTTAGGGGAGTTGAGGGGGGACTACAATAATTCTTTCAAAACGGGAACGCGCGCCGTAGTCCGAGGTCGTGAAGTCCCTCGGGGTGGCGAGCGGGTAATTGGACGAGTGATGAAGGTACCTTGGTACAGGGATTCTAGGCTACGGTTGGGGAGACAATGGTCGACCGCTGGGTTCCGCCTTCCCACTCGAGAGGAGACGGGCTGGGGGGCACGTGGAGAAGAGGAGTCTTTATGCGTTGGGGGCTTAAGTCGTCGGGTCGAACTCTGATAGCCGGAACCGACATACCCAAAGAAAAAACGGAACACGCTGCGAAAAAGCGCCGTCTATCTCACAGGAGGGAGGAAACTTCCCGATCGTGAGGAGGCCAGGCGGGTGAAAAAAAGATCCAATTACCGAGCATCGACGATTTGGAAAGTCGTTCAAAAACAACGGAAAGATAGCTTCTTGAGAGGATTGTGTCCATGCGGTGAGGACAAAAGGTGAACTGCTAAGGACCTAGACCGTATTGTGAATTGGACTCCTACACTAAGGGGAGGGGGAAAAGTAACGTTGGGGGGGAGTTGAGGACAGTCGTATGGCGCTCTAACAAAAGGAAGGACGCAACGGTCTAGAAAAAGGTGTGGAAGGAGTTTAACACAAATCCAGTGGGATGGATGTGAACACGGGGGATTGGGGAATGCAGCGGTTGGAACTGGAAGGGCGAAGGGAGCTTAGAGACATGAACGCTGGAGACGAGTGGGAAAACGTAAAAACGTGGCATCTTGGGGGAGACAAAAGGTCGCAAAAGCTCCATTACTAAATTTTTTTTTTCTCGGGGTGTCTATTGAGATGAAAAGTCCTTTCTAGAGGGAATAAAGGACGGGGGTAGAAGTTAGGAGGGCGAGACCGCCCACAGGAAGTGAAAAAATAGGGGTGCGAGTAACAAGAAAGACCCAAAACACGGGGGAATCGGATGGGCAGGGCTAGGTCAAGCAACACGTGTTGGGAACCAGGAAAGTGAGGGGCGGCAGTACTGCATCAGATTGTGGGTAAGGATACGAAGTAGGCGAACATGGGGTCACTTGGGAGGCGTGGATTGGTCGACATGAATAGTCGAGCGAGGGGCATAGGAGCCTTTCGCAAAAAAGGGGGAGGGCATTGAAAGAATTGGGGACAACAACAACGAAGCAGGAATAGCAGAAAGAACAAGATCCAATCCACACGCAATACGGAATTGGAAAACAGTGGAACCGATGGAGGGGGATCATGCTCGCCAACCGGTTCTCCACCTCAGATTAAAAAGTAATATGAAGAACCGGTGGGTTCAACGACTAGAAGTAGTTGTCATCTTAAACCGGGGGGCCAGGGACATTCGTGGTCGCATCGTGAGGCGGGTGCGCGGAAAAAAATGCGTAGAAAAGGGTGGTTGAGGCGTCTGGCGGCACTCATTCGGAATAACATATACATTCGTACGGAGCGTACGGGGGCTGTCGGGGTGTGAGCGGTTCGGTGACAGTCTAAGAGGAAAGCTGCACCAAAGTGTCCTTAGGGCGCAGGAGCACGGGGGACAATGGAACGGGGCTAAGCAAGGTGGGGGAGGAATACCAGTGAGTGGAAACCAGGGAAGTGCAGGCTACACATACTGAAAAAGGTCGGGTAAATGGACGAAAATCTTGTGACATTTGTATGGGGGCGATCTTGAGTCGTCAGACGGGGGTCTAGTTGAGAGGGATTTAAGGTAAGCCAGGAGCTCGAACGCACGGGGTGGGAGAACAACTAGGGGGGGAAACGTCCCTTTAGAAACTCCACGAAAGTGACGGCCACGCGCGATCACTTACGCGGTGCATCAGTAGACCGCCGTTCCTGCCCACCGGTTACCAGAAAGATTGCGGACGGCGTTCTACTGTGTGAAGGCGAAAAGGGTAGGCAGAAAAATCCGGGAGAAACCGTACATGTCTGGAAAAGAGGGTGTGGGAAGCGGTCGAACGGCGAAAGTAGATCTCACCGTGAAGGCGGGGGGGTTATGCCTCAATGGACGAACTTAGACGAAACTGTGGATGAAAAAACTCTGGGAC
>Ga0179593_1406425_pt1 | contig 12292 bp, 10 predicted proteins | sample CZODoug2_1_08_16_FD_185931 | JGI IMG/M metagenome (GOLD analysis project Ga0179593, IMG submission 185931) | Vadose zone soil fungal communities from Angelo Coast Range Reserve, California, USA - CZODoug2_1_08_16fungal (PacBio error correction) | ecosystem: Environmental > Terrestrial > Soil >...
CCAAGAAAAGCTCAACCAAACGAGGAGATCAAAAGCTACAACCTTTCAGGGGTCTGCCTCGCGTCAGTTCTGGGGCGCTACCACGGGCCCCGACGTCCGGCAACTCTAGAACAAGTTATTGGTGTGAGTACGATCAAGTGGGAAACGTAACCACTCAGGGGCCAAGTGACAGTAGACCTCGCCGAGTTTGGAAAGAAGAAGAATGCTTTACTGGGACCCCATAATCGAGAATTTTGCCGCGTAAATTCCTTTAAGGTCTCCCGGTTGCTATTGAAAGCTTGAAGAAAAGTGTCAGAGTGTAGTTAAAAGGGAAAAGCGCCCCAGACTACCGGTCTGCGCAGGCGTCTTCCGACGAGCCAGAAGTGAACACTTTTGAATTTCTGGTTCGCGGTCAGCTCTCTGATTCGCTGAGAAACTGAATGATCCGGGTCAAGGACGGCATAAGCGTCAGATAAAGTCACTGAACTTCAATATTTCCAACATTCTCCGACATCTAAGAGGGAAGAGTGCGAGCTGCTCAGAAATGTTGCGGTCCACTAAATAGAGCTCGCATGATTTGAAAAAAAAAAAAAAACACCCGTGGGGGGGGGGGGGGGGGGGGAGGAAGGGGGAACGGGGAGGGAGAGGGGGAAGGGGGGGTGGGGGGGGCTGGGGGGGGAAGAATCATCAATACATGAGAACGAACCTAAGAATGCCAATAGACAAAGGGGTGACTATTGATCGGTTCTATTGACTTATAAAACATATTCAACTAGCTGTCAACAGATTCTGGGTACACTCTAAGAAGACTATAATACGGCCAAAAGAGCAGACGCGCGGAAATCATCTTAAAAAATCTACTAAAAAGATTTAGAAAACGATCAATTAGCTGAATGAAATTCTTATACTTTTCCTCATTACTTGGCTACTCTATCTTGGAGCGAAGAAAGGAACACATCGGTGACGCGCGATGTCGAAGTGCTGGCTCGGAAGGGGGGAGAGGGAGCTTCCAAAGGGTGAAAAAACCGGGTAACTAGAAAACGACAGTCTGATAAAGGATCTCTTCCAACATCAAAGGAGAAGAATCCAATAGGGACATATCCTGGGGAGCACAAGAGGCGTAGATCACCGCGCCGCGCATCAGTGTCCAGACACTAAAGTTTAGAAAGTGTCTGAAGATGCAAGCTCTCTTAAACATTCAAAGAAAATTCGCCGCAAGCAGAAAAAATGATCAAGAACCAGAAAAAAAAAAAAAATGTCAGTGAATGGTGGTTTTATGGACGGTCCATATTCGGGTTGGTCCTACCAAGTTCTGCCGTATGTGAAGCAGGAGGGAACGAACGAGACATATGGGCACGAAAGGCGCGGGTAAAAGATGCAGGATTTGGGAGTGTCAGAAAGGCTCGTCCTAAGACAGGAAGGTCGCCAAGATCGCCGGTTTCGAGAAAAGGTGCAGAGGAGGAGAATCCTTTGCGGTCGGGACAGTCGACTCAAACTCAGCCGAAACCTTGCGAACTCTTGAGAGGGAACTATACGCGGCCGCACGAAAAAGGTGAGGGGGAAAGAACGAACGGTGATGAGACGGCAATGGGGCTGTTTACTAAAGAAATCGAAGTCGGGACAGATTTCCAGAAGGAGAAAGCTAAGTTGGAGAGGCGGCACTCGTGCGAAAATCTAGGACGGAAAAGCAAGCTCCACCGTTCCGTTCGGTAAGGAAGGATAAAGTGCCAACCGGGGAAGAGGAATCCTTAAGGACTGGCGCCGGAACGGCGACATCGCTGCTGAGGGGAAGAAGGGTTACGACTCGGAAAAACTAGACTGCAAGGGGGGGGTGTCTAAATTCTGGAAGGGAGACAAAGGATATGTATAATTACGAGAGCCTAGTAAAGATCGCGGGAATCGTTACAGGTCTTCAGGGAGATAATGGGATCGGGCTAAGGAAGAGAATGGAGGAGCTACAAGTAAAAAAGAGGGTTAGGGTTCGTCGGCCTCAAGAGCTCAGTCATTCGACGACGGCTTTCTTACAAAGAAGAAAAAAAGGTCGGGGAAGACGGTCTCGAAAAAAGAAAGGAAATGGCCTGGGGAGAGAACGTCTAAAATAAAGAGGAGCAAGCACATGAAGGACTCGAAGGAAAACGCATAACCAGTAAAAGGAGAGAAAAAGAGAGGAGAAACAAAACAAGAGAAAAGAGGAGTAGGCTCCTTGTGGGAGGGGACGACGAAGGAAAAGGAGTCCTTCCTGCCAGAGAATGGGCTTTATTTCTACCGGGGGATTCCGAAAATTGAAAGGTAGGGGAGAAGGGATATGGGTCCTTCTGAAAAAAAGTGATGACGTGGGCAATAAGCCAAACTGAAAATTTCGGCAGCCTCGAGGCGAAGTAACGCTCCAAAAGAGGGGAGGCAAAAAGCAGCCTAAAAGTCGAAGTAGTCTCCCTAGAACAGGACCTCACAGAACGAATGACTATGAAGCGCAGTTGAAAGAGAAGGTAGGTCCTGAGAGGAACATTAGAACTCTGGCCAGGGGCTAGAACCCCGAGGAGTCAGTCCGAGGCGGACCCCTCTCTAATCTCAGAGGTCTTGGAATCCTCCGCCGAAGTCGTTGAAGGCGTGCGCGTAAGGTGAAGAAAGGTAAAGTACTGGAATGAGATTAAAAATTCTAGCGCTTTTAGGAAGGGGATCGTGAGAACGAAGGTGGGAAACTAATGACCAAGCTACAGAGATAGGAAATCAAATGTGAGAAGAGGAATGGTCGGACAATCGCTCTCAGGGTGGCTGGCCGAAGGGGGGGGCAGTTGCAAGGGGACACTACAGGAAGTTCCGTTCTCAGATCCTCACGCATCAGCCCAAGTGGACGATCTGTATGATCTAAAAGACTCGGTAGAGAAGAATATACTTTCCAACCGGAGGAGATGAGACATACTAGGCGGAGTGAGAGGTCAAGGACAGGAAAAAAACAAAACGGGAGTGACTAAGACAAACCCCCACACCCAGACATGAGAGGCGGGGAACGGATAGTTTCAGTTTCGGAAAGAGGAGACCGAAGAATCAGTGGTGGTCGGGGAAAAACAAGCTCCAAGCCAAAAGAACTTACTTGATCGGGTCTTTAGATAATGATCTTAGTGAAAGGGAGGTTCGGGACAGTTTTGACCCGGAATTTGCGCGGAGGGGGAGAGAGGAGAACCTTGAGGATGACAGAAAAACGGAAGGAACGAAGTAGTTCTCAAGGAAGGTCATCGTTGCGTATCGGCGGATTCTCACTTCATTATGTTGGGCTCTATGAATAGAAAAGTGAGTGAGACGCAAGGGTCTGAACAAAAAGCGGGCAGAGTTCATCTCAGCCTTCTCTGACATCCTTCTACCGATTCTTCAAAGAGATGGGTCGGAGGCCGCGAAAGAGAGAGAGGAAAAAAGAAGGAAATGATGCAAGAAGAGCAGGAATCAAGGGAATACTAAAAGTGGGTGTGAAAAAGGATTCTTCTATAGAATGGTGCCGGGAGGCCAATGCAAAAGGCTTGCAGAGGTGGTGCCGATGATCCGCCTTGAGGACTCCAAAAGAAAGAGGAGGGAAGGATCGGAAGCGGGTCTGAAGGGGAGAAAAAAAACAAAACCGATGCCAAGGTGCGAGTAGGGGACGACGTCTCCTGTAAGGGATGAGGGGACAGCTAGAAAGCTGAGAGAAGGGCATAAAAAGGGGAAGGTATCAAAAAATCGGGGTAGGCTATGGAACGTATAATTTTTTCAAAGTGAAGATCTTGGAAGGGTCAAGCCACCTAGAAGACGCCGTCAGGGGAGGCAGGGGTAACAGTAGAGGGACGGGATCGACGACGCGCGTTAAAGCCGACCAGGACCTGGAGACGTGTCCGCAGTAAATGGGAGATCCTAAGGAAATACTTGATTATTGTTTCTGATACCCTTGTAAATCTGACAATAGTAAAGGATTAATCTTAAATCTAGACCAGGGAAGCACTCAGGGCAATGAGGGGAGTGAAAGAGGCAAAATGGAAAGAGGACTTGTTTAAGACAACATATGAAGGGAGGGGTAGGGTTCGGGCAACGGAAAACCCCAGCCAAGTAGCGATTGCCGTCGGAGGGGTGGAGAAGGTGCGACGAAATCACAAAAAGGAAAAGGGCCGAAACATGTGTCGGTATTCGGAGATCGGGTTGTGAGGTTCCTGGAGTCCTCATCAAGAAAGAGTTGGGGGGGAAGGTAGGAGGAGGGAAAAGAAAAGATGGGGATAAAAAAAGGGAAGACAAAACAATACGAGAGCCATCCCCACCTCTTTGAAAATTGAGAATCTCTTAGGGATTTAGAAAGAACAAAGTCAACGACGACGGCACGAGGCAAGGTCTGTGGGGTTACAAACATAACCTCCGAACGAAATGAAGCGTGTTCTGGGGCCATCCTCTAACTAAAGGTTAGCATGATCAAATCCGGGAGTCTTCGGGCCGGTGAATTAAGAGTGGCCTAAATGAGTATGGTCGATTGCAAAAAGATAAAAAAGAGACGACCGTGGATGGGAGCCCAACGGCGGACCAAAAATTAGGAGGAGAACGTATTAAGTAAGGGTTCTAGGGAGAAGTCGGCGATTACACTCAAGAGACTGGCAAAGTCAGACCAGCCCGCGTCACGAGACGCGAACTTCATGGGGGAAAAAACATGAACCAGGCGAAAAAAAGTGCGAAGGTCGAAGAGGCTATGACCGGCCTCCATGAAAGTGTATCCTAGAGTAAATAACTCAAAGAGAAAAAGTGGTCCAAAGATCAAGAGGTGCCCTTCGATGGGAATGGATCGGTAGGACAGAAGGAAGAAAAAAAGGAGCTGCAGCCGCTGGCGTGCCAAGCTACTCAATGCGAGATAGAAAAAGGAAGAAAAAGAAGTTCAGAAGAGGGAAAAACAGAAATTGGTGGTAAATCAAAAAAAAAAGGCAAATATTCACTTGGGAAACCGGTTCTCCGGTCCCGCAGTCACGTTTAGACTAGAGAGGCAGGGAGAAGAAAACACGCAGAGAGGTGACGCGCGAGGGAAAGGAGGGGGGCTAAAAAGGGGAAGAGCTTTCGCATGGGAAAGGAGTGTGGGGAACCTAGCTATGCTAAAAAAGAAAAAGAGGAGATATGACTCAGGCAAAACCAAACATCAAATTAATTCTAAGAGAGCACTAGCTAAACGATGAAGGAACAAGGACGCAACTAAACTGCGGAACGCCACTCAGGGACATCGTCACCAAGGGGGTATCGAGCCGGAGAAGCAAGAATAAGCTTACAAAAGGCAATAAGGCAAGGAACGAACAGAAAGCGGACATAGAAAGAAAAAGGGGAGCACAAAGTCATTAGGTTTGGGGGACTGTACGCTGAAGGGGGAAGGAACAAATATGAGGAAGGTTAAGCGCGGACCCTGAAAGAGAGAGGAATAATTAAGGTCTAGGAGAGATCGCCGTGAGGTGCGGGTCCAGGGAAACCTTTACGAGGAACAGAAGAAGAGGTAGCCAATCGCCGGGAACTAAAATAGAAGTGCCAACTCAAGAAAGGTGGCATCATGCAGAGACTCCAAAAATGTCTCCTCTGAGCTTTATGGAGAGGGGGTAGGCCTTCCCGTCAAAGGTAGGGGAAAAGAAAGGACTTATGCAACATAGCAGATGGCCGCCCTCCTCTACTGTCTTGACAGGTCGCGATATCGTCTCCTTTTCCTAGCAACAAAATTCGTGAGAACCTAGAAAAAATATGCAGGCAAAGAGCTCTCAACCTGGGGTCATGGCGAATGGGGGAACTGGAACGTTGAAAAAGACCGTCCTCTTCAAAAAATTCAAATCCGAAAAAGGGCGGAGGCAGCGCTGACGACAAGACGGGGTAAGAAAAAGAGGAAGAAAGAAGAACTTTTTTCGAGTAATAAGAGGACTTCTGAGGAGATTTCTCATTCAGGAGGGGACCGTTATCTCACACCTCCGCTCGATCTCATTGAGGGAGGGGAGACAGGATCGTGTTGCGAAAAAAAAGGATGAAAGATCCTGGGGAGGCTAAAAGACTACAATCGGGGGACCGCGGCTCCTAAGAGCGAAGCGTCGACGTAAGGAGTAGGAAAACAAATACCAGTGGTAGGGGATAGAAGTCAAGAAGATAACTCCAAAGAAACGGTTAATTTCAAGGAAGGAAAATCAAAAAAATTCATCCAAAAGACCAGAGACTCACGGCAAATTAAGAAGGTAAGCGGTCCAAGAACAGCAAACAATATAGAACTAACAACAACAAACGTAGGGATTGGAAAATAAAAGATATCTTCGACCTTGTTGATTGGGGCGAAAGAAGGGAACAGGGACCAGGGCATAATGGAAAAAAGGACTGGGATGGCCGGAGATCCGACGGCATGAGTTCGGGGAGGAACTATAGGAAGCTGCACCACTGTATCTTGGGAAGAACAAGGCTACTTCCTGCGAGCTATTCGCCGACCCCGCACAAATGGTCGGAGAGCGGGAAGCAAGAAGAGGGAGCTCGACTCAAAAGGTCAAAAAGAACGAAAATTACTATTCTCTAGAGGGTAGAACCCGCCGCTCGAGGGTCGACAGCATCCTTCGCAAGGAAGGAGGTAACCAAAGTCGTAGGAGGGGGAGCCGTACGTACACCGATCAGCAGCGGCTGAGAGAATGAAAGAGGGGAATTCGTTGCAGCGTAGGTGATGAAAAAGGGGACTGCTGATTCACTGTTGGAGAGCGGAGTGCAGGAAAGGGGGGGGATAAGTGCTCACTAAGTTTTCCAAGATCCACAAGAGAGTCGAAATCGTCAGACGTCGAGAGGGTAGGGCCACAGAGAGAAGGGGATTGCGAAGGTCAGTGTACCGGGGAAAAAAAAGAAAATCAGGAATAGATCCTCAAGAAGATAAGCTTCTCCAGTGGGTGTCTCAGCGGATAAAACTCAGGAAGGAGCAGGAAGGGACACTTTAGCGACACCGAAACTGGGGCAAAAAAGACGCGTCGCTGGAAGGAGGCCTAAAAAGACACCAGCACGGACGGATTAGGCGAAGAACTTCTAAAGGAGTACAAGGGGGGATCTGGCAGGGGAAGGGGCTCCTGCTTAAATCACGGCAGAACGCGGGGGTTCAGAAACGCGAGGGACGGCCATCAAAAAACCTAAATAAGGGATGAGGGAGGAAAAAAGCTTTTAGAGAAAGACCTTCGGGAGGTTAAAGACGGGGTATTTGGACAATCTCAGACAGGCTAGATCACTGGGAGGGGGGGACGGAAAAAGCACACAGAGGGGATACTGAATAGGAAGACCGGAATTCGTACCGGTGCCAAACAAGGTGTAAATCTTTAAGGGCGCTCTTTCTTAAACTTCATGAGGGGGGGGGGGAAAGGAGAATAGAGAGGTTCTTTGAACGAACATAAGCGTAGAAAAAACGGGGAAAGCTCAAGAGAGGAAAATGAGCAGATCCCTTATCTACCTAAGCTTCACAAATCGAAGGGGTCGGAGGCCAGAGAACGATAAGACGAAATGGATTCCAAGAAGAGGGCGGCCAACATCTGCACGTTTTGGGGGGGGACAATCGGAGGAGGAGAAGCGTTTGTGCCGATGACAAGGGAGAGGGGAGCGTTGGAGAGACGCAGTAAGGGAAACAAAAGGCTGCAGCAGGGCAGAGGGCTGCAAGAGAAAAGAAGAGACGTCCCCCATGGCTGAGGGAACGGAAAATAGTCCTCCTGGCATGCGGAGGGAAAAACGTCGAGAAACGGGGAAGAGGATCAAAACGGGGCAGAACCCTGGGGACCTTGAATGAGAACGATTAGTCGACGGGGAGTTCAGGCGTCGAAGGTTAATTACAATAGGGAAAGGGGAGGGAAGGAGAGAAGACGGTCTGGTGAGAATTGCCAGTATCTTTACAGTGGGAAATAGAAGAACGTTGGGACGCGCGACCAGTGAAAATGCATAAGGGGATCCGCAATAAGGGGCTAGAAAAGTAAAAAAATGGGAAAAAATAAAGGGATGCTGGTGAACGGACTGCCCGGGAAAGACCAAAGGAAAAATTTGGGTAAAAGCGGGGGAAGATAAGACAGGGCGCCGAGGGCAAAAAGAGTGATAAGCGAAAAATAGACGGGTAGTGGTTCCTAAAGGGGTCATAAAAAAAGGGGGGGAAGGTTGAGGCGTGGAAAAACAAACGTCGCTGGGAGTCAGTCGTCGTTTGAGTATCAGCAAAGCACGAAAAAGGAAAAGAGACGAACGAGGGTGGCTTTGGGAAAAGACTGTGGGGGGAGGCTTTCCTTGGATAGACTCGAAACAAAAAAAAAAGGAGGAAAAAGATAGATAAAAAGCTCACCCAGAAAGCGATCAAATACGCACCGAGTGTAGATCAGAGAGGATGCTTGCGATCAAAATCCGAAAGGGAAAGCTTACGAGCTAAGTGCTTGGGGGTCCAGAATAAACCCTAACGAAATTGAATCGGGTCTTACAGACGCAGCGAAATGGTGAAGCCTGACGCAATGAAGGAAATGGGAGACATGTCTAGATTTAGGAGGGCAGAAGCTAAAGATAGGTCAAAGTGAAATAGAATAAATAAAGCAGTCTTCTCAGACTGGATGAACTCGGGAAGAAACATGAGGCGAGCACGGATTAGGGATGGTCCTGGGCAAGCTCTTAGGGTAGGTGACAAACGTCAAAGAAAGGGTCAAAGTGCCTACTCAGACAAAGCAGGGCTAACTTGAAAGTAAGAGTGCAAAAATGAACACCCTTAGAATAATCTGCCTTCAGGGAAAGGAGAGAAGGCTAAAAGGAAAAGTGTGTCTAAAAAGGGTAGACGCGGGGCTACGCTTGAAAAAAATCAAGGACAGAAGACCTCAGAAAGAAGGTTTGGTCCGTAGCGGGGTATTCCATAGTTCAGAAAAGGAGGGGGACATGCACCCGTCTTGCGGGGGACAAGCAAGCCTCAGCGAAATCTAAAAAAGATTCAGCCCGCGCAGGGAATAACTCAAACTTAGATCGGACAAAAAAGAGGGGGGCAACCAAACACTAAAAAAAGTTCTGGGAAGGGACCGCTCAGACTTGAGAGGGCAAGGCAGGAATAGTAATCTTGTATCTTTAGTCAAGAAACCAGACGGGAGGTTAAAGGACGCGTATGGTCGAAAGAGGCAACGAGGGGAAGGAGAGCTGCGCTTGGCAAGAGGTTGGGGAAACCGATCCTGGGACGAAAACGAAAGGAGCTAGACTAGGAGTGCCCAACATATAAAGAAGAATCCATCGACAAAGAAAAAGATGGACTCCGAGCCTCTGCTTCGATAACTTCCAGCAATCGTCACCCGAAAGTGGAAGAAGACGTACGGAACAAAAGCCAAACCAAAAGCCGTACCGCCGCACGCATACGACAAAACGCAAGAAAAGGAACAGTCATTTTGGGGGTTGTGAAAACAGCGGAGTTTCTCGAACAAAGATGAGGGACGAGTGAAGCAAGGACAAAACCACTGGGGGAACGCTAGGAAGTGCCCCGAGAAAAGGAGAGGAAACAAACCGGGGCCTGGGGAGGGTAAGGGCTGGCGCTTAGGGAAGAAGAGGAGGGAAAAAAAGCCGGTGTCGCGAAAAAAAATGAAAGAATTGGCCAGATCACAGGAGGCGAGACTAAGACGGAAAGGGAAGAAAAAGAGTCTGGCGGCCGCTGGATTGGAGGCTCGCTGCAGGGCTAAAGGAAATGTCGTTGGAAAAACAAAGGCCCACGAACTTCGGCAAGAACATTCCGAAGGGGGAGAAATCCTCGACTTAGGGGACATAAAAAAAAAGAGAGAGAAGGGGACAAAAAAGCGGCCACCTTCTGTTGAAAAAAAAGATTTCCGTCAACGCAGAGCAACCTTCCATTCAAAACAGGAGCCGAGAAAGGTAAATAAAACTTCCGAGAACTCAGAAAAACCGGACGGCCGTCGGCGGCAGCGCTGCGAATAGGAAAACGGTGGAGGACGACAAGGCAGGAAAACAGCCGGGGGTTCGAAATTGAATCAAAACAGAAAAGGAAACCTATCTTACTGGAATACAAGCCGCTCTCATCTTCTTTCGGCGGAGTCTTCAGGGGAGCGGAGATATCAGGAAAAAGGGCCTGAGGCGCATAGGACCTAAACAATCCGTGGGGGCGGCGGTCAGGCGACCGAGGACGAGAAAGGAAGATAAAAAGCTGCTGGTCCCAAAGGAAAACAGGTATTCATACAAGAATAACTTAAGTCCCCTACATGGTACATTGAGTAGGAATTCTCCGGCGCCAGCCAGCATCTCGCGGGGAAAAATGTACGAGGAAAAGGAACGAGCCATCCAACAATTACGGAAAAAAAAGAGCATGGAAGACCACCTGAAGGGATGATTAAAAGGAGAGATTGAGAGGAGTCCTGTTGCTGCTCGAGAAAGAATTCGAGTCCTTACATAAAAGCGAGATGCTGGGATGGCGCCGGAGATCCGACGCAGGGAAAGGAGGGGAGAAGGGATCTGGCCGTTCTTCCCTCACAAAGGGTCAGTGGGGGGAGCAAAATAGTCAGAAATTCTGGATAGGGTGCTAGAAATATTAATCCAGCTGGTAGCAGATAGCCAGACAATGCGTGCAAAAACTCTCGAAAATCCAATGCCTCCAGGGGGGACAAAGGACGATGAGAGGCAGGGGGGGGAAGATCAAGGGCAGATACATTATTCCACAACGGAGCGATGGCGAAAGGGGAAAAAAGACCCCAGGATAGGGGCAGGGCCTCCTTCCACCGTCGAGCGCAAGACGCTTCATCCTCCTGCCGCCTGCGGAAAGGCGTGCCAGTGGGATCCAAGGAGAAGGGACGGAGAGGCAAAGGTGTCAAGGTCTGGGGGAAAAGGGGGTCGGGATCTTTATACGAAGTTCCGCCGATCAAAGGAGAATATACGTAATCTCACCTACGTCTGTGGGCGGCCACGCGCGGATCAGGGCTGGACATGGTAGTGGCCGTTAAAAAGAAATGGCCGGAGCCTACGAGAGCGAACAGAAATAGGCGCCATGTTTTCGCGCGGCTAGAAAGGACGGATGATATTGAATTATCACGAGAGAAAAACACGAAGGGCGGTTCGAAATAATAGGAGGAGAGGGAGGAATTCCTTACCAGAAACAAGCATCTATTGAAGAAGAAGGCCAAGCTCTGCAGGGGATAGAGTCAGGTCGCCGGCTTCACTCAAAAATCTTGTTAGGACAACGCTACGGAAACGAAAACACCTCGAAATTAATTTGAGGGGGGTGTCTTAAGTCTGAAGGGGAGGCGGACAGTCGGGCAGTTAAGAGGAGGGGGGGGGGGGAACTTCGAGCCAGGCTCTCTCAAACTGATTTTAAAAATAATAGGCGGGATGGATAGGGAGGTGCGGGTCCTACGACTCATCTTTTCTAGAGCCGGACGGAGGAGGGGGAGGAATTCATGATGTTGGGCAGCAGTCGAGTTTCTTTGAGTACAGATAGGTGCAAAGCAAAAAAGGAGGGAAAAAAATCAAAAGTAGAGGGAGCCCGAATAAAAACTCGCAGGCACTCGATGGTCTAGCAAAGGGAGACCATCGGAGGAAGAAAAGGCAACATGAGGCAGAAATCAACGAAAGGGGGCGAAAACGAATTTGGAAGTTGGGTTGAAATCGTTTCTGAGAGAAGGGGGTGCCTATGAACCATGTCCTCTTTGCGAGGGGGGCGATGAATAGAGGAAAGGGCTTGGCAAAAACCAGGCAGAGAAGAGAGGCATCTGAAGGGCACGAAGAGGACCGGGCTATCTGGAAAAAAGGCTAAACTGATTTCTGAAGCAAGGGGACATTGGGCTCAGGGCAAAGAGAGACCCCCTGCGGGGTGATAGACGGGGAAAAAACCCAGGTGGTGGGCAGGAGGAAAGATCCGCTCTGAGACTGAGAATGGGAAAAAAATTTGTCATGGGGGAAGGATTGAAAAGGAGGTTTCGCCGTCTCGCGCACGGTCTGGTCGGAAGGGACACGTAATCTTGACGTTGAAGTTAGACGACGCGCTGGGAAACTTCTAAAAAAAGAAACTTCAAAGCACGGTGAGAAACGACATGGTCTGAAGGAACCGCCGGAGAAAGATAAGCGGAGGGGGGGGGGAGGATGCACGGGTGGAGAGGGACACCGCTTAAATGTAGTAAAGATCCTAGACAGGGAGAAAGCAATTTCAGGCATTTTCGCATGGCAAACAGTTAGAAGGGGCAAAACTAAGGGATTCAATTTCAGGGAGTGGTACGGGGCCGGAACCCACGAGCTCGTTCAAGGCGGTCTGGGGAAACTGGCGCCAAAAATAAATACGGGAGACTACCGAGGTTGTCGATTTGGGATAAAACATGGGGTGGGAGAGGTGTCAGGT
>Ga0179593_1412233_pt1 | contig 12292 bp, 7 predicted proteins | sample CZODoug2_1_08_16_FD_185931 | JGI IMG/M metagenome (GOLD analysis project Ga0179593, IMG submission 185931) | Vadose zone soil fungal communities from Angelo Coast Range Reserve, California, USA - CZODoug2_1_08_16fungal (PacBio error correction) | ecosystem: Environmental > Terrestrial > Soil >...
TATAATCGGATAAGGAAGGCGACAAACGCCGGGAGGAGGGGCTTCTGAAAAAAAAAGAGAGGGGGAGGGGGTGAGGTTTGCGGCAGCGGCACAGAACTTTCCCAACCTCTTCTCCGAGCGTGCAGAAGCAGGGCTGGGAGACGCTCGAGAAGTGTCTCCCGCCTACCGGGAAAAAGGACAGGATCCGTCCTAGTCGCAAGGAGGCGGAAGGGGGGCCGTAGTTTGCCTGCAGCGTCGAGGGGGGATGTCGGGTTGCGCCGGCAGCATGACTGATTCTCCTTATATATCCCTGCCTCGGAAGGCGCGGGAAGAACGCAGACAAAAATAAGGTCGAGAAGCAGGGAGAGGTGCGGGGGATCCGCACACCGCCGCGCAGGAAACCGGAAAAAGGGAAATTCTCGTTCGGCCAAACCGGCAGCATAATGGGAATGAGAATTGCACGATCACTCCTCTACTTCCGTTTGGTCCTGGGACAGGGATGGGAAAAAAGAGCAGGCGTCAGGACTAACGAGTGGGGCAGAATCTCGGGCCGCTGAAAATCTGGCAAGATCCACGCTTCAGACTGTTGGGTCCGAAAGAGCGTCGAAAAGAGGAGTGAAGGGAGCACCGTACCACGGGGCGGCGTCATTTGGGGGAAAAAAGAGAAAAGCATCCGGGGTCAGGGTCGATGAAGAGCCGTAAAAGAGACCATTCCGTACCGAAACATTTAACCTATCAGGGGAATGAGCCTCGATTAGATCCTAGGAGGAAAGGAAGGGAGCGAAAGTTCTACTAACGAAAAAGGCCCATGATAAGAAATTCAACAACAGAGGGAGACAAATTCACTACAGCGGTTGATCTCCTATAAAGCACACCGCTTGCTAACGTCCCGAAGAGTACTCATCCGTGGAAGGAGGCATCGGGAAAGAGGGGCGCGTCTCAACCTGAAACCCTGCTCCCGTAACGGGAGGGAGGGGAGGAACGGGGAAAGGGGAAAAGACAGACTGACAAGTTGTATTGGCCGCCCGCGAGAGCCCTAGTCAACGAGCGAGAGCCGAGAATCGTAACGATCCGAAGAAGACACGCTTCAGCCGGACTCTCTGGAGAAAAAAAAGCGCGGATGAGGAGAAAAAATAACTGGGAGAGGGAACCAGGGTCCGAACTCTAGGAAATCCGATGTTCGGGCTTGCGGACATGGGTGTGAACACATGCGGCTGTCAAGTCTAGCGAAGACGACCGGAAAGAAAGATTAAGGGAGATGCGCCTGTAAAAGGTCAGAGGAAGGGGGAAAGGGAGGCGAGGAAACTCGAAGCCATAAGACATCTCCCCAGAGGATTGTACAGTCTCGACATTGAACTCGATCTGGTTGCGACGTGGGGAGAGGGGGGAAAGAACGTTATCTAAGGACATCGGCTTGACGGCAGATAAGAGAGGAAGACGAATTCACTGGACTTCTCGGTCCAGGGGACCATTCCTGCGAGTATCCTCCAGCGAAGGCGATTCCATCACTCCAAAGGACGCCTCAAATAATCACGTATCAGGGAAAAGAAAGAAAACGGAAAGATGAGAAGATAAACTTTCGGGAGCGGGAGAGGGACCAAGATCACGGGGGAGACGCGTGGGCAATTTATGGGGCCGTGACTGGATAAAGAGTCATAAATTATTCAGAGGTAACAGCCGGGGAGATCACTACTTCGTCAAATGTGGAGTGACTCGAGAAGAGAGTAGAATCGATTGCCTGGGACTTCGGGGAAAACTGACAGATCCGAGACCGACAACGCATCAGATTTTAGGGTAAAGGGATGGGGTTTCTCTTAGAAGAACGCAGAAAGGGCAGGAGGGAGGGAGGCTCGCGATAGGGACGGCCGGATAGTGGGAGGGGGAATTTCGTGAAGGGGGGTAAGAAGGAGATATTTTTTCCGGTCTTTGGGAAAAAGGCGTAAGCTCGCGCGTTAAAAATTGAAGGCGCCGAGCAGCAGGACTAAGAGTGACGCGCTTGTCCACTTAAAGGGGGAGGACGTCTCAAAAGCAATGGAAGAAAGCCCGAGGGGATCGCTTCCGAATACAAACGTCGAATTTTATCTCTGGCAATTCCGGGAAAGACATTACTCCGCTAAGGAAGAAGTCCAGAAAAGGAAAGAACCATGAATCCTCTTTAAGATCAGGGGGAGGGAGATGATCCGGAGGGAAGAAACAAGACGGACGAGCAGCTACCGCATTCTGGAGAGTGTCACTTGAAGCGAAAAGAGATAGGGCCCCCTCAGACTGAGAGAGGGGGTCTGAGTTCAGGACCCACCACGATCTTTGCGCCGGGAGCGCAGGGGGAAGGGGCGGCGCATAGACGAGAGGGGGTTGGTCTACTTCTCTTGTGAAACCATGCTCCTCATGCAGAACACGAAGAGGGCAAGAGACCGGGGAGAAGGGAGTGCCGACAAAAGAAACCCCGCAAACGCCGGAAGAGAAAGCCCATCTTTAGAGAGAAAAACAACAAAGAGGGGGAGGAGAGAGATAACCAGCATACAACATCTCTGCCGGCTCGTCTGCGACGATGCCTTCACCGAAACGGGAGCCCGACCGAGTCGACGGAAGCACGGACTTCTTTGCACAAACGACACACCTCCATCTCGGGTCCGCGGATCCAGAAACTCAAAAGGATGCCTCTTGTAGAGAAAGAACAAGATCAGACGAGCAGTTCTTACCTTCAAAATCCGGCGGCTGGAAGAAAATGAAAAACGCCAACTCTGAGGGAGCTTACTGGAGCTGGACATCTTCATAAAAAAGCAAAACGGTGATCGAGCCGAGAGGGGACGGTGGGGGGGCCGAGTCAGGCATCCTGCTTCAAAGGGACCCAGCGGAGAAAGAGGATGGGCGAACAGATCTCAAACAGAGGGGGAATTTGAGTTGATCGGGCTCCCTTCACCTGGGCGGGACGCGCGCAAGACGGGCGGAAGAATCCAGGCTCGGCAATCTAAAGCGAACTGCTCTGCCGCATGGAAATCCTCCAGCTGAAAATCGAGCTCCTCATGAGTTGAAAAACCAGGAGCAAAAGCAGCCAGGCGCTCGATAGAGTAAAAAAAAGCTCAGAATCACGGAATCTGAAGAAAGCAGTAATAGCGAAGACAGAGACCCTCCGCTGGCCCGCTCTCTGGACAAAACTACAACCAAATCAAAAGAGGAGGGCAGCCCAAAAGGAGAGGCTTCTCGCTTGATAAGGTTCGCCGTAGGCAGCGCACTGATGCCCAGCTAAACGTCCAGGTGTGCTAAATTCGGAAGACCCGTTCCGAAAGCTGCCGATACTAATAACCGGGCCTACGGAAAAAAAAGACAAAAGAAAAAATAAAAAGAAAAAGGCCTACCCAGGGTATCTGGGGGGACTCTTCTAACGAGTTAAAATGGACCAGCCTCGGAAAACTATCCGCTGACAGGCGAGCTAAAAAAACTATGAGCTTAATGGACGAACAACCGGGGGAGAAAGGGGGGAATAGAGGGGGAGCCTCAGTCCGGGGCAGACTTCCCGACCTCAGGCGCGCGGGAGGACTGTCCAAGCTGAAGTCAATCCAAGTGTGCCTCTGGAGAAATAAAGAGGGTGACCTCAGACAACTCCCAAGGAGGAAGAGTGAGCAAGGAGGGGGAGAAGGTTCCGGAAGGGGGGCAAGTCGATATTGCCGATTTTCACTAGCGAAAAGAAGAAGGAACCAAGCTAAACTCAAAATGGAAAAATCCAACCTTCTCCCTACATCCGCGAGAGAAAATGGAGGGGACTGTCGCTAGGAGGACCAAGACTGGGGGGAACCCCTGACTCGTCAAGAAAGCAGAAACCTCGGAAAGTCAGCAGAAGGTTCATACTTGCTAAAGGTCACCCATATCCATCGCAGTGGCGAGACCGTGGCCGAACTGCGGAGGATCACGAGAGAGATGGGAGCGAACGACCTTGAAAAGAAAAAACGATCAAGGGAGATATAGGTCTTCGGGGAAAGCTGAGTTTCCGAAGTCCGGGATCGCTTCAAAGAAACATTTCATAAAACTTTTGCGGAGGCCCGCAAATCACCACGTCGGGTTCGAAGGAGCTCGCTAGGCTCACCTCTGCCTAGAGGCTGACGGGGGGCTGACGTGAAGGAAGGACCATAAGAGCTCCGGGGCGATCCAATGCGCCCTTGGGGAATGGAACAAAGGAACCGTAAAGGTCCCAGATCAGTTATAGGAGCTCTCGCAGGTTCAAAGACACAGGGAAAATCGGAGCATGAGGGGGACAGATGTGAGGGGGAGCAGGGCAAAAGAAGGGAATTAAAAAATGCGAGAGAGAGAGAAGAGGAAGGATAACCTTACCTGTCCTCCCTGAATAGACAAACAAGTGGCCGCCCCCTGAGAGACTCTAGACCTGAGCCGAAAGCCGAGATGATAAAAATCGTCTTGCGTGGGAGCATGGTGAAAAGGGGAAGAGTGTCCCGAGTCTCTAACAGGGCGAAAGATTTAGAAGCGCGGCTCAAGCCAAGAAAAACATGCGGCCTCATGCGCAGGGGGGGAGGAGCAGAGAACAAAAAGAAAAGGTCTAAAACTCCAGAATTCAAAGGGTCAGTTTCATGGACAACCCGGACAGCCCGTGCTCTGCGTTGGATGCTGGGGATCCGCGAAACCCTAATCGGAGAAGTGCACTGAGGAAGAAGCACAGGGGGGGGGGTCGAAGGGGCGAGAGATCACGCGATAATTTCGCAACGAGACAGTGCAATTCTGCAAAACGGCGAAAAAAGCGACACTCGAGCGTAAGTAGGGGGGAAAACGGATAAGCTACAGACCCTTCTTAAAGATCGGCGACGAGGAGTGATTGGGATCTATGATTATGCCTGAGATTAGGAAAAGGAAAAAGGAACGCGCGCAGCGAGGGGGAGGAAACAGAGCGAACCGGAGGGGGGGGGAAATTTCAGGGGGCTGAAACCTAATTCACGACTAATAAGACGGAACGCGAGGACGCAAAGGGGACTCAACGGTCCGTCTTCGCCGAACGATCAAGGAAAGAAGATCAAGCGAACAACAAAAAGGGGGGATACGAGGATAGAATCTGATCGTCTCTAAGCACGCGAAGAGTGAAGGGGTAGGTGCAATGGCCTCAACGGGAAGGCGTGGCTTTCTTGTCGGGTTTCCAGCCCCGAAGAGGGGAAAAAACTACGAAAAAAATGGGTTACCGCGCTCGAGCTGGCGCTCGAACTCTACTAAGCATCTGATAAAAAGAAGGCGCAGAATGGCAGAGGGGGCACCATAGGAACTAACCGCAGATCGGTTCGTCGTGCGTGCGCCGCAGGAAAAGCGCGGGCGCCATTAGGAAAGAAAGTCGGCCATTGCGACTCCGCCTACGAACCTCAAACTAGTGCGAAAGCACGTGTCGGGCTCTTCCAAAAACCGCCGACTACTGGCCCTGTGAGATCGTGAAAAGAAGAAAAACCGAAATGGGGAGGAATTAGATGCGAGGAAGGGAGAGAAAAAAAGAGTGCGCAACATTTGAAAAAAGTGCTGACGATCGGTCTTTTCGAAGGTCCGACCGCTTTTCAGCTAGGGAATCCGGAAATTCCGGAGAAAAAGAACCAGGCGCGAAGAGCGCGTCGGATAGGAACGAGGCAGGATATGGAGGAAACACCAGGAGGCGGGGAGGCATGTCAGGACGCGCGACTTTCCAGGTAAGAAATGTCCGAAGCAGGGGAATGGGCGCAGAAAAAAAAGGTCTCGGGTGCGCCAAGGAAGAAAAAATGGGAGAAGAGACTGGCAAGGAGCCAGATGACCATCCGTTCGGAAATCTCCTCAGCCCATTATCAGGGACGAGGGAAAGGCGGAAGGAGGAGACCACCAGGGACCGAAAGGGGGAAGAAAACGCAACATCGGCGTTCCCTACCGAAAGAGGAAAGATCTGGTATCTGGAACGTGGGGGGGGAGGAGGGCATCCGAAAACCGAAACGTAAGATCGGTAAAAAGGGGGAGGACCATAACGGGAGGGTGAAACGACTTAACGGCAAATCGACCGAGCGCAGAGAAAGCGAAGAGATTCGGGGTGCCAGGGAAGGCTGTGCGCCTCCCGTAAGCTGATATCGGGTCACTTAGTCGGCCACAGGGAGGAGCTTACTCGCGCGAGGAAGGGGAAAAAGAACGAAAAGCCATGCGCGAGGAGAACTGGGCGCGGGAAGTGGGGGGTCATCAGCGGAAGCGGGAGATCGAGAAGAACGTATGGCCGAAAGAATCGTTCTGACGAATTACGAGAGAGGAGCAAGACGCGAGACGAGAAGCTGACATCACGATAGAACAGCGGTTGGCCAAGGGAGAAGGACATAATCGATACTTGGCCAGGGTCGCGAGAAAAAAGAAGAAGGACGACATAGGTCCGGAAAAGCCGGACATCTTCAAGAAACTTTCGAAAAGGCAGGGACAATGCGGTGCCGAATCTGCGAGCGGAACTCTTCTAACGGCCTCGGAGATCATCGTCAGATTGTTCACGAGGGGGGCCGAAGAGCGCGTCGAAAAAGGGGCTGCGGGGAGGAGGAGAGAAAAACTTGTGAGGAAGAGTGACACAATTCGAAAAGCACGGCTAGCCTGAAAGCTGATGGCCAGAGGGAGGATCATTAAGAAATGGGCGGCAGGCCGTCAAAAACTACAAGGTCCCTAGAAGCGAAGAGAGATTCGGGAGGAAAGAACTTACTCGCGAGAGGCCTGAATACCGGTTTGGTATGAGTGTAACGAAGAAGGGGATTGTGGGGGTGGATGAGAGCCGCGCAGCGGCGGGGTAGAGGTCCGTCGCAAAAGCGATGGGAGCCGATAGCTTGTTCTCGTGTCCTGTCCTTCTTGGAGATGAAGAAAGGCGCTAAGAGGGCTCCTGAGGGGGATGAAAAAGAAAAGCGATAAGCCTGCCCGGGGAAAAGCTGCAAGGGACAGCGACCGGGAGACTAACGATTGGGCCCGATCGGTTGCCACTCCCGCCGGGGCCGCAGGCGGTAGATGAAAGAATTTCGCCAGGAGACGAGTGAGAGGAAAAGAAAAGAAAAAAAGGGGATCTTGCTACATCACTGCATCACGGAGAAAGAAGATGCACGCTGCCGGGAAAGTCCCGCCGCCCCTCGCCAAAAGAATCGGAGAAGGTGGGAAACAGAGAGGGACTGCCATCGAAAGAACAAATCCGCCGACGCGGCCGCTAAAACGGGAAAACATTAGCTTTCGGTGAACGGGCAAAGTATAGGGAAGAGCGATACTTTGGCTTATTCTTCGAGGACCCCCCACGGTTCAAAAGCTGGGGTGCCATCGAAAAATAGGGAGGGTGCGACGCTCGGGGGTTCCCTCGGGACCGCATGAAAAAAGAATCAAGGGAAGCAAAACGACGACGAATGAAGGAAAAGGAGAGGCACACAGAGCGAAGGCTTTTTCCTCAAACGGTAGACAAAAAACGGATTGAATTAGAAAATCAGGGCGTCGAAAAAGACGGCGCGTCGCAGAATGTTGCGTGCGCATCGATCCGAACCGTCAGAGAAGGAGCGGCCGGAAAAGTTCGAGGGGGGAAGTCTAAACTCTCTGTGGCAACAACTCTCCCGTCATTGAAACCGACATAGCTTCCCTGCGGCCGCAAGGCCAAGAAAACGGCAGAGAAAAGTGTGATAGAAGGGAGACCTGACCAAAAAAGAAGGCGGACCTTCGGATCTGGTGGATGCCCGGAACTACACGCTACGAGCCGTATCGCAAGGATCTAGAGCGGATGGGCGCTTGGTCAAAAGACTCTAAGAACAAGAAAGGAGGGTGCTCATGAGTATTCTTTGCGCCAAGGTTCAGGATAGCAGAGGACCTCTATTGAACAATACTATCAAGCACCTTCAGCAAGGTAATTAAAGATCAACTGAAAAGCGGGGCAAAAAACTAGTAGAACACGGGACGCGGCCCTCAAGTGAGGAGAAGCTCTGGCAATCGACCAGCTCGTCTAGAAAAACAAGATAGGAATCTCGTCAATTCTCCGAAGAAGGGAAAAAGACAAAAGATGCGCCGAGGAGGACATCGACCAGTCACGCGATCAACAGCAACGCTCTTAATCACAGACGACCCCCGGTCGAAAAGAATCTTCACACCCAAAAGAAAAGTGTGCAATACCAAAGAGGGCTCGGCAATCGCCGAGGGAGGGGGAAAGGGGGAGAGCCGTCTGGACATGACTAACGGGGGCGAGCATGAACCCAGAAGCCGTGCTATTTCTTGGCGACCCAGTCAGAAAAATATAGATCAAGCCTAAAAATCAACTGGACTCAGGGCGCAAGAGCCGGTATCGCGAAAAGAAGGTCTGGACAAAGAAAAGATCCCCTTGCAAGGGGGCTTAAAACCCTTCAAACGAGCGCAGGAGACTGATGGACGAAGCACGTCGAGGTCTAAGGCGAAATGAAAACTGCGGATAAAATCTCGGACAAGGCGCAGGGTATAAAGAAGGGGAAGCGATGATCGAAAAATCACTTCGCCGGTCCTGACCGCGACACCCAAGGAAAAATGGCTCAAGTATAGAAACCTTGGACCAAGAGTCTGGGCCGAGGAGGGAAGGAGATGGCGAGGGGGGCACGAAACCTCCTCTATAAGCTCCACAAAAAAGAACAAGTCCTAAGAGCAAGCGAGGCGCGTCCGCGAGAGTCGACGCAGGAAGGGGAATGATTTAAACCAAAATTATCGCGGCACTCGTCCTAGAGGAAAGGGCAGTGGCTGGAAAGAGAAGTTCAATCTGGAAATACCAGAGAGGGAAGACATATCAGTCTCGACGGTCATAAAGCGCGCGACGGAAAGGCAGAAAAGACTCGTCGCTCTTCTCGGTATCTGAAAAATGGAGAGGGGGAGCAAGAAGGGAAGGAAGGACCCCTTTGACCACAAAAAAATCCAACTGAATAACTTAGGGAGCAGGGTTCAAGAAAGAGAGACGCGAACTGCCTATAAAGAGCGAGACCTGAGAGGACTTTACCTTAAGAGACACATGGGAGCCTTGACCGAGTTCGGGTTTCAACACCGTCGAATTGCATCTTACGGTTTGGGGACCACAGGACGGGGGACCGGCCGGCCGCTACATAGAAGGGAAACTCGAAGTTTCTCTACAACGGAAGGGTACGCATCAGAATCGGGAGGAAGCTTTACACGCCCATATTCCTTTCCACTATGAAATGGACGGCTGCGCGGCGTCAAGAATGTAAGTAGATAAACCTCGAATCTATCTCAAAAGAGGACGAAACCGTGAAAAGACGAAGTCCCAAGGGCAAGCGCGAGTCATCTTAGGGCTCGGGAAAGCAAGGAGGGCCACCGTAACATTCGCATCTATTGAAAAGGGGGAAGAATCCCCTCAGCGATTTCGGTCGAAAGAAAGAAGCAACTGGGCTCAACCTAGGGCGGGAGACGGCTAAACCCGCATGTACTCCTGAAGGCCTGCCGGTTGGGCGCTCGACAAGGAACCTGCATATGTCTAGTCAAGAAAGGGGGCGCTGGATCATGAATACCCTATTCCGAGAGGACTCGATCAGGAGAAGAGTGGGGAAGGGAGGGACGCGAATTAGGCCGATTCTCTCTCCTGGCGCAACACGGAGCAGTCAGATGGAAAGGTGAGAAAGTGGAAAGAGAAAATAGAAGACTAAGGAGAAAAACTAGCGAATACTGGAAATTCCATCCTATAAGAGCGTGCATGGATATCGTATCCGAACCCTGAGAGGTTGGACGTGAAAAAGCGCCGTATCGAAGGGACCAATAAATCGCGGGAAAAAGGAACAGCCGTTTGTTACCTATTTCGTGAACCGAAAAAACCTAACAAAACGAACTCGGAAAAAACACCGCTAGACCAATCAAGGAACAAGTAACGGCAGTGAAGTCAAAGGGACTAGACAGGATCATATTGGTCTACAAAACAACGTATTCTTCATTAAAGAAAAAGATGACAACAGATCCTATATGACGCCGCGGAACAAGATGTGAGTGCTTTCTGGTCCTCGCGGGTCTAGTGCCGGGGCAGTGCGGGGGGAAGTTCAATAGGAAATCCCTCGGCAATTTCCCGACGAGAACGGGCCCTCGCCGCGGATACGGATACAGAAGGGTGAAAGCAAAGCATAACAAGAGGAGAAGCTCGCACTAGGGGGGTAGTTATAGCCCTTCCTCTGTCGAGGCGGCGTGCACAGAAGGAAGCATGAAGCCGGTGCCCGATAACCTGGCCAAATCGGAACTGAGCGCGCCGCCGACTACGAACCAAAAATCGCCTTCATAGAAGAGAAGCGCGGTAACGAGCGATCCTCAACCCTCTCTAGACGGCCGGGGTTTAGAACGGGGTAGAGGGACGAGACCAAAAGGAGTAAGGAAGAAAAGAGGGGTCGGCCGTCGCCCTCGAAACATTGAAAAGGATTCCTGCAGTTTATGGAGACAGAGAGACCGCGGGGAGAGCCGACGAGGAGAAATCTGACTGGAAGCCCGATCAAACGCCAAGAAGAATGTCGCACGAAAACTCAAGTCAAAGAGACAAAGAGACTAGTATACCGTCGGCGGGCGGCAGGGGGGGGTAGATAGATCAGGGGAGCCGGGCCGGAAATTTGCATGAGCATCACACAGCCACATTCAGAGGCTCCCGTAAAGAGTGGGAAAAAGATGCGTCAATTCTGAAGAATTATGAAGATGCTTGAAAAACCTGAAGGGCCAGGGAAAAGAGGGAAAACGCAGATCCACGTGGAAGATTTTGGGGGTGGGGCCCGCGGGCTCAAAAGGAAGACGGGGAGACATTTTGCACAAGATAAAAAGAAAGAACGGAAAAACATAGAAGTCTCCTTAGCAGATTCAGTCTCTTCATCGTTAGAAAAAGGGGCCGAGCAGCCAAAAAAAATCCAGTATGTGGCAGAGGAAGGTCAAACGGGGCTTACTCGGCTAAAGGGAATTAAGCAGCAGATGGCCCAAGCATCGCCTCTACTAGAAAAACGAGGCTGGCGGACCGGTCTCGGCGACAGGGGCGGAGGGAGGCAGCTCCTCTCGCGGGGGAGAAAAAAGCCAATGGCACGTCGTCGGTCACTGCGAGCAAGAAAAAAAAAGAGAACGAATGACTTTCAAAGATCCGCAAGAGCAGCCCGCGACTGCGTAAGGGGGTATTCTATTCGAAAACAAAAAATCAGCCGAGGCAAAATTCGAAGAAGGAGTATATGAGCGCGAGAAAGAGTCAGGGAGGGCTACACTCTGAACATAGGGAACTCATGACGGGACTTTCCTATTGAACGAAATTCATTTGGGTTTGAACGGGGAAGAAAGTTCTCGGGGAAAGGAAAAGAGGCTGAAGGCGAGGAGGCAAGGACTGTAAGAATTGCCGGCTGGACCTGGAAAAAAACCCTGAGAGGCGCCGATCCAAATGAGGTCTTCAAGCGCTCCTAAACGGCGCAGAAAACACAGGGATCGGGAGCCGAACTGACAAGAGGAGATATCATTCGGCAGCAGACTCGCCCAAGGGCGCGATAAAAGGAAGAGGAGCGCTGAAAGTGAGGAACTTATGGGATAGCGGAAGTCAAAGGGATAAGCGGCAGAAAAAGGAAAAGGATCTCCTTCAGTGGACGGACCACTGAAAAAAAGAGCCGCGGCCGTCATCCGTTAAACTGGGAAGGAAAACGAAGGGTTTTTGGAGGAAAGAGCGCGAAGGGCGGGTCGAGTCGGTCTCTCTCGGCGGCCGATCGGGATGTGTGAAAAACTGCTTGCCGGCGGAGATCACGAAGCGGGAAGCTTGGCTAAAGGAGTGGGTAAAGGGAAAGGAAGGGAACGAGCAAAAGGGAAAGAGGGAAGGTGCCGGGGAGATCGCGAAGAAATTCCTCCGATGCAGCATCCTCTCTCTACCAGTTGCGGCGCAGTACTGAGGGATCGGCTGCCAGACAAGCCCCGTGAAAGGAGGGTATGCGACTCAGGAAAGAATAAGGAACAGCCAGTGCAACGACGCGAAGCCATGCAATTAAGTGGGGCGCCAAGAAGAAAGAAAAGCGGCGAGGTGGGAGGCTATTGAATCCTTCACGGGAGCGGCCCAATGCGGATACGAGGGAGGGAAATCTCTGTAGAGTCCATCGAGGAAAAGGGGATCTGTGCAACAAGCGAATTGAGAGGTCCGAAGGAAGAAGCGAGGTACGTGAATCGAACAAAAAAGCTTTCAACTCGGCGCCGTGCCGCGGACGAATGAGGTTGGAAGGCCAGTGGGGGCCCCAGACCGACGTAGAACGCATGCTAAGGATGAAAGGGCATCAAAAAGGAGCCGAGGTTAAAGCCACAGGGGAAGAAGGAAAAAGGGCCCCGCACAGACGCGAGAAGAAAGCGGGTCGCGCCCAATTTT
>Ga0179593_1464490_pt1 | contig 12292 bp, 16 predicted proteins | sample CZODoug2_1_08_16_FD_185931 | JGI IMG/M metagenome (GOLD analysis project Ga0179593, IMG submission 185931) | Vadose zone soil fungal communities from Angelo Coast Range Reserve, California, USA - CZODoug2_1_08_16fungal (PacBio error correction) | ecosystem: Environmental > Terrestrial > Soil >...
ATGTTCAAATGGAGAGGTATGCATCGAGCGAATTCGTTGTAGGTAAATCAATTGCCAGGGGGGGGGGAAGATAATAAAAAATTCCATAGCCCGTGGACGGCTAGGACATAAAAAAACAAAAATAGCCGGAGGGAAGGAGTATGGGGAGAAACCTCGTGGAATGCATTATATGAGAAGCTATGGGAAAAGGCGATGCACGCGGCCGAGGGGGGACCATCATGGGTGGGAATCCAGGGCAGGGTGGCGGGCCTAGCGGTCAAGACACAGCAAAAGAGGGGGAAAAAAACAAGCTTCCCGGGCCGGACATTTTTAGTAAGAAAAAGGGGGGGAAAGTCTGACAAACGGAACAGAGGGCATGGGGGGCAAGAATCGAGAAAGGATCACTGGTTATCAAAACTCAACCGAAAAGGGGAAGTGACCCCTCAGAGGGGGGGGAAAAAGGCAACACATCGGTTTGTCGGTGAACTCCGACTAAGGGAGTAGAGAAAAAAAATAAAAAAGAACACGGAGAAAAAACTGCTTACAGGGAATAGGGTCAAATTGGGTAACCATCTGATGCAGACCTCTTGCAAGCAAGAACACGCCGCCAGATCCTTGCCTCCCAAGGGCAAGAGCTCCAAAAATCCCGCCAAGGGACCCGATTATGGGGAAACCCAAAAGCTGTTGAGGGGGAAGCACCACGGGCTGAAAAGAGGAAAAAATCAAAAAATTATTTCGGAAAGGGCTGAGGGACCAAGACTCACACCTCAAGGTAAGGAGGACCCTAAAGACCAAGTGAAGAAACCAAAGGGAAAAAACCGTTATCGCGTACGGCAGGAAGAGGATGCCAGCAGGAAAGACCGAATAACCACCAACTTCGTGGAAAGTAAAGTGGTCCACCCGTCTAAAGACTAAAAAAAAAAATAGGTTCTGTGGGAAAACTGAAAGGGGACAGGAGATCAAACCAGAGCTCTACAAAACGGAGTAGAAAGTACGGAAAAAGGCGGGATTTTGAGAAAAAAAAGGAAAAGGGGAGAAGTTTGGAGCACGCACCCCCATACGGGACAGGGCATGTTGTAAAAATGCCATCTGTTAGAGCACACAAGGCGAACTTATACGGGGAGCCAAGCGCGTAGAAACCAGCTCCCCTCGAGGGCGGTGATCTGAAACCGAAAAAAAAAAGAAAAAAACAAGCAAGAGGAAGAAAACCCTAATGGCAAAGAGCAGACCCGGGAAGAAAGGGGGGCCGCTGGCGGAGAAAGAGGGGCAAACAAAAAGCAACCGGTTAAAAGAGGCAAAGAATAGGCTGAGGTCGGACTAAAGCCAAGGCATAATCAAGTCCAAAAACCTTTACCAAAAAAGACAGATGCGCAAAAGGAAACGGACTGTTGAAAAGGTGAAGTCCCCTCATACACAAAACGGGAGGAACCAGGAAAATGCCCGAAACAGAACCCTAGAGGAAAAATGGGGGGACGCGGTGTGGTGGGGGGGGCACAATGGCGTGCAAAAAGCAGGACCAAAACATAAAGGGGGACCCTTGACAGTACACATGCCAAACCCGGGACCTCATAGCACTAAAAAGCGGAACGGGGGGGAGAAGGGCGCAGGACAGATTGAAACTGCAATTTGCCCAAGAACAAACAATAAAAAGGAGGAAAAAAGGAAATACACCAGGGGTCAAAAAAAGGTAGCAGGGGTGGAACACCACGCTCAGACAAGAGCATAGAACATAAAAATAAGCCAAAATGGTCGACATTATTCACATAGAACACTAGACCCACAATTCAGTAAAGGAACCCAACCCCAAGGAGATGAGAAAAAAGGATGTAAGGAAGGAAATAGGAGGAGGGCGAGAAGGGATTGGCGGAGGGGTTAGAAAGAGGGTAGAGAGGACATCGAGGAATGGGGTGGGTGTGAGCCGAGAAGTAAGAATACAGGAGAACCGAAGATGGGCGAGGAGGGTTTAAGCGAAGGGTAAGACACTTAAGGAGGTAGGGAGAGGAGGAGGTGGACCAAGGGGCTCCCAGGCGGAACGAAACACCATAGAGAGAGAGAAAATTCGACGAGGGGATAAAGAGGGAGGGAGGCGCAGACGACACCGAGGGGAAGAGAAGAGAGCCGGGGTGGGCAGAAGGGGTGTGCATAAAGTGAGAGGGTGGTAGGTTAGAGTAAAGTTCGGGATAGGGCGGAGGACTAAAGGTGGGGAGGGGCAGGGGAAAATGGATGGATATCTCAGGAATATAAGAGAGCGTAAGGGATAGCCAAGAGGGAATGAAGGAGAGCGCAGAGTTGGCAGACGGGAACAGAGAGAAGGGGGGACCGGAAGGAGTAGGGTAAAAAAAGGATATGAATCCGGAGGCGACACGATTAACAGAGTTAGAGGGTTAGGTAGTGCGTACCTTGAAGATTGAGGAGGGGCGAGAGAAAAGGTAGGTGGTCGAAGGGACGGGAAGGAGGAGGCGAAAGCAGCGGCCGGAGGAGCAGTGACGGGCTGTTCGATGGGGGGGTGGAGGAGAGGGAGAGAATGGGGGGAGGACACTATGCTATCCAACTACCACGGCCGGGCGAAGGTCGGGAGCTAGGGTCTTGTAGATTAGAACAACCAGCATCGTCAGGGGGGAATACTGGCGCCAGCCGCGAGGAAGTCGGCGCCGGAATGAAAAATGCACGACAAAAACCTGTCCAAAGGATCTGAGAGGTAGCGGAACAACATTTTGCCCCATCGATGAGAGGGTTTAAGCGTACACACTCAGGTGAAGGGGAACGCAGTGGTTGGACTAAGGGGAAACAGCAAACCGGTAAACTTCCAAAAAAAAAAAACGGAAAATGCGAGCTAATCGGGCTAAAAAAGGAATTGGGGAAAGATATAAGTTAGAAGCGGCCGTTGTGTCGGAAAAAAAAAAAAAACGCCGAATAGAAAAAGAAAATCACGGGCACCAGAAGTTGGAGTTTTTGAAATGGTAAAGTTTTGCCAAACGAAGTGCAGGGAAATCCACGACCTGTTTCCAGCCCGGCGTACCCGGACCGTTTGTCAGGCGACACCCCTGAAAAGGCGAAGAAAGCGAAAAATTTAAAGTTAGAACCAGGGTCATACTCTTGGGGTAGGGGAAAATCGCATCGGAGAAAAAAGTTGACAGGTAGCGGGCGTAAAATGATCTTCTTCAAAAGACACACAACGCTAAAGACTGTGCCGAACTTACTGAATAAACTCTGTGGGGGTGTCAAAAGGTTAATGCTCGGGAAGCGGTCCCCCTGGCTTCATGGGGCAGTGATCAAAATAGTTACAATGAGGAAAGAGAGGCATGCAGGGGTCATGTAAGGACCTAGTGTGTTTCGATTAAAAAATCAATAAATCCTGGTTGACTGACTAAAAAAAACCCTGGAACATACTAAAAACCGAGGAAAGGAAAAACGAGGATGGAAATGGAGGTAGTGGGAAAACTGCTTTAGGTCTGAGAAAAAAAAACAAAGAGCAAACAATTCACGGGAAAGAAAAAGAAAAATTCTACGGAAAAGGGAAAAAATTCGTTGGACATCCAAGGGCTGAAAAACGAGTCTCACCACAACACCACCGTATAGGAGGAAAACGACCACAGACAGTCCAGTCCCCAACAAAGTTAAAATCCTAGAAGGAGGACTAGAGGAGACGTCCCGGTGTAAGGACGTAAAAAGCAAACCCGGAAGCCAAGCACCCAAACTTCCGACCATTTAAAAGAAAAAAAACACGGGGTAGGATTTACATCGGGGGGGAAGGGGATCGAACACCCTGCGAACATAAAGAAAAGACCCCCCCGGTCCTAAACAGCTGGTGCAACAGGGGGGGAATGGGGTGTATACCAATGAAAACCCACCATTGAAGGAACTCAATCCAGAAAACACTCACCACAAAATCTAATCTCGATAAAGAGAAGCAAGTACTAGGGACTGCGGAAAAATCCATGACCGGCGGACCCGATGGTCCCATACCACGTAGCTGGACAAACGTGAAAAAAAAAAAAAATCCCGCTGAGGGGAAAAACGGGTAACACGGAAAAAAGAAAAACTAAAAACAGGCTGTGAAGCAAGGGGAAAACCAACGGCAAAGGGTGGCACATGCACGACGGGAGGCAAAATTTCTGGTAAAATTGAAAGAACTTGTGGCAAGGTTGTATGGCCAGGTACAACGTTCACCAGAAACCCAAAAAAGAGACCTGGCGAACTATAAGAAAACGGAAGAAAGCTAAGTATAATACAAATGCAGCAATGACGGGAAGGTTGTCCCAGCGGGAAAGGGAACCGTAAAAACTAAAGACGCGTTTTGGAACGTACAAGAACAATCAAAAGGGGGACAACGGGGGGGGGGGGACCGGCCGCAACGAGAAATAGGGAAAGGACGGGGGGGGGTGGAAAGCCCATTGCCAGGCGCCGCCAGCTGAGGAAAATCAGGAGGATACGATGAGCTCAGAGGTCAGTTCGAGACAATGTATAGTGTAAGGCGATGGGGATCATTAAGAACAACGAGCAAGTATGCTGTCTCTCCACCATAAAAAGGTAAATAGAGGGTGGAGATTTCTTTGGAGGAAGAACGAGACAGTGTCGGAAGAACTAATTAAATTTTAGGTCAGAAAAAAGTAAACGGGTGGGAGAAAGAAACTTTAACTGGACCGAAGAGGGAAGTTGCCAAAGAAGGAGAATCACGCGGCGAACATTAAAGGACGGTGGCACCCCCTGCACCTAACTGATGGTGAAGGGCCAACTCGACTTCTTGGGAAAAAAAGGGGGGGGGACGAAAAACAGGGGGGACAGACCGGCGTCCAGACAGCCAGGAATAATTCGGAGGCAATGGGGGGAAAAATTCAAGATAAAAAGGGGAACGGATTCAGTGTCATGGGAGCCCCGGCGGGGGGGGGACACCAAAAGTCTCTACAAAAAAATTTCCAAAGATACTCAGCGGGTTGTGAGTAGGAGGGGGAGGGGACAAAAAGGGTTCTAATACTTAACAAAACCTTGGGGGGAGAGTGCGTGCCAGATACTCAATTCTTTGCAAACGGGAGGGGCTAGTGGTTCTTACGACCTCTTGGCGATTAAGCCCCACGACAAAGCAGGAATTACTCTGTTGGAGGGGGGCAAGGCGCGCCTTTTAACTCCAATCAGGGAATCCAGCAGAAGACCGGTCTCGATGGGAGTGGGAGCGGTCCATGTTTCTGGTATCAGACATCCGAGGTGTGCCGAACACACACCTCGAAAGGGAACAGGTATAGCAGGAATAAAGCATTAAAGTACAAGGAGACAGGGGAAAGCGCGGAAAGGAAAAGCGCGTGAAAATGCGAGAACCATGCAGTACAAACACGGAAACACGTAATTCGCCCACAATACACAAAAGGGTGCCTGCTCCGGAAAAGCTTCAGCAGGAGTAAGGGGCAAGGGACCTGGATGGGGGAGGAACAACTTCAGGAAAAAAGGGTTCACAAACACTACCGCATAAAACGGAGAACTTTGACAAAAAGCACTACGCACCTTTAAAAGGGAAACGTTCGACCTGCCGGGGGGGAAGGGGAACAAAATACAAAGAGGGTAAGGGTGGGGAAAGACGGATTCACATTAGAGGGGAGCTGGTCGTAGAAAACCGGGAAGGGGCGTGGAGAGGTCAGCATTAAATTACCTACAGGTGGGGAATGCGCCAGGTCAAGACCTCGCAGGGGGAAAGGGCCGACCAAAGACAGAGTTTTCGGGACCGTAAAACCAGGGAGTGAAGAGAGTCAGTTTTGAGGAAGAGAAAGAAGAAATCATGTCACTGGGGGGGGGAGGGAAGAGAAAGGAGTGGGAAGAAACATATGTGAAACAAAGGAAGGAAAAGCAAGGGGAAAAAGGGGGAGGGGCCTTCAAATTCTTATAAAGCGTGAGAAAGATTCACAAGAGGGCCGACTGGGAAGATTAAAAGGAAAGATCGTGGAAAAAGGGTGCAAAGGTCAAAAAAACTTAAAGGGAAAGATACTTGGAATGGGTGGGGGCATTGCAAAGGATAAAGAAAGAGAATTTCGAAGATAGTGAAATAAAGCCGCCGGACTGATAAGGGTGGGACAAGATTTGAGAAAAAACCTGAAAAAAAACGGACTCACAGGAGGGGACAGAATAAATTTGGGGTCAAAAAAAGATGCGGACGAACGGTGCAAAGGACGCAGAATGACGACAAACTTACAAGTCAAAGAGGACATACCGTATAGAAAGTGTAGAGAATGCTGACTGCAAAAAAATAACCAATGGCCAATGCAAAACAACAGGGGGGAAGAGCCCAAGAGACCGCAGACCAATACTTAGAGGGACTTGGGGGGGGGGGATCTACGTCCTTCACCAAAAACCTGATGGGGGAAATGAAATGAACAAAAGAAAAAGAAAGAAAAAAAATAGGAAAAAAGTGAAGAAACTACGTGGAAAGTCAAGGCTCATGGAAAAGATCTCTGTGGAAACAAAAAAAAAACTTATGGAGGATGAAGAGAGTATTGACAAATGGCCGGGATTCAGAGCAAAAACGCGAAGAAGTCGTTTTGCGAGATCGGTGGGTGGGTCAGCTTCGGGACGAAGTCAAAAGATCCGGTAGGGGGGGGGGGAACGTCGTAGAACCGACAGACGAAGGGGAAGGGTCTATAAAGGAGTCAAAAAACTCCATCAGGCCGAGTTGGAGGCGGACGATGCCTGTCGCTGACAACGAAACATCATGTGGACGCGGAAGGGGGAAAAAAAAGCGGTTGGGAAGGACCACCCGCATCGGTTGGGTAACAAGGCGCAGGGGGCAGAAGGAAGGTTACGGAAAAAGGAGGTGGGTCCAAGTCTCTTTGACAACCACGTAGCAAAGGGGCATGACAAATAATCCAGGAGAAAAAACCCGTCACACAATAATCGTTGCCACGAAAAAGGGGGGGGAAAAAGGTTAAATTTGGGGGACAAGAGGGGGGGGTTAACAGGCAAACTCAAAATGAAATTGGGGGAAGCGGTGTGGAACGGGTAAGAGGGAGGAAGACAGAATTCTCATGGAAGTACCCCGACAAATGAGAACAGCTCAAAACCTTGGGGGCCCATGACAATAGAGAAGAGGGCCCTCTTTTCCCGCAGCCCCACGAGAATTGCACCCTTTGGGTGCACGAACGATTAAGAGAGAACCTCACCACAGGGGTCTGCAAAAACGGGGGGGAAAACCGCGGGTGACTGGAGATGACATAGAGGAAAACTCCCTAAAGCAAGGACCGAAAGGAGTAAAGTCTAAAAAACAAGGGTCTTGCAGACAGGCTCCCGAAACATTCCACGAAAAAAGCACAAACCCCTTTTGGGTGCAAACAAAGGGGAAGGCAGTCCGAGGGAAGAGGGAAACGTGAAAAGATTTGGTAGAATGGGGGCCAATGCAGGAGGAGGAAAGGAGAATGGGGGAAAAAGTTGAATAAAAAAACATCCCAGAATCAACCCAAGATAGAAGGGAGAAAGAAAGCCGCTTTTTTCCTATCAAGGGGGAAAAAGGATGGGGGGGGTGGGCCAGACATTAAAAAAATGGGAAAAAAGGGGGAATCATGGAAACCGGGAGGACAGATTTGTAGGTGGGCAAAAGGGGCCAGCGTAAGTAGATGTCAGGAAGAGAGGTAAAGGCGACTCTCCACACAACAAGGGGCCTGACAAGGGGGAATCGCAAAAGAAAAAAAAACGACCGCGACAAAAAACAGCAAAGGGGAGGGTAAACAAAAGAACAGAAGGCACACCAAAAAACAAAAGAGCAGGGAGCATAAAAAGAGAAGGGGGGCGTGAAATCCGAGGGCGGGAGATTCCAAAAGGCTTTCTCTTGTCAAAAGGGAGGGGACCGCGACAGGCAGTTAGTCACAAAACACACGCGCTTGGGAAAAAAGATAAAAAAATAAAAAGTCCAGACATAAATGGGGGGTCGCCCAGAAACATACCAAAAGAAGGTCAAGAAAAGAGCGCAGAAGCGGAGCCTTAGAACCCCCTTTTTTAGCAATCAGACGAGATGGGTGGTGGTGAACAAAACCTTGAAAGAAAAAACTCCAAGAAAAATGTAAACGGAACGGTTGTGAAATCGAACTGGGCACCCCCTGGTAACGGCGCCAAGATGACAGAAGGAAATACCTGAGCGCCAAGGTGAAAAGACGCCGAAAGGGTAAGTCCCCAAGGGAAAAAAAGACAGGTCTGACGAACATCAAAAGAGGGGTTAAAGAGACGCAATTGGTTGGAAACCGCAGGAAGATTTCCTCCCGCGGGGGCACGGTGGGGAATAAAAAGCCCTCATCTTTTTGTAAGGAAGCAAACAGGAGAACGAGAACGTCCCAAAAACGGAAAAAGTAAAGAGTACGTGGGCCCGCAAGCATTTTCGGACCACATAAAGAAAGCCCTTTCCGAAAGACAAAGACAGAGAAAGGCTGGGAAAGGGAGGGGGCAACAAGTTGGAGAGGAAACATGGATAGACCAAGTTCTGCAACCGGAAAAAAATGCGGCAAAACAGAAGACGGGATGCAAATGTTTTCATTTAGGCAAAAAACAGCTCTGTTTATCGTTGCCTGCGCCATCAAACGAAAGTGAACCTATCCCTCTCTCCTGAAATGGAAACCTCCAGGGTGCGGCCCGCTGGCCGGGTTGGTGGGTACCAGGAAGACGCAAGGGGGGGGGGCGGCCAGGGGGCCGCGATACAACAGACTTCCAGAGGGATTTGGATTGAAAAATCAATGGGAGGGCGGAAACAAAGGGTTCGGGACCATTCGAAAAACAAAGCAGGTGGGCGGCCGGGAGACGGGAACGTGGGAGCAGGTACGGAAAACGGAAAAACTTCCCGGGGCCGATCAGGTCAAGGGGACAAGGCCAAAAAAAACAAAACCGAGACTAGAAAAAACAACCTCAAAGAGAAGGGTGGTATGGACGAGAAAAGAAGGAAACATCATAGAAGGGGGGGCAAACCAAACTGGGACCTGGTCCGGGGGCGACGGGAAGAAACAGAAAAAAAAGGGGGAGGCTGAAGCAAGGAGAGGGGTAGTTTCAAAATCTTTGCAATGGAGGACTGGAGCACAGGAGAGTGTGGTCAAGGTCGGGGAAAGGGGGGCAAATCCGTCACAGAAGGAGGAAATTGTCAAGGTTACCCAGGAAAGAGGTCTAGACTGAAAATCCAACTCCGCCTGGGGGAGAGGGAGTAAGAACCCTCACATAAAAGGGCAACAAAGAATGAGGAAAAGGTCTAGAAGGGTTAAAAAGTTCGTTACTGATGTAGGGTAGAGGTACCAAGTGGAACAGAGAGATACATTCTGGGTCCGACGGTCCGAATCAAGTGGTAATGAAAGAAACTTCTTACTAGGTAGGAATAAATTGCACTTTGGGGTTAAGGGTATGCATGAACTGAGCATTGATCCTAGGCGAGAAAACGAGGCAACAAAAAAGGAGGATGGGGTAAATAAGAAAAAGGAGAAAAGATGGTCAGGGAAGAAAAACAAAAAAACTGGTTCACTGGAAGGAGAATGTGACACTTGAGTTATTTGGGAAGTGGATAAAAAGAAGAACGAACAAAAAACCATAAGACCTTCAACTTCAAAAAGAAAAGAGAGGGAAATCAAATGGAAGTGTAAAGCTGTAACATCCAAGAAAATAGTGAAAGGTGATAGGAAACCACTGAAAGAGGGGAATAAACAAGCCACAAACAAAGGACGGGTACAACAGTTGTCAGACCAGGGGACACAGCCAGGGGAAAAGAGAGGGGATCCAAAGCCCTGCCCGATGTCAAGAACCAAAAAGAGGGGAAGCGGATCTTCAAAAAAAAAGCTAAGGGGGGACCCAGTTCCTAGTGGAGGAGGACGCGTCAAACACAATTGGTTTGGGGTCCGAGGAAAACAGGGACGAGACCCTAACAAGGTTAAAGCTTAAAGAAAGAAAAGAAAGGGAAAAGGTCCAGCCGGAGGGTAAGGGGACGCAGGGCCATTCAAAAAAAGAACCAACCGCACATTTTTAATAGTGGCCAAGCACCAAAGCTTATGTCAGACCCCGAAAGAACTTCTGAGAAAGGACTTGAATGCAAATTGAAAAAAACTCTGGGGGCACGTGTGATTCAAGAAAGTAGTAGCCTTCCAGGGAGACCCAGCGGGCTCAGAAACATGTCTATAAAGAAGAATGAAGAAACGGGAAAAGAAGAGACTGCATAGGGAAACACACACGTCTTTTGACGCAGAGAGAAACAAGAAGAAAACAGAACAGGGTTTTTTAAAAACATGAAAAAGAAAAATCTATCTAAAACAGTGGGGGTGCCGGACCTGCCTCCTATATAATATCAAAAGATCATCCTTGGGGTGGGAAGCGAAATTTGGGGGGAAAACGCGTGAAAGACCGTGAGACCGAGAGTTGTGTCTGCCAAGGGGGCGTAACGGTCCTGGAAAAGAAGGGGGGAGGGGGCAAAATAAGGGGAAAACGTACGGGGAAAGAATCGTGGGAGGGGGGGAGTCGGCGGGTCTCGAACAAAACTGGCCAACGCGGGCTGATCAATGTACCGCAAGAGGGCCTCCGGTCGCGGTTTTTCCCCAAACAGGGTCCCAAGGGTGGAACCAGGTAAAGAATGTTCACTTATCCGACATGAAAAAAAGTTAAGGAAAACCTTTTACAATACGGGGAGAAACCGAGGCAGCGCCGCACGTTCCGTAAATGAGACCCTTGCCAAAAAAATTTGGAAAATCACTGGAAGGCCTATAACTTTTCAAGGGGAACTAAAGACAACTGGGGTGACAAAAGAAGGAAAAAAAAAAAAAAAGAACCCAGGGGAAACTGACCAACCGTAAATTAAAAGAGAGGTCGTGCCCTGCCATACACGTTGGGTTGCAAAAGGAAAAATGAAAAGACAAGCTCTTCTTGCTTGAATGGGACCCTAAATTTAGAATGTCCACGGGTGAGTGCGGGGGGTTGAAAGTTGCCCACGTACTCGTTCTCAAGGAGCAGGTGCTCAGGGACTCCTCAGAAAAGCAGGGGGGGAACCGAGGGGTTGAGAACTAGGGTTAAACAATAGGAGACCGCTTAGCGGAGAAAAGGGGGGGACAGAAGGGCAAAAAGTGGAGAGGGGTCCTTCGTTAGATCGATCCAACCTGGGACCTTTCTCCGCAGAAACGGGAAAGTCAAATACAAGCAGCGGAGAAAGATGAGGACTACACAAGCGCGAGAAGGAGAATGCGAATGAAAAGGCTCGGGAAACCTCCCAAAGGATGTCAAAAAGGGTGCAAAAAAGAAAGGGTCCCAAGGATGGGCGGACAGAACATTTATCAAACTCAACCATACAAAGAGGGTTGCATTGGCTAAGGGAAACGTCCTTACTCACGTATGGGAAAAACTCGTGTATCTTGTTGCTGGTTGAGGAGCCAAGGTGTCAACACAGAAAAAACCAAACCAAAGAATAACAAAAGCGGTCAACTCCAGGGAAACACAATCACAGGCCGGACGAAAGGGGTAGGAAAGGCCATCTAACAGCGGGGGTGATGGAAAAACTGTTCCTAGGAGGAGAGCTTTAGGGACCCCTGGGAGGCTCGGAGGGAAGGCGCTGGAAAATGGGTGGGGGATCGTGAGGTTCAAGTCTCAGCACAAGGGGTGAGAAGCAAACGTCGGGGAAACAAGTACCTCGTTTTGAAGTTGGGGTCTGGGGTCAATATATTCTGGAGAAGGAAGAGAGAGGGCTCGTCTGAAAGAAAAAAATGGGGAACAAGTTTTGGTGGAACAGATGAAGGGTAAAGCCCAGGCGCCACTGAAAAGTCAATTCAAGAAGAGACCTAACAGAGTCCGCCTGGGGGGGTGAAAAAAGGAGGAAACAATGGAAAACTCTGGGAGGGAAGTTTCCCAGTAAAAGGAAAACGGGGGAGTTTTTTCCGGGGAAAAAAAAAAAGAATGAAAGGAACAGGGGATCCATGGCCGAATTGGGGATCCCCAGATTCTTCTTGGGGGGGGAAGGAGGACCAAGATCAAAGAGGGGAAAAAGGCTGAAGGGCAAAAAAGGCGCCATGGGACAAATCCATCAAACTGGCGGGGCCCGGGAGACCCAACTCCTGACAAAAAGAAAAAAAGCAGGGGTGGGTAACTGCAACACCACTAGTCCAAGACAGATCCCGCGCATCTTCTCGGGAAAGCCGGTAAACACTACCTCCCAAATCCCCTTCATTGAAAAAGGGAGGGAAGAAGACTATCAGACAAGACACCTTCAAAATGGCGTTGACATATACGGAACGCAAAGCGCCTAGTATGGGCCGATACAGGACCACCCAAGCAAACTATTAAATCCACAAGGAAAACCGTCAGCAAACGAAGTATTGGACAATCTCCAATGAAA
>Ga0179593_1493674_pt1 | contig 12292 bp, 10 predicted proteins | sample CZODoug2_1_08_16_FD_185931 | JGI IMG/M metagenome (GOLD analysis project Ga0179593, IMG submission 185931) | Vadose zone soil fungal communities from Angelo Coast Range Reserve, California, USA - CZODoug2_1_08_16fungal (PacBio error correction) | ecosystem: Environmental > Terrestrial > Soil >...
TCTGACGACGAAAGCCTGCTAGCTCTAAAAAGACAGGGGAACTGGCAAGCATCCGTCCGCCATTGAAACTCATCTATCATAGACTTGTTGAAAACTGTGTATTCATGAAAGATTGTCGATCGCGAAGAACAGGGAAGAAGATGTAAACCCGGTCCGCGATCTCACGGGGAGGCGAACCGCGCGCTGGGAGAAGAAAAGTGTAAAAAACAGGCCCACGTGCGCCGAGCCTTCGCGTATAGGGGAGTTTTCAGGTCCGCGGGCCTCCCAAAAGAGCGCGTCCACTATCACATAGAGGGAAAGCCTTAACTGGGATGGAAAGAATGGGGCTTTTTTTTGGGGAGGGGTCACACCCTGTCTCCGGACCGGGGGGATTAGGGGGTGGGGATCCCGGCGACAGATACTCGGAAATCAAAAAGAAAGTGCTCATGAGACTTAACTTGCTGGAGAACTCCCTAGGGGTATCATGACTGCACAAGGCCGGAACGAAAGGGAGAAAATAAAAGGATGACGGCCATACCCACCACCTGTTCGGCAAATAAAAAAAGGGTCTTTTGTAAGAACTCAATTGACATCGAGCTAAAAAAAAGGAAAATCGGTGAATTCCAAGGGGAAGAAAAACGCGGCCGGTGCTTCGACATGAAGGACGATGCCTAATCTGCCGTCGATAAAAGGGATCTCGATGGAGGCATTCCTGAAAGTGGGGAACGGGACCTGCGCCCCGCCCGAATCGGGAAAGACGACGCTGCGGGCCAAACAACCCAACCGCGATCCAAGATCACAAATCTCATGTCCGTGTTGAAGATGGAATACCTGCGGGAGCTGCGGTGGCGGCTAAGGCGCTTCAGGGGGGGGAAAGACATGCCGAAATCGAAAGATCCTCGAGACCTCAGGAAAGGTTAGTCCTAGGAGAGCACTTCGTGAGAGCAAAAAGGCAAGTGTCCGAGGGGCGTAGCTCCGTCCTGATGCGGCGCTCAGAACTGTCAGGAATAAAATCACAGGTGAGCAAAATGATGAAGAATTTGAATACTGCCCTGCGCCTCTGCGTAAGGGTTCGGGTCTAGGTCCCGGGAGTGAGCCTGAAAGGCTCCGTGATCTTCCTCTGATTGAAAGGGAAAAATAAAAGGAAAAAGCTATTTTAACAGGGGGCCCAAACACTTATGAGGCTGGAATGTTTCAAATAAAAAAAAACCCGCCTCACGAGCAAAACTGAGAAATCCTTCGAGGCACTGCCCCATGGGTGAAACACTCCCAAGTCTGGGAGGTCTTTTCGGGCTTGGGGAGGAAAGTCATCAACTTGGCGGAGGGCTGGTAATGCAGAACTTCCCGTTCCATGACCTCACCAGGTGTAAAACTTGGGGTTTTCGGGCTTGAGGAAAATCATTAAAAAACTGCGCAATTCAAAAAAGCTCAGAAGCCTAAAAGCCGCATTCGACCTGGGCAAACGGACTCCTTTGGGGGCAGCCGGGGGACTGACAGGGTGGGAGGTGGATCTGGACCATCCACACATGCAGGGGGAGCGGAATAATTCCGGGTACAGAAGATCAAAAAAAGAACGGTTAAACGAACAGTGAGGCGTCACGCAAAAGAGGAAGAGGAGAATCCTTGGGGAGGAATCACTTTGCGATTCGGCAAAAATCGGACACGGCGGGGCACCAAAACATCAGCCTATTCTAGAGGTTGAGGCGGCTGACGGTGAGTTGGAAATACTACTAAGTGCCGAGCAAATAGACATGTTCCCTAAACGAACAGAAAAAAAAAGGTCGGTTGGCGCAGGCGGAAAGAAAGGGACCAAAGAAGGGTTTGATCCAGTGCACTACCGGAGCAGCACCGGCGGAGCATACTCTCAACAAAAAAAAAAAAATATGAATGGGGCTGTAGCAATTCTTGCCTGGGGCAACCCGGCAGTTCCTGTGGACTTCGAGTTATTAAGAAAAAAGTCCAAACCTGCAAGCGGGTATGTTTTCGTGAAAAGGGGGATACGGAAGCCTCTTAGGCAAATTCGATTGGAGGCCCAGCTCACTTATCAGGAAAAGGGGAGGAAAGAAGGGGCATCTGGCTTTTCGGCCGCGCCTGTGGGTCTCTGTCGGGAACAAGCCTGGGGATTACGCAAAAACAGCGGATCAGGGAGAGTTTAAAAAAGGTAGCTGGCCAACCTGGCAGCAGGGGGGACACGGGCGGGTAGAACCTTATTAGCCAAAAGTCCACGGCAATGGGTAGGGATGCATTTAGCACGGGCACATTCAGGGAATTAGCGAACACATTTACCGTGCACTTACCGGATCTTCTTGAAGACTAAAGAGGAAGCCTGACTGCGTGAAGGGAGGGTAAAATAGAATCCACCTCGGGGGAAAAGGGCCCCTCCACAAATCAAAAAGGTAGCATGGCAGGAGCTAACAATCCCTTAGCATCCGCCCAAGGGCAAATCAGAAGGGGGTCGCTTTATAAGCCTACCCGGATCCTTGTGCGGGAGGGTCAAGGGGCGTGATAGGAAGAGTGTGGTAGACATTCGACGAGTGAGGGGGAGGTTCAGGGTCTCCGCCCACATCACGAAAAATTTGGAGCGTGGGGGGGATTTTTCACAGGTTGAAGGGTCTGAACGCTATAATCCCATAAAAGAGCACGGAAAAAGTGGGCTAAAGCTCCGAACTCCAGAAAGGGGCTGAGTAGGTATTTCCAAAGAAAAAAGGATTCCATCACGGGGAGCCCGAGGTTGTTGGGGTGTCCGGCTCCTAACCGTAAAAATAAGCCCGTAATCCGGCAAAGGAATTCCTTGAATGGGGAAAAGCGAAAAAAGGGGGGAACGGCCGAGAAACACATTGAGAGGGCTTAGAGTGTCGTTTCCCGAACGCCCGGGGACACCGGCAAAAGAGGACCAACGTCTTCCGCGGCAGAAAGGAGGCAAGGGGAAAAAATACAAAGGGAGCTTTAGGGGTTCCTTGTATATGCGTTGGTGTTGTGGTAACCAGCGCTGTACGGCTTCTATCTTCCGTTCTGAAGCCTTGACGGGAGGGGGGGGGCGTCAATGTGCCGGGTCGATAACAAAAGGACTGGACATGCGCACTGCCGAAAGTAGACAGTCACCCGCTAATGTTCTCGCCCCGAAAATGGACGGACGATGCTTCAGGGGGGACATCACCAGGACCCAAAACCAGGCTCCGGTGGAGGCTCGGGGTCACATTGTGTAAACGAGGGGGGGCCCGAAAGAGTCTGCTGGTAAGGTGGTGCCGTTTAATGGGACGCGTTCGGAGGTGCGGACTGAGCCTGGTGCAACGATCAAGAAAAATTCGAGGTCTCCAGAGTTCAAGGGACAACGGACTGCGCGGGGTGGAGCAAAAGACAGAGATAGGGGGGCAGACAACCGCAGCCGAGGGGGGGGGAAAAAAAATGTGGGGGACACAACTCACAAAACGATACCGGAAAGCGGGGGCCATGCCCATAAAAGGGTTGTCAGCGCGGGAAAATGGGAGAGTGTAAAGAGGGACCACTGCTAATGAAGGGTTTACCGAAATAACCGACAACCTACGACGAAAACGGCAAGGAGGAGGGGGGCTCGGGGCCTTTTTCTCAAAACTGATGTCGGGGCCCGCACGGCGCTGGAGGAAATAGGCTGGCCGCTGTGTCGGTAAAAATTTAAGGTTGGACTCAAGTCACGATTAGAAAACGACAGCATACGAAAACCTGACAAACTGCATGAGGACAAGAAACCGTTCAGATTCGCCAGGGTGGGGCTGAAGGTCGGAAACGGCTCGACAGGGACCTTTCGCAAGGTGCCGTGACGACCACGTGAGAAAACACTTTCCAGTTGTAAAAAAATCGACTTCGCCTGACAAGTAGAAGAGAGCGCGAACAACAACACCGGAGTAGGGGGGAAGGAAAAGCACATAAAACCGTTGTCAGAAAAGTCGAGGGAGAAATCAAATGGAACGTCTGAGTCCGAAATAAGGGGGAGATACTTCAAAGGCGCCAAGGTACATTCTTGAAGACGACAAGGACAGGATAATTGAAAAAACATGCCACCCTTTCATAGGAAGATCAGGCAAGCAGGGTTGCCACCGTTGTTGGGGGACAGGGGATGCGCGGGGGGAGATCGCGACCTATCTGAAGAATGAAGAAGCCCGGCGGCCAAAAGACTAGGACCTCAAAGCGCCGGAGAACATCATGCCACATGCGAGTTAAGAAGGAAAAGGTAAGTCCGAGAGTATGTGGGCGGAGCGGAAGTCCACTTTAGAAAAAAAACTGTTCTCGGCCAACTAGAAGAAAGCTGTTGAAAGAATTAAAAAAAACAGTTCATGGCCCAGCCGGATCGGGTTGTGTCTTCGGTGGAAACTAAAAAGCCTGCGGGTGAAAGGCCAGCCAGCGCCGAGGGACTGAGGAGACTCCAAAACTCATCCGTGTTACCTACGCAAAAGGGGAAGTGGGAAATCCCTAATTACATTTATTAAAAGGAAAAAAAGACGCGCTACTCACAGAAAGGTAATGAAAAAAGTCCCAACAACCGACGGCAAATAACATTGGGGGTAAAAGGGGGGGGACCCTCCAAAGAGGTACACTAGCAAAGTCAAAATGCCTTGTAGTGCAGGGGACAATAACGTCCAGAGATGCTGGCTTACATTCGAAAGAGCAGGGGGGAAGGCGTCTCTCAAAAAGAGCTCTCTGGTTAGGCCATTCAGGAAAGTCTACGGAACCCGGCACATCGGGGGGGAGGAAGGGTCACTCGGAGGGTGAAACAAAACCAACCGCATCCAACAGGAAAAAAGCAAGAAACTCTATTTCTTATGCGAAGGGTTAGGGACACCGGGGAGGAGACGCGTGGCAATGTTCAATGGGCACTGAAAAGCCGGGGGTGAAAAAAAGAAATACGAAGACCTCGCCGAAAGGGATCGATCTGCGCGGAATCCGGGGAAAAAAAGTCCATCATTGCAAGGGCGAGACGATACGGTAGCGCCGTCCGGCGAGACGGATGTTGGAAACACATTATGGAGAAACATGGATTGTCACGGGGGGGGGGTTTCCCCTTCGCCTCGAAAATTCTGGACTGGGGATTCTCGGCAATCGATATGGGCTTTCTACAAAACGGGTCTGTGCGGTCATCTTTCATTCGGTCTTCCTAAAAGTTTTAAGTCCGCGATTTGACGGGTCTCCGAACCGGAAAGCAGACCGTCGATTTGGGAACGTGACAGCCGGGGATGACGACCCACAGAAAAAGATTCGCAAAAGTGGGTCGGCGACCAACCTGAAAAGCCAGAAAACGCGGAAAAAGGGAAACACAGAGGACTGCCCGAAAAAAAAACCAAAGGCTGGGCGGTCGGGCTAAGAGGTACTGCTATCATCAGAGACGGGGGGTCGGGACGGCCGGGCTGGAGTAAAAAACCGAGGAAAAGGGCATACAATCGGCCCAGGATTTTTGGGATTTAGGAGCTAGGTTATCATTACACGGCTGGAAGATTCCTCTCAAGTAGCGGCAGAGCAAGTGCGCCTTGCCCCGAAAGTGTTGTCGCAGAGGCCCTTAAACTTCTGGGCGTTTCTAACAAGGGGGCACGGAAATTCCCTGGAACTTTGTAACGCCCTTTGGTCGCTTGGTCACTGGGTACTTCCGATCACGCTTTACCCTACGTAAAGTGAGGCTAAATCAAAAATTACGTCGGCAAGGGTAGGGGGCGGCATCCTTCGTGGCTCTCGAGTCATTCCAGTGCTAAGTCAGGTCTGTAGGCGGTCCCTTCTGCGGAAGTCCGGCCCGGCCGCAGGGCCAGCTAGGTGGTCCGGGGTAGACTAGGCGGGGAAGATACTGCGGTGATACTGTTTCATGCGGCGGGTGTGGGAATGAGTACTTCCTTATGGTCCGTGGACTAGCGGTCGTCTGAGACGAGCTAAGATCGATCCATTCTACCAAGTAGTAACAGCTCTCCATTTGGCTGGGTTCCAAGAACAAGGCATGTCGCAGTCCGAAAATGGGGCCAAAAAATTTTTGAAAGTCCCGCCTTCCAGCATTTCCTAAAAAAAACATTCCACCACAACGGAAGGGAAAGGAAGATAGGGGAGTTCGGCATTGTGTGCTGCCCTGAGTCAAAAAAGGGGGACGCCGTCAAGGAAAGGCCACCCGTCACTTGAAGGGTGGTCGGGGATCCTACTGCTCTGTCGGTCTGGGAATACGAGTTCGGGGGGGCTTAATTCACCATCAAAACAGTCTCAACTTCTATGATGGAATGCTGTCAAGTTAAACCTTTCTCTACTAAATTCTAAAACTGCTCCACTTACTTAAAGACGTCTCTCGTTCCCCTATTGAAAAGGCTGCATCTGAGGTGCTGGGCTCGGTGCTCCAATGGCCGTCTGGGTCCCTGGCGGTGAGTCTAGTGGGGAAAAAAAAGGATTCAGGAAAAAAGCTGCACCAGAAGGGGGTCATGGGGGATTCCTTTATCGTCCTGGGGGAGCAACATGCACGGCAAAGGCTCCTTCAAACGGGAAAGTTTCATTACGCATGGCTTTTATCGAGGAAAGAAAAAAGAGGAAAATAGAGTCTGTGAATCTAAGAAGAAGGGGGAAACCAAGCCCCGCCCTCGGTCAACCCCTAGTTTCATGGCCGTGAAAGAGTTCCGTTGACGGAAAAACAAGAATCGTCCTCGTGCACCCGGTCGGGTAGAAGAAAAAATAGGAGGATGGAAGGAGATTTGGAATGAGCGGGAGGGGAGGCAGTGAGGATCCTTGATGGGGGAAAGTTCAAGCGATGCTTGGGGGAGAGGTAGGCCCGGCCTCTCCATTGACAGGGCCGATTTTTTCTTACATTCGAAACAGTTCCATTGGCAAAAAATTGTAGAAACCTAGCCGGTAACACGTTCTTTCTTTGGCCTGTTGTTCACCTCACAAGCCGACCGAGAAAAAAGAAGTTGTGGGAGAGGGGGGGGAAACTTGTTAGTCGCTGTTGCTGTCTTCATGCTATAACGGAAGAAAAAAAAAGAAAAGAGCAACGAGCCGTGTTTAACCCCCTTAAGATCCGCAAGCAACGATGGGGAGTGGGCGGCAGTTGAGGCCCCTGTGACAATTCCAGGGAAGAGGGAAAGAACCCGGTGTATGGGGGGGTGGCCAGAACATAGCAGGACCGCCTACCAATGGGTCCCGTACGCCATTGGGGAAAACCACATGTCAGCGCCGAAAAAAAAGCGAGATGTCGTCTCTATCTGTTGCCGTCACAGGGGAACAAGTTGCCGGAAGATGGGTCTGCCGCAGCACGAAAAAGGAAAATTATTGAGTCAGCAAAGGGAGGGCACCGACTACATGGGGGTAGAGAAAAAGCTTTTGGGACGTTGGACATGGTTGTGGTTTGTAATCTGCTTACGGGGGGAGGGAGGAGACGAAGGCCGTCCTCGATAGGGTGGAGGAATCATAGGGAGCCCTGCTTTCGCAACTGACTAAATTCGTAAGTAACCCGCAAAGGGAGACTGAAGAAGTGGGGGGCGGTGAGGGGGGGGGGTAAAAGAACCGAAAAAAGTCCCAACAGTCGCCCGTTGGGCAAAACGGGCCGCTATTGCCTAATCCGTGTCCAACTCAAAGGAAGGACTGTAATGGCGGCAACAAAAGAGGGAAGCTTTCTGGCCCCTGGGAGCGGGGAAAAAAAGCACCTGTCATGGTGGGGGAGTTTCAAAGAAATCGCTCAAGGGAAACCGGAAAGGGAATTTTGTGGAGGAGCAGCAGTCGGAAGAAAAAAATCCGTCAGTACCGCAGCAAAGGAGAGGTGGTTGCCTAAGCCCAAAAACCTCCACCAGGGGGAATGGAATAAAAGGGGGGGGGCAAGGAAGGCCCCTTGTGAGGGGGACGCGCCATTTGGGGGGCAAGGCCCTTGGTGACAAGCCAAGAGTACCGACAAACAGAGAAGTCGCACGCAGAAAGGCTTCGCTCCGATGCCTGGCGAAATGGAGGGTACGCAAGCGGAACTGGAGGGACGGGTTCAAGGCTTTACATAAGGTCCGGGCTCAAGTCGAGAAACGACATGAGAGAAATCCAACCAAAAGATGGGGGTTCGACTCTCTGCTAAAAAAAAGGACAGAAAGATTTCCCCTTGTGGTCCTGATAAGTTCTCCTGAATGAGAACGATTCCCCAACCAAGGGGGCCGGAAGGGTGCCGGGAAAGAAAAAAACCGTTCGTGAGCGTGCAGGCCCAGTTTTTAGGGACCATCTCTCCTACCCGTTGATGCAAGAGTACACAACAACGGAGGAAGGAGGAGAGGAAAAAAAACCGTTTCAGAGTCGGACTGGAACGAACTGCCCTGTGACGAAAGGCGCGTACGGAAAAAACAGGTGTACAGCGTAAAAAAAAGAGAAAAAAAGAGAAGGCAGGTTCAAAAAGGGCCATCATCCAGGTCCAGCCTTTAACAAGCACATGGGGGGGTGGGTGGGGGGTTGCCAAAAGACGTGTGGGGGGGGGTAAGTCGGAACGAGTTGTCATATCGCTAAATGACCACTTCCTGAGTGTACCAAAAATGTCGCGAAAGCGGAAAATCGAGGGGAGCTCAAAGGTTCGACTCGTTCGAACAAAAAAAACCGGCTGGAGGACCGCACTTAGATAGGTTTTCTTCTAGGTACTCGCACTGGAACCCCAAACTCAAGGGTAAACGTCCAAAAGAAAAAGGGGAGGACAGGTCCGGGGAAAACAAAGGGGGGAGGGGAAGGGCGCGGCCCGGTGTGTGCTATTCTGTGGCCACGCGGCAGAGCTGCAGGGACCAGCCTTCTACGATGAAAAAAAAAAGAAAATCCAGAGCGCATGCTGGTGAGCGAAGAGGAACTCAGAATGATTCATTCAATTGCCTAAAAAAGCGAATCCCAGAACCCGGGGCCACAGAAAAAAAAAAAACAAGGAACCGGGAAGGGAGCCGGGGAGGTGAGGGGAAACGCGCTCACGCTCTTTCATCTGAAGCACCGGCAACGCCTGAAGAAAACTTGAATAGAGGCCCCAACCAAAGAAAAGGGGCTCGGGCACCGCGGGCCGGGAGAAGGATCTTCCAGGCGGATGGGCCTTCATTACGAGATGGGGAAACTCCAGAATTAAATGCCGCCCCTGCCCGCAGCTGCAGCCGGAAGAAGGGAAAACCCACAACCAACCTATTGACTGAACCAGGGAGCACGCAACTCTCATTTAAAGAAAAACGGGTGCTCAGATGAAAAACTACTCGGGATCTTGGAGGGACGGTCGCCGCACTGGAAAGAGACGTAGAGGGGGAACGATCGACCACTATCCACCACAAAACACTGCTAACTGAGGTTATGTTCGATAGCGGACAAAAATTCGAGAAAAATATGCCCGTCCGGGCGAACAAACAAAAGGGGCCTGGCAGTCTTCGAGAGCGAGAACACCTCACCTTATGTCAGGATGGTCCTGTGCCGCCAAAAACGCACCTGCGCAGGCGGACGGCGGAGGACCGTCTATGGAGGAGGAACCCGTTCGTCTCCTTTGGAGCATCTTAGGGGGGGGGGGTACTTGCCCCGAGGAAATGCAAAGTTACAGGGAACCCCAGTCCACCAGTACGCTGTCGCGGGGGGTCTTGCGACCCCCTAAAGATCCTAGTCGAACGCGCAGGCGAGCAGCAAAAAATGCAGGGCCCAAGAATGGGCCGGCTCGGGAAAAGAGGTGGTGTACCTCATCAAGCGGCAACTTGCTTAGTCGTCAAACTCGAGGGAGCAAAACGGGTTAAAATGCCCAGGGGAAAAAAAAACGACATGTGGTCGATCTGTTGGGGCGAAGGCCACCCCTATCATGAGAAGGGTAAAAACTCGTACAAAGTCAAACATCAATTAGAAGAAGCAGAAGCGCATTGCAGGTCCTTGCAAAAAAATGCGAGGGGGGGGAAGCCGTTACGTTCAGGTCGGTTGCGAAAATGGCATACTACCAGAACAGAAAAGGCCAAGATACAAAAAGCCCTCCGCTCCTCCGGAAAAAAAACGCAGGGAGGCCGCTACCGCACGCGCTGGCCGCCTGGACGGCTATCCATTAGACCTGTGAGGAAATTCAGAAGGACTCTCGCGAGAAGGCCTGAACATACCAGAGGCAAAAGACGAACGGACTATCGTTAGGTATCGGGGGCGGGGTAAGCAGGACAAGAAGGCGACCAAGCCGTAGGAAAAAATGGGCAAATTACAAGAAGTAACCCGGCAACGTGGCTTGGTCTCCTTCCCTTCCTCATCCAGACGGACAAATTTGAGGTGCCAGGTGAATGAAAACCGGCCAGAGTCCCGACTAGACTCTCAAACAACTTAAATTTATTATTAAAGAGAGAGGAGTGAATGCGGGGGGAGTAACTGGCTCAACCTGGGGAAGGGCTAGAGTGCCTGAGCCAACCGCAACCTGGATCCTTTTTCAAAGTGACGGGAAGTTACTGCTCCAAGGTGGTAATCTAGGCACCGGGGGAAAAAAACAAAATTCTGGCTTCACCATCGGCCGGCAGGAAGCAGCATCGGAAAAATGGTGTTCAGTCAGAGCCGGAAGCCGAGCCTCGAACCAGGATATCGCCGGCAGGAGCCAGCGCGCGTGCGGTAAAAAGAAAACCTAAGGTCGGGTACGGCGGGGTGTCTGAACTCGGATGAAGTTGCCCGGGGGGGGCCAGGTGCGGGGAAATGGGGGGAGCAACGCCACAGAAGCTTAAGAGAGCCAAAAACCCTTTGAAACCGTTGCCAATGAAAAGATAGGCTGGGGTTGAGGGGGAAGGGAATCTGCGGGACATGTCGTGGGGAAAAAAAGGTTCAAAAACCACGCCCTTTTCCCGTGTGGGGCCACTCCACCAAATCCTAATGGGGCGTACAGGGGTCAGGACCCCGGCAACCCAGCCCGCTCGCCAAAAAAAAAGAACTCGATGAGTAAAAAAAAAAGATGCACCTCGCGGCCAGAGTGTCGCGGCGCACATGTTGGAACAGGGGGAACGGAACGGGGGTAGGTCTCAAGGGAGCGTTTTCTGGTCGTATCCCCCGAGCCCATCTAAGAAGGGCGCGTGGGGTCCCCGTTGGCAAACCCATCTCTGTTTGTCTGGCTCTCGAAAAAAACCCTCAGGGAAGTCCACTTGAAGAAGAGTCAAAAGCAGAGAAAAGGCCACCCGCCATCTCTAAATCATTGCGGAGGGAACATTCGGGGAATCGGCCTCACTTTAAAAAACAGAAGGTGGGGTTGGCGCACGCGGGATCGCCTGGCCGCTCTCACGGAGCGTCTCGGACGCCAGAGGTTAAAAAAGGCAAGAATTTTTCGGGATAAAGCAACCTCGGGGCAATCTCGGGAGGAGAGTTCCAAAAAGACTAAGGGGGTTCCCGTGACCGGCGGCGGGGGAACTCCTCAACAGGCGCTTCGGCAAACATAAACACAACGACACATGAGGGGGGAGCAAGGGGGGACTGGGCAGAGGGGGGGGTTTTTGTGGGGGGGTGACACTCGCGTCGGAAACGCTGGGGGAAAGAGGGGGGGGAGGAAGGCCGGAATCAGAAAGGTTCTGGGCGGGCGAATCATCGCGATCAAACGGGCGGTAAAGACAAAAGCCCTTAAGCTCGAAAGCCCTTCTAGGGCCTACAAAACTGAAAGCTTGTTCGGCGGGGGACCTCCTACCCCTCGGCACACCAAGACGGAGGGCAGGAAGCGGTCCAGCTGGGGGCGCTATAAACATCACAGAAGTTCCGGCTCAGGGCCGGTGGTACTGGGGGAACAAAGCTTTTGGAGGTCGCGAGTCGCCTTCAAAAGAAGGAAGACAAACGGGGAAAGTCGGGGACTCCAGAATTGAAATCATCACCGGAAGTCTAGGTAACACAGTCATCGATAAGGAAAGAGGGAAAAACCAAATCCGGGGCGGAGCCGGACACCGAAAGCTCCACGAAACTAAAAAACTTGGAAAAATCCACCGGGTGCAGCGCAGAAAAACTTGCTCGGGGGCCCAACCCAGGACTGTCGGCCTTCCAGGGGGGAGGTCAGGCTACCCGTCAAACTACCTGCCCCGCAAGTGCGCGGGCTCCAAGGGAAAAACTTGTGGAAGAAAAAATTTCGCAAAGGCGAGCGCGCACGCGGAGAGAAAAACAGCAGGGGCGTGAAAACATTCCTGTTCCTGGGATGAGCAGCTACAACTACGAAGCAGCTAAACAATCAGGCGTGGAAGCAAAAACTGCTGCTGGGAAGGGGAAGAGGGGGAAGGGGGGCTTGCCAAAAAGGGACCGGGAGGACCTTCAAGGCTGCTTCGCGCGGACACCGGGGCATAAGGAGTGACCAGTCGGTACCGGACCTTCGCATGGAGTTCCCAGGTGGTATCACCTAGGAATCGCCGCACAAAAAAGGGTG
>Ga0179593_1504884_pt1 | contig 12292 bp, 18 predicted proteins | sample CZODoug2_1_08_16_FD_185931 | JGI IMG/M metagenome (GOLD analysis project Ga0179593, IMG submission 185931) | Vadose zone soil fungal communities from Angelo Coast Range Reserve, California, USA - CZODoug2_1_08_16fungal (PacBio error correction) | ecosystem: Environmental > Terrestrial > Soil >...
AGGGGACTAGCACTCGTCAGACTCAGGGTGTGGTCTCTGTGAATATTCAAAAACAAAAGGGGAAACTGGCAAACGAGGCCGTTGCAGGCCAAAAAAATACAAAGCGCGAGAACCTGCCCAAAAAGCTCATGAGGAAAAAGGGGGTCGCATCTCAGAGGTTTAAGAGAGTCGCCCATCATCAGGGATGGGGGAGTCAAAGGGGGACTGGGGGGGAGTGAACGTCATTGGGGGGGTCCTTAATTTCTTGAAAAGCCCTAGAGCCCGCAATAACAAACAGGCCGCATAGCCAAAACCGCATCGACGTGGAGAGAATGGGGGGAGGAATGTCTTTCCAAGAAAATACAATTAAAAGACATTTGACAAAGGAATTGGTTGGAAAAAAAAAAGAGAACATTTCAGGGAGAACACCAAATAAGTTGTTGGAACTGGGACTCGTCGCATGCTACAGATTGAGCCTCAACTGGACCCCAGGGAGGAGGAATTTCCTCCGAGCCTGGATGATCTCGACAAAAACAAAGCCGAAAAACTGGGAACGTCCTAGCGGTTGCGCGGTTCGTTTGAACCCGCGCTGAAGGAGCCAAAAGATTGAAGTAAAAAGGGGGGGGGGGGGGGGGGGGGGGGGGGGGGGGGGGGGTGGGGGGTTGTTTTTGCAATCAAAACACGCAATACTTATACGTGTGAGATGCTAAAATACGGAAAAGGAGCGCAGGGGACGCCGGCGAGTTAAGGGAGAACTAGATGGGTGGGGACCCTGTTAAGTGAAGATTTTTCTAAAACAGGCTCTTGGCTCAGGGGTGCCACGCCCTAATTGTAAAAAGTGGGGATACGGGTAAACATGAACTATCTTCATAATAATTAGAAGGGGCGGGGATGCACTGGGGTATGACACGCGAAGTCCCTTGGTCGAAGGGTAAGAGGGGGGGGGGGGGACATAGAAATCTTGCCCCGCCCGGATAAGGAAACGCGAGCAGGGAACCTACCTTCATAACCCAAACTTAGGGGATATGGTGTCGTAAAAATAACTGAAATGCTGTAACAGGAAAGTTACCACCCTTTATACTTGAAAAGATTATTCAGGAAAAAAAACATTCCCCCTATAGCCCTCTCCTCTGATCGCACCCGCAGCCTCCACCGGCTTGGGCACGGCCCATTCGCGCAATCACGCGACGGACCGGGAAAAAAGGGGGACTTGGAGAACTGGACAGGCAGGAAGCTTGGTATCATTCCTTTCCTGGGGGCTTCAGCAAGAGTGGGGCCAAGCTCTCCGTGGGAAAAAGGGGGGGTCTTGCTCTTCACCTGGCCACGGAAAAAGTATCTGCTTTGCCGGCCGTAGGTCTCCCTAAGAACTTGCAGGGAAAGGGAATCGGAGAGGAGCCAGCGCTCGGTGCTATTTCACCTTTCATGGTCGCTCCGAGTTGAGGGGAGGGTCGAGATTATGCGGACGCTGCGAAATCGTTTGTCATGACAATAAGAAGAGTTCCCACCGGGTCGGGCAGCTCTACCAGAGGTCTCAAAGGCTATTCTAAGTTGAGCAGCGTGCTTCGGAGACCGACAGGACTAAAAGGGAAGGGGGAGACATCGGGAGAAAAGGGGGGGGGGACTTATCTTACGGTGCGCCACTGGGGGGGGGGGGGGGTGCTCCTCTCTCAGCCCATTGTGGAAAAAAAAAAAAAAAAAAAGTGGGACGAAAAAACAAGAATCGGAAGGCAACAAGATCTGATGTTAGAAATAGAACAAGCGGCAGCAATCCTTAAGCGAAGGGGCTGAACACCAAGACGTAAATAGGGAAAAAGGGGAGAGGAAGTGTAAAGGGGAGGTTGGGGAAGATGGTACGATACTTCTATGTTTGGGGAAGCTACGTCACAGAAAAGATCATGGATCGTCCACCATATCGCGCTATGCGTAGGCGAAAAGACGATCAGCACCACCCACACAAAACCAAAAAAAAACCAAAAAACAAAAAAAAAAACACCCACCAACAAGAAACACAACCTCCACTCACAAACACCCAAATAAAACAACTCAAAAGAAGGGAATACTTGTCGTCACGACCAGGCACTAGAAGCGCAGGGACTAATTTGGACTTGGGTTTACGGGAGAATTGAGATCAGAACAAAAGAAAAGAGATCGAAAAGAAATGCAGTCCGAAAACCCACTGCAAATGGATTTAGACTCCCATCTTAAGAGAAAAACAGAGAGGACATCCAAAAAGTTAAAAAAGAGCGGCGTCCGCCGAAGTGTAGGAAGCGACGAATACGCGATACAACGGGGTGGGAAGGAAGGGAAAAAGAAAGGTTGGGGAAAAATGCTGGTCAAAGCGAAAGGGGCATCTACCGCTGATTATTGCTGGCGAGCCCCATATGAGAGGAAACGAGGACGGGCAGGGGGGTGGGGCACAATGCCACACTTCAGTGTCTTGGTGTTGGTGGGGGGGGGGGGGGTGGGGGGGGGGGGGGGGGGGGGGTGGCGATAGGGAACGTTGGGGCGATGAAGAAGGAATCCTTGACCAATCATCAATAGTCTGCGAAAGGACTGGGGAATCCTCTAGATAGGGGAAAAAGGTGGCCTGTCGCTTGTAGAACGCGGTGGGGGGAAGCGGATCGAAAGGAAAAAAGAATTGCAAGCTACGAGAAAAGCCAACCAGGAAGGGGAAGATCTTCAACGAAGGAGGGACCGTCCAAACTACTCTTCGGCGGAAGGGGAACTGCCACGGGTGGGAGGGAGGAACGAAGAAAAAAATTACTCTACTTGGAACGCGCTTGTCAGGGATTCAGTAGGGAAAAAGCGGGGGGGGAGGGACCGGGCTCGGCGTCAAAGTAAACGGCTCACGCCTCTTTCTCTCAAGAAGGCGAAAAGGGGCCTGCCTCCACAAAGGCGGGATGACTGGGCTAAAAAAAGGCTTGTTCAGAAGAAGGATCAAAGAAAAACTGGGGGGGGGGAGGGAAAAAAATGGGACAAGCAGGCAAGTCGTTGACCGACGAACGGTTGATTGGCAGTGAAAAGGGGGAGAAGGTAGGCTAGCCGGAAGAAAAAGGGGGGCTCAATGATCCGGGCCGGACCTAAAGAAAAAGAGTTTGAAATCCAAATACCTCGGCTGGATGTCGCGCCAAGGTCAAGGGCGCTGCCAAAAAAGTAGTCACCGCCAGCGGCCCAGAAAAGTAGGGGGAGAGAAGAGTCAGTACATAAAATCAGGACGGCAGCATGTAGGCGGCCCATCCTTGGAGAGGCGCCAAGGAAAAGTCGAAAACAGCGTCTACTGGCGTGCCCACCACCGTCGTGATAAGCGAAAAGAGGGCCTGTGGGGGAACGGCTGTCGGCAGCTGCGTGAAAGGCAAGTAAGGATCATTCGGGCGACGGGGTTGGGGGACAAAAATTCCGCCTTCTCACCTCTTGGGAGAAAAACGCCGGGGGGAAAAAGAAGAGGGGGGACCGTCTCAATCTCAGGGTCGTTCTTCTTTAGCGCGTTGGGGCCGCAGAGGAAAAAAGGGGACGGCGAAGGAAGAAATTAGGAAGGGTGGGAATCTGTGTCATGGAAAGAGGTTACCGGCAAGGGGGACATGCACCCAGTATTGGCAAGAAAAGGAAGAGGGCATGGCCAAAAGCAAAGTCTGTGGAAACTGGGGATTGTGAATTGTAGCTCATGAACCGACGAATCAGCTCCGAAAAGGGCTTATGGGAAACCCGGGGAGGGGGGGGTTTCGAAGCGGACTTTGCTTTCGGTTTAGTCTTTCTGCAGGCCGGGCTTTCAATTAAGGGAAAAAAGGCAGAGGGAAACACTGAGCGGAGGGGGGGAAGGAAATCTCGGTCCTCAACCAGGGACGCTTGAGGATAATGAGTAACTTGGGGGGTCGCTGGCCGGGGCTTTGGGGGTCTGGGAAAAGAAGGAGGAAACCGTGAGGGAGAGGGCAGAACCCCTTGAATTAAGGCACAAACAAAAAGCAGGAGGCTAAACGGGTTGTATAGTCGCCTAAGATCGTCTGCAAAAAGAAGGTATATAGTAGTATTCGGACTAGTACAAAAGCGTCAAACCTCATGTCGTTGGGGGCTTGGGAAGTCGAGCTGGGAAACGAGACGCGGGAAGTTGCATATTGGCAAGGGGACACCTCTTTCGGGGAAAAAGAAAAGGAAAAGACTGCAAACAAAGAGATTAGTCAAGCGGCTCTTTTGGAGGGCCGAGAGAGCCACCAGGGCAAAGAAAACGAGGGTCTGAAGGTGCCTAGGTCCAGGAGGGAAAAGAGAAGCAAGAAGAAATGGAAAAAAAGTCCGGAAGATAGCGCAAAAATCTCATCTAAGGGATAATAAAAAACAATTGACGGCTGGTCCTGTCTGTCAGAGAACAATTAAAAATCAATGTTCCAAGAGGGTGGTAAAAGAAAAGGTCAATGAACACAATACTTTGGGTGATTGGAAAATTGATGAAAAAACTCTCTCCCAGTAAATAGTCAATCCCGACTCGATTGAATCATGAGATAAGGAACCGCGCTTACTGCGGAAATAACGGGGGGAGGGGACACGACGGTATTCGCGAAGGTTCGGGGACCCGAAAAAAGGAAGGCAAGGGGGAACTAAAAAAAAAACGAGACCGCCTCTCCTGATCCTTACTGGACTAAATGAATCAAGGAAAAGGAAAGGGGACGCCAAAAAGATGTTGCTCGGACGAAGCTTTGGGACCTTGACAGAGAAGGGACAAAGATTGTCTGAGCTTGGGAAGGAGGGCCGCCTAGAAAGGGGATGGGGTCAAACTCACTGAGAGATACGGGGATCAGACATGACGAGAGGAGAGAATTAGGGTGGAAGGGGAGGAATCCGCCAGAGACCTGGGAAGAGGGGAGAAAGAAGGTAGGATGGTGGGAAAGAAAATGATGCGGAAGAGATCAAAGCGAAAAAGAGAGGATTGGCTGAAGCCTCAATTATAACAATAATGATTGTCAATAAGGAAGGTAGTCGGGAAACTACGGAGTGAGAAAAAGGAAACCAGGTATACTTTGACCTATTACATGGGTAGGGGGGGGGCGTGGGGGGGGTGGGGGGGGGGGGGGGGGGGGGGGGGGGGGGCGGGGGGGGGGGGGGGGTGACGGGGACGGGGGGGGGGGGGGAAAGGGGAGGGGGGGGTGGGGGGGGGAGGCGCTTAGAGGGCGGACATGGGGGAGAAAGAAAAGAGGGAAGTAAGGAGAAGAAAAAGGAGGGTAAGAGAAAAAGTGATGAGATGGTGGAGGGACCCATGGGGGAGGGGGTAAGCGGCGGGTAGGGGGGGAAGCCTGGGCGGAGGGGGGGGGTTAGGTAGCGGGAAGGGGTTGGGAGTGGGGCGACGAAAGGGCGAAACTGGAACAACGCCGCGGGAACAGCCGGGGAGGGCTAAAGAGTGAGAAATCGGTGAGGCCGGGAGGGTGAGAAGGAGGTGGGTAGGTGGAAGGGAAGGGGAGCCAGCGGATCAACCCAGAGAGGGAGGGTGTGGGGATGAAGAGAAGAGGCTGGGTGGGATGGTAGGGGGGGGTATGAAAGGGAGAGACGGCGGGGGGGGGAGCGGGGGAAGGCGGAGGAGAGGAGGGGGGGGTAAGGAGGGAGAGAGAGGGGGGAAGGAAGTACTAGAGGGTAGGGAAAGGCCAGAGAAGGAAGAAGAGAAGGCAGAGACGAAGAGGAGGAACGGCGGGGAGGGGGGAGAGAGTATGACGTGGGGAGAAGGGTGATGGATAGCCGCAAGAAAGGCAGGAGGCAGAACTTAGGAGAGGGGGGATGGGATAGAACACCCAACAGGGCGTGGGAAGAGGGGAGAGAGTGGAGAGGAGGTAGAATAGAAGAGACAGGGGAGAGACAGAACAAGAGCGAAAGGAGGAGGGAGGAATAGAGGCAGGAGGGTTAAGGAGAAGAGATAGGAGGTATAGTAAGGGGACGGGAAGGGGGGGGCAGGGGGGAACGTGAGTTGACGGGGAAGGTGACGGGGCAAGGAATAAAGCAGAAGTGCGGTCAAAGAGGATGGTGGGTGGTATGGGGCAGGGGGCGACCAAGCACAAAATGGGGCGGGACAGGGATATACGGCGGAAGAGAGGGGCGGGGGAGCGGTGTGATAGGCGTGTGGGTACGGGAGGGCTGGGGAGCGGGAGAGAGAGGAACCGGTAAGTGGGATTTTCCTTCCCTTCATGGCATGGGGGTGTCCGTCACAACTGACCAAGGATCCGGTATTTACTAGGGGAAACAGGCAGCCGAGGGTACATGACCGTAGTTTTCCGCAACCGGACGGGCAAAAAGAAATTAAAATTGATTTCGTTCAAATGCAAAAAAAAGAGACGTTAAAGCTCCCGTTTGGGTGGGAAAAGGTCCTATACGAAGCGTAGGAAGGGGGCGGTGGAAGATACGACGCTGCAATCGTGTTAAATGTGACCGAAAAATCGCCAACAGCGGTCAGCTTACCAGAAAGGCAACAAGAATAAGAGGGGGGGGGAGGGGGGGCGCCACAGTTGAAACTATGCGGAAATTGAATTACGGAGAGGAGAAACAAGGAAGCCAAGGGCCGCTAAGGCACCCGACTTAATGTACTTGCCTAAAAAGAAAAAGATCGAGGGGAACCAACGGGGAATAGAGACGACTTCCTATGTGGGAAAAAGACAAGCAGCCATCTCAGAAAATTCGATCAAAACAAGTTAAAAGGAAGGGGGTCTCTAAGAAGGGGGGAGAACCATTCGAAGTGGTTGGAAGGGAAAAAAAATTACTATAATTGAGGAGCCGTTCAAAGAGGGAAAAGGACGAGGAACAACGTCCTACCCAGCGCTGGGGGGAAAATGGAAAAGAGAGAAAAGTACTTAGCCTGGGAAGGTCAACTTATTTTGACGTGTGGGACGTGAAAGGGAAAATTTGTAGCAAAAACAAAAAAACGGAGAGGGGAAAAGTAAAAGTCAAATCGCGGCACGGAAGCGGAAATTCAATTAGAAAAAAATTCGGCATTTCCCCAAATCCTCTTTGGGGAAGTTTCTTCCAATCGCGTGTCTGACAAGAATGGGGGAAAAGAAAAATATAGTCTCGCGGGGCGAAACAGAACATGTTCGCCCATCGTATTCATCCAAAGTGGGGTAAGGCGGTAAAAGAGGTGCATCAGAACGCTGAGATGGGGATGAAAGGAAGTAGAGAGAAAGGTGCCTTTCGAGCGTCTGCTAATGCCCTTACCTAGATATAGTCGGCCCGGGGGAGGGGGATCTGAGAAGTACAACAGCAATGACGCATAGGGGCCATTTTCGGCGGAGAAAGACTCTTCAAAAAATAGAAGTACCGTCGATTGTTCAGTCTGCACGTACGGGTGGCGGGGGCCATATCGCAAAAAACTAAGGTGAAAAAGAAAAGAACCGAAAACATGACTTGAAGAAGAAGTAACGAGTCCAAGACACCGGCATTCAGGAGCTTTTAAAGGGGGGCAAAAGGTTGCGGAACATGAAAGAGGACAGAGAAAAGATATTGACCGAGCTAAAAGTCAGGGGGCGGAGGGTTGACCTGGTAACAATATTCACAGGGGTCCTTACAATGGGGTTTGGGTAGGCGGATCAGTCTGTCCCACTTTCATTCGCGTGAATGGTGCTAAAAGAAATGCACGAAAGGGGGGAGTAAGGGGGGGGTCTAAGAGGACTCTGGGAGACTTGTTCTGACGCTAAATTCACATAAATGAAGAATCGGGTCAAAAGTTGAAAAAATTAAATAAAGTTCATATCAGGCATAGGAATGATCAACGACTCACCTTTATTAATTGAAAATCAAGGGGGTAGGAAGAAAGGTAGTTGTCGTCTTGATCCGTTCCTTTGAACTACATCAAGAATGGGGGTCAAGGGACGAAATCGGCTTCCGAGTGGAGATAAAGGTTCGCTAAGCCGAAAAAAAGGAGCACCTCCAGCAAGATAATTCTTTATCATATCGTAAAGACCCGTGCCTGGAGGAAGGCATGGAGAAGAAAAAAAGAAAGGGGATAAAAAAAAAGAATTCTCACATCGCCAAAAACTGCGCAACATCTTCCAGTCACACAAAAATCGAGAAAAGCACCATAGGGAGGGGTGGCACTCCAAAGATTCCCACTGTCTCTTCAGTAGAAAAAAGTGAATGATCAGGAAAGGAAATGGGGGTGGGGTTCTTGCCCCATTTCGACTTCAGAAAAGAGGTTGGCTAGACCGGGGAAAGACGCGCGAATAATGGGGGAATAAAGGGGAAAAAGCTCAGTATTCGGATTAAGCGAGGGGCCCGTTTAGGAGAGAAGCGGAGGCGGCAATCGCATTTCGGCGCGAAGAGAAGTGAAAAAGAGGGGAACGAGTTATACCCGCAAACGTAAAAAACCAGTACAGGGGGGGTGATGAAATGTGTCGCGCAGGACCAAATCAAAAGGGGGGAAAAGGTTGATTGGGGATGGAGGGAGGGAACAGACAAGCGAAGAGGCTCCCGAAGGTTGAGAAGCTGGAAGGCCGGCTTTTTTTAGATAGCGGATAGTGGGGGGGAGCCGGGGGGGCGGAGGGGCTTTCCATAAGGGCCACCCTGGAAAACACGTCAGGGAAGGCCATCGGGGGCCGGCTACTCTCGTAAAAATCGGAGCTGGGTGAAAACGAAGAAAAGCTTGGCAAGAGGGCGGGGTCGCAGAGGAGGAAGTGGGGTGTTCGGGGCAGCATTCCAAGATAACCTTGACCGTAGGCGAAAAAAAAAAACTGAAGAAAAGGCAATTAAAAGAGCCCACTACCTGAGGTCTGAAGCAGATATCGAAAAAACGGAGGGTAAAATCTAGAGAAGATATATGCAATAACACAGAACTCAGGGCTAGGGGAAAACCAAATCTGAAAAAAAAACTGTAATGCCATATTTTCGGACAGAAAAACCCTCAGAAACCAACAAAGTCGCAAACCAAGTGCAAGCTCAATGAAAAATATCGCAAGAGAGAAGTATGAAACGACTCGGGGGAGAGATTCGAAGGGTGCTAGGTCCTTCCTTTTGAAAGGATAATTGGCGGGAAGGCGCGCATCAGGCCTAAACCCGAGAACTAATAAAAACAAAAAAAGCTGGTGTAACTAAATCCGTTATGGAGCGTTTCTCTTCCGTAAGAATAATTACCGAAGTTTTAAAAATAATTGTGATGTGCAGAGCGGGGACCTTTCATATTGAGGAAAGGCGGGGGGGGGGGGGATGTCACGGGGATCTTTTTAAACAAGACTCCATGAAAAAGAAAAAAAAGAAATCCTCACGACTTCGAGAGGCAGAAAGGGGGGGCCCAACTGTCAGACTCTACGACGGCGTCAAAAGAAGCTTCCGATACGCGAAAGCCGATCGTGGGCTCGAGGTACGGTGACCACGGCGCGGGGGGAAGAAAGACAAAGTAGGAAGTCGGAACGGGGCAAGAGAAACACGCCGACGGACGCCGGTGAGAAATAAGGTGCTAAAGGACGCGACGGAAGAAGTGCTGAAAAAATGTTGGCGAAGCGGTTGACCGAGGAAGTCTGAAGAGGGTCACGAAGCATGCGGGGGGAAGTATTGAGCCTCCAAATGAGGGGAAAGCAGGGGACGTGGGAGAGGTATCTGTGACTATCTTCTAAATAGGGAGGAATGCTTTCTTGGATCCTTTGGGTGGTAGGTAAATCAAAGATTGGGGGGAAAGAGGGAGGGGGGGGGGTGGACCTTAAAAAATTCTTATTGCCAGGGAAGACGCCAACTTCTATTCGGAAACTAACCGGGATTGTCACTATTCAAGGTTAGTCTTATCAACCGGGTATGCCTGAGAGGAAAAAAAAGATTGAAAGACAAAGTTCACCGAATGGGATGATTTCGGAATCATGACCGCTCTCCCAAAGAAGATCGCAAAAGACCCTGCTTAAGGGAGAGAAGAACGCGCGAAGGACCGTTGTCGATCAATGGCCGGAGCAGTTACTGAAGAGGGAAAAACAGCACTAGGGGTATCAGTAAAGCGTTTTCCCCAAGCTTCAGATTCAGAAAATTTGGGGCTTTCGTTCACTGCAAAAAGACTTGGAAACGGGAAAAAGGACCGTGAAACGGGACGTTTGGGGGTGGAACCCAGACTGAGAGGCAGAACGAAAGAAGGGGAGGGGTGGGGGGGTCAGAACTGACTCGGAATCGTTTTCAAGAAAAGAGCTGGCCGCCGCCTCAAACAGCACCAAGGGGAAGGCCACAAATTCCTAGAGAGGCCTTTAGAAGGAAGGACGCCGAGAGCCCTGGTTGAAGGACTCATAAGAAAGCAAAGGGCCGCGTATCCCAGGGGGACTGGCATTCGGCAATAAAAAAAGAAGTGAAGGACACAGTCATAGACTTCCTATGTTGGGAGCAGCAATCGAAGCGTTCGAGGCACAACACGAAAGGAAAAAAACAAAGGAGATAAAGGTTGACCCATGCGCATGCCGGTGGATTGTTAAAGACTATAATTCGTTAGTTCATAAGAAAAAGGAGGTTCGAAGCCGCCAAAGAGGCGGGTGAGAGGTGCGATCGTGTTGAAAGGTACTGGAGCAATGGCAGCTGCCAATAATGTGGGAGGAAGTCTATTTATATGTCCGCAGACAAAAAACCGGGGGGGGGAAATCCGGAGGCAGTTCCGAAAATGTGACAAAAGTCAAAGAGAGTAGCTGCAAAGAAAAAACGGCTTGTCAAAGGCTGGGTGACGTAGGCCACAAACTAACAGCGGGTGCAACAAGAAGTGGTCTTAAACGGAAAGGGGTACAAGGAACAACGCAACCGAATGCAGGGGTCTCACCCTATTAAGGAAGAAGCGGAGGTGAGCAAGAAAAAAAGCTTGCGACGCTCCACATAGGACGTCTAACATTATGAAAGATCAGTTGAGAAAGACTTGTCAGGGATCCGGAAAGTTAAAAAAACAGCGGGGCTATAGCAAACCCTTGCGCAGGGGGGGGGGCGGATGAAAATTGAGAAAGGGAGGGGGAGAAGAAACGTCAACTTGCCTAAGGAGGCAATTGTGGGGGCCGTCGGCTGGTACCTAACATCGTCCATGAAACCGATGAATCGTCGAGACGCGACCGAAAAAAAGATAAGCAAAAAAAAAATAGAGAGGTCAAACGTCCAAACGGCATTCGCGAGGTCTTGCACGGGGGAAAATCTGGTGAAAGAAAGGTTCATCGACTTGAACAAGCAAGGCAGGTTGTAGGAAAACGCGGAAAGGCCTGGAATAAGGGACGGAGGAGAACTTGCTGGGCCCTAGAACCGTCAGTCTTTGACTTCAGAAAATGGACATTGCCCTCACAAAGATGTGGAAAGGTCATCAAGGGAGAGCTTGTCATGACGCGAAAGGGCAATCACATGCAATAATCAGGTCAAAAATTACTAAAGGGGGGATTGAAAAAAGGAAAAGGGGGATGCCTACTCAAATTTTAAGGTGATATAAAAGAATTCAAGGGGGAAATGGAGGCTTAAAAGTTGGCGCTCGTTGAGAAGTGCCGTTGCCTACAGAAGAAGGCATGGCGAAATATGCGGGAAAGATCTAAAAAAGAAAAAGGCCTCCCACCACGGGCACCGCCATCGTCCTCATTCTTGGAGGGGCATATCGAACCGTATCGGATTAGAAAAAAAAAAGCCTGGGAGAGAGGACAGGCAAGAATTCCAACATTGCTCCAAGCTTTAAGGAAGAGGCCGAGTAAAGAGGAAAAAAAATGATCAAAAAAAAGGGTCAAGCCCCGTCGACCAATGTCGCTCTGCGTCGGCAAGTAAGGAGCATTACCGGGAAGAGTATTGTGGGGATTGCCACCAGTGCAGTTCCTCAAAAATTGTGAGCGCCGGACCAGACAGACGTCCTGGGTCGCAGAAGTATCTTCTTCCTTAAGGCGGGGTGCAAGTGGAGGACGAGAAGAAGCATCGGCGCTCTCGAAGAGGATGAAGGTAAGGGAGCCCGAGGGAAATGACTCACAACATATTTTTTGAAATGAAAGGGGGGAGGGGGCGAGTAGGAATAAGGAATACCGAGGGGGGGTGGAGACAGCGAATCACTCACGAAAGGGTATTATGGAAAGACCACAAGCTTCGATGGCGCTGGTGGCTATAGCGGAGAGGGAGAGTGGTTAGGGAGGGGAAAGCGCGGGCAAAAGGAGGAAAAACTTCCCGGCCGATTGTCCCAACGAAAAGTCGGGTGCCATCAATCGGTACGAAAGACGTACTCAACCTCGCCATGCGATATCGAGAGGACGTGGCGAAAAAAAATCGCAAAAAGGGGCAAAGGGAGGCATTCATGCAAGGCAACCCGTGTCCGCTCTCGGGGCCACCAAATGACAAGGATAGGGGCCCACTAAACGGGTTTGAATGACTCGGGGTAATAGGAGGGGGG
>Ga0179593_1523691_pt1 | contig 12292 bp, 16 predicted proteins | sample CZODoug2_1_08_16_FD_185931 | JGI IMG/M metagenome (GOLD analysis project Ga0179593, IMG submission 185931) | Vadose zone soil fungal communities from Angelo Coast Range Reserve, California, USA - CZODoug2_1_08_16fungal (PacBio error correction) | ecosystem: Environmental > Terrestrial > Soil >...
TTCTGTGTTAACTTAGGTGAAAGGGGATTTCTACGATGGCGAGGGTTAAGAGACCAGGGGTGGCATGCCTCGAACAAAACTAAGGCCGTGCAAGGAATCATTAGACACAACATCTTACGGGGGGGTGGGAAGCCGTGAAAGAGAGAGATTCGGGGGGGGAGGGTCCATCATCTCTTCAAAATGTTCGCCCACGAGCGCGTCGAATTCTCTTCAGAATGGAGCCTCATGTATGGGGCTCACTTAAAAAAAACAGGGAGAGTAGGAGAGGGTGGAATCAAAAAAACATTTTCAGAGGTGTTAGAAAAGGCTGAATATCTTGGGAGGGTGAGAAAAACTGGAAAGACGAACCAGGGGAGGTAGAAACCTACGGAAGAAAAAATTGCGCGGATTGAGTCCAGACCCAGGGAACATTTCCTTTCCTTGGGGGAAAAACCACCCGGGGAAAAACCCAAGTGGTCGAAGGAACTGCATTTAAAAAATAAAAGCCGTCATACGAGCGGCGTAGTGCGTGCCATTGGATAGAAAAGGTGGCTAGCTGGAGATGATGTAGGGAGATCGCGAGGAGGGGGAGTTGTGCGGGCACAAAACAAAAGACAGTCTCCAGGCGGGGGAGAAAAAAGATAGATTTCGGACGACAAGAGGCGCTGAGCGAAATATATCTCATGCGGATAACTATGGAAAAGAGCAAGTCCGGAGCAACCGCCAACAGGAGGGGTGTGGTCCGCCGAAATGGGAAAGAAAGGAGACCTAGGGGGGACGAAGGAAAGAAACCAATAAACGGCCTTCAAAAGGGAAAAAATACGCGACAAATTTCCGCCCAAAGGAGGGGGGAGGAAGAAGTCGGGGTGAATCGGTGAAGAAGAAGAACTCGGCGGACACGGCTTAAAGCAAAGGGAAGGTACCACAAAAGTGCACGGGGGTCCTTTCAATAGATCACTAGGGGAGATCATCGGGTTGGGGAGGGGACGCACAGCAGTCTGAGCGCTTCAGTGGAAAAAAGCATGAAAAGTAAACATTGCGCAAAGCAACAGCGCGTCGGATCCACTGCGTGCAGAAAGCGTTGATGCAGGAGATGGTTACGGGGAAACGTAATGGGTCATTGTGGGGGCGAAAACTAAAGTCACCTTATAAGGAGGTCGAGTATACAGGGTTTGCGGGGGAGGAGTATGGAAGAGGAAAGATCTTGCGGGTCAAAGGAAAAAGTGGTGGTTTTGGGGGGGCGAAGGGAGGGCGAAAATGGGAAAAGTCGTGAGGGGGCGTCGGTAAAAGGAAGGGAGGGACACCTCTCCCCGCTGGACAAGCATATCGACAGGGTAGGTTGAGAGAGGAAGAGAGTCAATACATCGTCAGTCGCAAGAAACCAAAAAAAGCTCGGACAACATCAGGTCATGTGGAGGAAGGCATGGCAACGTTGCGATCGCAGACTGGTCCAAACCGAAATGGAGGGGCCCTTACTAGGAAAAGGGCGCTGAAGACAGGTCGGGGAACCCAAAAACCACGAAAAGAAGTGCCATAATTGTGGGATATATCTTATGCCCTGGGCCAGCGAGTGCCATGGGGAAAGGTGCTAGGAATATAAGAAAAAAAAAGGGGGGGGGAAGGAAAAGAGAGAGAGGCACGCCCTTTTCACAGGAAGAACCAGAACTTGTGGAGATGGAGAGGATTCAGTTCGAGGAAAGGAAGGGATTAGGGTAATGCGGTCCAGGGACACGACCCTCAAGGGAAGAGACCGCCATCTACATCCTGGAAAAGCAAGGTAAGCTGAAGGGCGGCCTGAGAAAGCATCTCTCGAAAAAAAAAAAGGGAAAGGATTAGGAAAAGAAAAAAGAAGAAAGGAGGAAAAATTCCTCGATCGATAGGTCTAAAGAGCGAACGCATCGGATCGGAGAGGGAATGCGCTGAAGCCGGACGATGAAAAAAGCTAGGTCTAAGACGAGAGAAATATGGGCAAGTTCTCTGTGACAAATGAGGACTCGAGGGACGAACCGGGGCCTTATAATTTAAACACCAAAAACAAGTTGGCACCAATGGTTCCAGCCGGGCGGACGAAGCAAGGCGTCTCGAGAGGTTTGGGGGAAACAAAGGATTTCACGACAAGACCCTTTCTCAGAAAGGGAGGTCGCTCTTTGGAAGAGGAGCGGTGTGACAACGGGTGAACATGAGTTGGAGTCCACAAAAGGATTCCCCAATCTGTGGGGAAACATCATGTAGATAAAAAGCTCACCGAAAAAAAAGAAGTCAATAGGGGACCGAAGCCGCATCAACAGCAGCGGGGGGGATTCGGGAAAAAAAAACCTAAGCTTCAAGCACATATCTAACATATAAAGAAAAAAGGCAAGCGCAGGGGGCACGGAGGAAGGGTCTCGAGAGAAATAAGGAAAGACCGCCGTAAAGCGCCAGAAAAGGCGCTTGCAAACATGGGGGCCGAACTGTAGAAAAAAGGAAAGAATGGGGGGTTGACATCCTTATCTGAGAAGAAAAGGGGGAAAAAACTCTATGATAAGAAGGATCTATTTCGACGGACGAGGGTGTCCGGAGCAAGCGGCGCGCTGTGGCCCATTCGGCGCCTCTGAGAGGGGGAGCGAGGAAAGATGTTCGCTATGGGGAAGAAAACAGGAAAGGCGTCTAAGATGTAAAAACTTGATCTTCATCAATGGCGGAGGACGTCGGAGTTGTCTTTCCTCCGTGAGGGTCGCGTACATTTGAAGGAAGAGCGGGTGGAGGAGGCGGAAGTCTCAGGCATCTATATGAGGCAAATCAGGGGAAAGCCGCGAATCCTTTACTATCAAAGGGGGGGGACCTCGAAATCTTACGAAGGAAATGGAGAGAGGGAGCAGATAAGGGAATTAACTTCCGGGAGGGCCGTCTATCATGTCGCAAACTCGTTTGTGCTAAAATCGGGGTTGGGAAAGAAAAGACAGGAATGAAAAAGCGCGCGAAAAAACCAGGAAGCCCGTCAATTGATCACCGACAGCAGAAAATCTCCGGGTCAGATGGAGAAAGAGGCAGCATAATAACAAACCTCAGAAGAAACGAATCTGGAACCTCTCGATTGGGGGGGGTCTGGGATGGAAAAGGCGCAACAAAAGGAAGGGGGAGAATATGCAAGAAATCGAAGACCACAGATTCTAACTTCTGCGGGGGAAAAAACTAAGAACCGACGATCATCCCGCAGACCAAACAATGCTTAAGATGTGGGTATTGGCTTCCATGCAAGGAGTTTCGTTGAGGAGGGAGGGGAGACGGAGCAATTAGATCTTTTTCAAGAAAGTACCCTCCATGAAAGGACTTCACCTTGCACGATAGGCGACGCCTGGGGGGAAAGGGACGTGGGAAAGGGGGGGGAAACCGACGGGAGGTCCCGCGGAAGACGGGACGCCTGACACTATCAAAAAGCCGGGAGAGAAAAAAGGACGCTGTTTCGCGGGAAAGAAGAGGGAAGCTTTTGTGATTGCGACAAAAGATTTGTCTCTATCCGACAAGAAGGGGCGAACGCTTATAGGGAGAGAGATAAAACTCACTATTAGACGCCATTCCCGCGCGTGAAGAGCGGGGGGCCACGTCGACCAGGAAAAGGTAAGTCCAGTCGTGATGCCTGGAAAAAACGAATTGCGGCGCCCGCCAGGGGGGAAAGATGCCGCCGTCGACCCAAAAAAAGAAGCAGGCGTGAAAAAAAAGCAAGCAGCGGTATCAGTTCATTAAGCGACCGAAAAAACCAGGGCAATTGGGCTCCTGTGGGACCGAGTGAAAGTGCTATCGCCAGCAAAACTTCCAGCAAAAAAGGGAGCGGTAAAGCCGCTTATCAAAGGGTAAGGAACAGGCGACGAATTAAGAAAAAAAAAACACCAAAGAGGATTAACGTTACTTCGTCGCGTCAGAACCAAATCAAAGGGGGTAGGGAGGACCGGAAGAAAGCTGGAGTTTATTGCGATAGAAAATCGGTCCACAGAGCAATTGAAGACCATCACGGGGGTCAGCAGAAGGGGGGGAACTGATAGTAAAAAAAGGGTCCTTTGAGCGGAGCTGTCGAGTGGGCGCGAGAGGGGGAGGGAAAAGGGGAGTTCGGCGGGACCTCCATTGTCGTCTTTCTAGGGGAGGCATCACGAATGACGGCCAAAGGGGGGGGGAGCCGGAAAAAAAAGAGCGGAAGTTGAAGCGGTGATCTCGATGACCAGGGGAGGAATGGGAGCATCAAGGGATTGGGCGTCTCGAGAAAAAAGGGGGAACCCCATCACCACAGCAAGGAATCTGCTTTGAACAAAAAATAGCGAAAAAGCTGTATTATGCCGTAAAAGGGTAGGTGAAAAAGAGGGAGATCGCTGAGCGGCAATCGGTTCACATCCCGGAAAGCAGGCTTGGAGTTATGAAAAAGAAAAACTGCTTCAGGTCAATGTGCATGGCGGAGGGAAAAAACGAATGGCTCGGAAAGATCTGGGTCCGATTGGCTGCGCTTTCGGCAAAAAGGCAACGAAGCCGTTAAAAAGAAAGGGGAAAAAACATGAGGCTAGGGAAAACCTCCTTATGGGTGGGTCGGAATAGGGTCAGCGCTAGACCCCCGGAAATTATCTCTATTTGTTCTCGACGAGCGGGACGGAAAAGAGGGGGGGGCAGTAGACCGTAATGGGCGCCTGAACCGAAAAAAAAAGGGGGCAATTATTCGTTCCAGATTTCGGTGATGAATATTTTTTCTCTGATGGCGCCATCTGACCGTGAAAGGGGAGCTGTAAGGCAGAAAACGACGATGGTCTCTTTCACCGAGCAGTTTGGAAAACGGGGATAAGGGACCTTGTGCGGAAAACCGCCGCTTATTTAAAACATAGATTGGGAGCGCGATAGACGCGCGGGCCCGTCAAGCGACGGGACGTACGCGGGAATTGATAGGCGACCGGGGAAAGAAGCTTTCGATTCGCGGAGGTATTATCGTAAAGCGGAGCGTTGTCCCGCCAAGAGATGTAGAGGAGGGGACCACGACGGAAGCCAATTCCCATGATAAGTCATTCTCGGAAATGTCGAGCACCAGAAGACGGGTAAACGGTGTGGGGGAAGGTAGATGGAGTTTTCAGAGGAGGGGGGACAGTATCACAAGCCTTATCCGCAACTCCGCCTTACCCAACGACAGAAAAAAAAACGCGCAAAGGCTGCAAAGGTGGCAGCATCAGACAAAAGAGCCGCTTTCTCCGGGAAACCAAAAGGGGGGGGGGAGGACCTCTGAAGATCTCGGGCAGGTCCAGCAAGGAGGGGGGGGAAAAATCATCTCTTCGCCGAAGCAGGCCTTTTACCATGAGAGAAAGACTTGGCGAAATAAAAGAGGCCAGACAGAAGGCGCGGGGGGAAGGCCGTGGTAAAAAACGGCGCCGAAAGGAGTTTCATATTGGCAAGAACTTGCTCCTAAAAGGGATCGATTTCGGGGGGGAAGGGTTGGGGGCAGCGGGAGCCTCGTGTATTGGTGGGGGGCTCATGCGAGTTGGGGGGGAACAAACTTGGAAGGGGCGAAACGAGGCAAGAGACGGGTAACTAAGCTGACTTTTGGTTAGAGGGGAAGATCGGGAATCTACCTGAGGTGGAAAAAACATATGGTGAACGAGGGGGATAACTTGTCATTCCGAAAATCAGGCAACGGTGCTCTCGATGAAAAACGCGGAAAAAAGTCCAAAAAAGAGGGGACCTGAAGGTGTCTTGGTCGAACTAGGAAAAAAAAACCCCGTCGAGCAGGACGACGATTTGTTTCGTCCTTTAGAAGCTGAAAAGAGGGCGTGCAGGGAAAAATAGCCGCCGAAGAGTGAAGAAGCCCAATTTGTCGGCGATAACAGAAAAGCAGAAGAATGAGCGCTCGGGGGACGTAATATAATCTTAAAGCCGGGCTGAAAGAAAAAAGGCGATCCATCAAGAGCAAGTGCCGCCAGGAGAAGTAGACTAAGGAATCGCTTCATTTTGGATCTCTCAAAGAGGAAAAGAGAGAGAAAAACCGCGATCAAGAAAAGGTAGAAAGGCGACTGGGGAGGCAAGTCTTATCGGTATGACGGGGGCGCCTTGCCGGGAAGAAGACGGGACGATTACTAAGCGATAAAGAACAGAGTGGTGAGGGGGCTGGTAGGGTGAACCAAGGGGTGCTCGGGAATAGAAAGCGTCTACGCGTAGGGTTCCTCGCAAAAGGAAAACGCTGGCATCACGTCGTAAAAAAGGGTGGGGGGAAACGGTGAGCAAGACCCTGGTCTCAGGCGGAACGGTCGCGCGCAGGGGAACGAAGTTCAACAGCGGACAGCGTTTTTGACCAAAGAAAGAAAGAGCACCGTTGGAAAGTTCGCAAGAAGGGAGCTTTACAAGGTGGGTTTCACCATAGGAGATTCCGAGAACCATCTCAACCGAAAGACGAATCTTCATCGAAGGGAGGCGGGAAGGGGCAGCAGAAGAAGATATGCGAAAGAAAATGAAGCCGGCTCGACAACCCAAACGAGCTGAGGAGCAATCGAAAATATGAATAAAGAAAAAACCTGTCAAGAAGGAAGCGATCAAGGAAAAGCTCTCGGGAGACAAAGAGAATAATCGTACGGTAGGAAGGCCTGTAAGAAAATCAACTCTCGGGAAAAAACAGATGTCAGAAGGGTTTAAAAAAGGCATGGATGAAAAGCTGATAAGACAAGATCTTATCGACCGCCACAAGAGGATCCTTCAGAGCTCTTGAGACGTACTAGGGGGGGTAAAGGCGAAACTCTGAGGGAGTACAAAAGAAGGCACGGCCAGAACTCTTCTTTGGTGCGAAGGAATTTTTGTCTCTAGGGGAATTCTAAGGAGGAACCAGGAGTCCCTGTGAAGAAAAAAATGCTCACGTACGAAAAGGGATTCACCCAACCAAGCCTTTGGCGGGCGGACCATCCCTTTTACGGGGGGCTCTCATTTAAGAAGTAGTCACAGGGGAGCGAGTCGGGGAAACTACTTCGACTGAAATATTACAAAACGCCGCTGAAGGGCGATCAGTACCGCCTCGAATTAGCCACGGCGCCGGAGGGAAGAGTTACGAAAGGAATGCGTGAGGGAGTGAACTGCACGAGCGCCGTAATATAGGGGCACCAATCTCGTAGGGGGGAGTTCATCTAGGAGGTTTCAGCAAAAGAATGTTGAACTAGGAGAAGAGAAGAGAGAAGGTGGTGGCAGGATATCCCTACAGCTACGCACGAGCTATTCCGGTCCAGATGGAAGTCAAGACAGAGAAAAAAAAGACTCGGGGGTAGGAACCCGAAAGAACCGCGCGAGAATGGAGTCAAAGCAGACAACATACGGCTGAGGGCGCACAAGGAGGAAGGAGTCTCAATCTCTCGTCAGACACAGAGCTAACTTATAAAGGAAAGAAAGCGCTGACACGAAGAGAAAAAAAATAAGAAAAGAGGACCGTTGGGGGAGGGAGGTGGGTTTGCCTCGGGCGCGAAAAAAGCCATCTACTTGCAGGAGGTCCAGCCATTCTTTACACCGAACAGATAGGGGACTGCAAGGGAAGCCGGCAGTGGAAGACCGAAACGCTGCCCTCGCAGCGATCTCCAGAGACCTCTACTTCAAGAAAAGCAAATGCCTCGCGGGCAGAGATATGGGGGGGGGACGTTCAAGAAAAGGGGGAAAAGACCGCGTTTTTGCTCGAAGAGGAAATCTCCGGGGCTCAAGCTGAAGCGAATGCGGACTAGAATGGCACAAGGCCTTCCACAATCCCGATGCTCGCCATTCCAAAAAAGTGATAGAGGAAAGGGGCCACGGGCGGAAACGGCGTCATTCGTGAGACCCTGGGAAATCCAATTTTGCGCGCCCGCCGTCACTACATCCTCCTACCAGTCTACCTCGATACAAAAAGACGACCAGCTTATAGGGGAAATGACAAGCCACGGAGAGAAAGGGTAAAAGGAAGAAACAGTGGGAAGGAAGCAATTGCACGAAAAACATTTGGGACCGTGGGCGAGTCTCCATCACCTCCAGCAAACTGCGTCTGTTAAATCGCTATCAACGGGGGGGGGGGGAGAGACGACGTAGGGGGGGAATCTCAAAAACAAAGAGGAAGGGTAAACAGAGATAACGGGATTACTGACGTAAGGGCATAACAAAATCAGCCTGTGAGGGGCTTGGAAACCGCCGGGAAGGGAAGTTGATGAATTAGGAAAGGAGGGGATTCCGCTTCAAACGAAAGGGTACGGCCTCGAACATTGACTGATAACTACTCCGCCGTTATGGAGGGTCCTTTTACTCCTAGGAAGGAGGAGTTTCTCGTTATCGCGGGGGAGGGAAAAAGGAGGAGTAGTGGGGAGGAGGACTCATACAGAAAAAAGGGCCAGGGGGAGTAACCGCGGCGCCCTCTTGTCCGGAGTAGGCCTCCGACATGCATATAGAAAACGCGGTGAACTTTGAGAGAAGGGAGGGTGGACGGCGGGGAAAGCCTAGAGAAATTGATTTCGGCTCGCGAGAAACGAGGTGAATCACCATCACCGAGCTTCCTCATACCAATGAGGACTTGAACTCTACCAAGACCTACTCCAGCGCCGCGTGATGGACAGGCCGGCGGAAAAAAAAGGAGATGCTGCGCGAACGTAGCTGGGCACAGTGAAAGGCAGTCTTTCTGCCAGAGAAGGCGACTTCTTGCCATTGGGGGCATGTGGCAGATGGACCAAGATCCAGTCGAAGGATCGTTCAAGCGACCGAGCACGAAGAAGGGGGGTGAAGCCATTCTAAACATCTTACGGGGGGAAAGACACTTGGAAGGGGAGGGGGGAGGGCACCCTGGAACAGAAGTTTAACCTGGGGTGCCTCGACGAGCGCGAAAAGATCTGCTCTTCCGGTGCTCCTCGCATCAGGGGATGTTGGGGATGATCTTGCCAACGAGCCGGGGAAAGTCAAGGGGGTAGACATGCAAGAGTTGGGCGTCTGCGGAAGACATCTGACCCTTAGAGAGGACATCCCAGTGGAGGAGAGGGAAGGCCGTGGGAAAGACAGGGAGACTTCGAAGAAAAGGGAGAAATTTCCCAAATGTCCGTGTGCTGACCAACACCCGGATTGACATCCCACGAGATTGTTGGAGAAAAGAAAGGAAGGGTCATCGTAAAGAGGGAAGGAGGAACGCGGGGCACTAAAGGGAGTGCTAGCTTTCGCGGGGTACTGATCGTAAAAAGAAAAGTCGTCTTCGTTGTCCAGGTGCCTCCATATTGATGTGAGGGATTTTAGAAGCAAGGCCATGGGAGGCCTGCTCGTACATGTCGAGTCACTCAGCACAGGCCGCCGCCCTCCAACGGGGGGGTGTGTTCCTCCGGAGGGACGAGCACGTGGGAAACGAACAAACCATAAACGCCGACTTCCGCCATACCGAGCGAGAAAAAATTCCGCGCGCAAAAAGAGGGGAACGAAAAGTAGATTGGCAAAGGCAGAAAACGACAGCCGCTTGCGAAGGTACCACACAGAGTCAGAGAGGATCTCGTGCAATTATCATCGACTGGAGGCTATCAGCTCTTAAAAAAAAGGGGCAGGAAGGGGGACCAAAAAAGGGGAAAAATCAGGAGGCGTGCCAATAGCGGTGAGGAAATGTAGGGCCGGACGTAATGATGATTGTCTCAGATAAACCCTTATCCGAAAAAATCGATTTCTTTTCTGGGGGGGTTTGCTTTATATGAGGTCGGAGAGGGAGGACCGTGTAGGGGGGGTGGTTGGGGGGAAGCCACAGCAAGGGAAAAGGAAGGGGTGATAGCGGAGGAAGGTCCCGCTCAAAGAATTCATTTAGAAAGGAGTTTAGATGGAGGAAAGAACCCTGAGGGGGGGAGGCCCCACAGATGGGAAGAATTGGAGATGACATCATTGTCGAACACATTTCAACGGTGCGATGAAGCTGAGGGAAAAAGAGTAAAGGGAAAATGGCGCAAGATAGTTCCTGCAGGAGACAGGGGCTTGGAGGGAACCCTTTTAACACCCAAAAGAGATCGTGACGACCGAAAAAGGGAAAGGAATGGGCAAAGGGGGGGGGCCACGGGGGAAGACGCGTCGACACCGACGATGGTCCTCGAACCCCATTTGTGAGAGAAACAGAAACTCTGTCGCAAAAAGGGGGCTGAGAGCTGACGAAAAAGGCGCGTCTTCAGGGAAACATCACCGAGAAAAGGGCTCGCGCATTGAGACGAAGGCTGAGTCGCAATTTTTCATCAATCCTCACAAGAGAGGAAATAGAGGAATGCCAGAGAACGTCTAGAAGGCGACTGAGGCCTATCGGGAAAAAAAGGGGGGATCGCCGTGCGGCTGAACAAAGCCGGAACTATTACTATCTCGTCAAAAAAGCAAGAACCAGAGTTCTGTTGAGGGGGACGCAACCAGGGGGGGGCCCGGGAAAAAGGGAGGGAAAAGCGTACGAAGAGGAAATTTCCCGCAAGGGCACTCTCGGGAAGTTGCCAATGACGAAAAAAGGGGGAAAGAAAGAAGGAGAACTGGGGGGGTGAGATAAAAAAACGGTTTCGAAAAACGGACAGGAAGCTATCGGCGGAGTTTGCCAGGAGAACAGCGTAGGAAGCACGGGCTAGAAAAAAAATCAAGGGAAGGTAATACTAAGCATCTGCCGCGTTCAGCCAGCAGGGTGGCTTTCACAAAAGGGGGAAGAATGCGAGTGACAAGAAAAAAAAGGCGATTCAGGAGATGGGGAAATATGTGACCGCCGGCCGGGAAACATCGACTCTTGGTCGAAGCCCTCATTCGCAAGCAAAACTAAGACCACTAAACCAAAAAGGGAAGACCCGACATCGATGAGGAGGTGGGGAGATATTCTCGGGAAGAAATGAAAATACAATTACGTCAGGAAAACCGTAAATCGTCCCAAAACGCTAGGGAAAAAGAGGGCCGAAATGGGAGGGAGCAAGGAAAGTGAAGTCAAAAAAGCTGAAGAGGCAAGAGCTGATAAAGCAACTCGAATTAGGGAAGATATCGATTTGAAGAAGAGGGGGGGGCGCAAGGGGGATTGATGCAATCGCCAAAAGAAAAAGCGCAGCTAGATCGGTGGGGCGCGCGGAGTTTTCCGGGAGGGTGTTAATGCGGAAGCACTCCTGCTGGCAGGGACCTACTAGAAGGGGGGAGGAGTCAGAAAACAGAGGACCACCACATGACTTTGGGAGGACGGCCGGCCGGTTCTGTTTCAAAAAAAGGGACGAGCATGCCTATCACAAAGGGAGAGGCGCAGAGAAGAAGAGGGTTGACCAATCGCATGGGAAAAAGGGCGGAAAAAGTTAAAGAGAAGAAAAGCCGCGAAAGACGAGCCCGCGAAGTATCAATTGTCCCTCGGCGGCTCTTATGACGGCGTTAAAAGGAGAAAAAAAAACCGATAAAGAGAATCGTGGTGGGGAGGGTCTAACGGGGGGGGGGGGGACACCCGGGTAAAGGGGAGGCGAGCGAAAGAGAAATCCGCGCCAGGGGCAGGTCGGAATTATTCACCGAACTCAACTGGGTTAGGTCGAAGGGAAAGAGGAAAAAAGAAGACCACAAGAGGGAGACCCGAATAGGAAAGGGACAGTTCCGGGATAAGGGAGTCATTGCGCCAACATAAGGGAGCACAAGGAATTCGGCGAAAAACGCGCGAAAAAAGATTGAAAAGGCTGGGAGAAAAGTAATCGGCCATCAGGATGAAAAAAAAGCGTAAGAAGGGTGGGAATAATGGCCGCAAAGTGGGTCACTTCTAGGGGGCCTCGGGCGCGAAAAAAAAGGAAGGAGGGCATTGAGGTGCGAGCCATTCTGGGCACAGTACGAGGGAAGAAATAACGACGAAGAATGGTCCATAAATCCTGCCGTTGAGGGATGTTCACCTCGGCTTCCCGCGCAGCGGGGAGGCAGTGGTAGGGAAACTCGACGGGGAAAGAAAGACGCTGGCGCTAGTCGGCGGGGGGAGGACGTTAAAACGATGCATGGGAGAGGGGGAAATTTGTCGACCTCGGTTTGGGCATCGCTTACCTACATCAATCGGAAGGCATCAAGATGATCGAACAAAGAACCGCAGGAAAGCGCGCCAGAAAGAATGTCATTTAGAGGAAAAAAAAACGTCAATATGCGGAAGGAGGAGAAGGGCCCCTGGCACGAGCACGAACATCGCTGTCTTCCCGCCGAATCCCGCCCGTCCGTCTAAGAGGAGACAAATCTGATAAGGGAAGGTCAAGGAAGAAAGGGACGTCTATCATTCAGGATCGAACGGGCTCCCAAGGGGGGAGGTAGTAATTCAATTGCTCCGGAACGATTTTAAGTATCGCCATCAACTTCCAAAAAAGGGGGAAAGCTATAAAAGGGGGGGGCGACGAAGTGT
>Ga0179593_1659942_pt1 | contig 12292 bp, 20 predicted proteins | sample CZODoug2_1_08_16_FD_185931 | JGI IMG/M metagenome (GOLD analysis project Ga0179593, IMG submission 185931) | Vadose zone soil fungal communities from Angelo Coast Range Reserve, California, USA - CZODoug2_1_08_16fungal (PacBio error correction) | ecosystem: Environmental > Terrestrial > Soil >...
TAGTAAGGAGAGTGAAAGGGCCCATTAGGCAAGTTTAAAGACGTCTGGGGTGCACAAAACTCAAAAAAACCAAAAAAAATCAGTCCATGGGAAACTGGTTGAATCGGATGGCAACAAACCGGAAGTGAGACGGAAGCAGCACTACGAGCATAGAGATCGCATCGACAGGGCTATGGAAAAGAAAAGAGGACAGCGGGGGTGTTGAGAAAGGGGGGAACAGTGCCAGGAGATACGCAAAGAAATCGTGAAAAAAGAGAAACCTCTGAAAGAAGAGCCCCAAAACTGAAGGGGACTTTAAAAAAAAAGAAACGTGGGAAAGGGGTTGAATGAGGGTGCGCGGCGTGTCGGAAGGGTACGAGTCAAAAGAAGGGGGTCACTAGAATTCGATTGGGGAATTGACACCAGAATCGAAACTTGAGGGTAGAGAGATTAGCAGTGGGCTCCTATTGGGAAATCAACGGCGCAACTGGAAAGGACCGAATGAACGGTGTAACGATGGGGGGGCACACGGGATGTTGAGACTGGGGGAAGAAAAGAAAAGTCTTGAGGGGGAGAACTACAAAAAAAGGCAAAGGTGCGTAACGAGTGAAGTTTCCCAAAACGAGCACCTGATCCTTCATACCCATGTTGAGGGGGGTAGGAACAGAAGTCTACGTGGCTTCGTTAATTCTGAAGGGAAAAAAGGTAGGGGCAGCGCACAAGAATGAAAAACAGAAAACACAAAACTAATGGAATAGGAACGCAAATTATGGAGTATGACTTCGAACACAAATAAAAAAAAAGTGTTAAAGTTAAACGGAAAAGGGGTACTCACAGTCTCGGGGGAAAAGAAGGGGGAAAAAATGCAGTATAAAACGGTCAAGATGTTTGGGGATTGGCACGCGCAACTTCACAATTCGAAAGGGGGGGACCAGAAAAAAAAAAGGGGGGGAGTGGGGGGAAAAAAAAAAACTGAGGGGGCAAATCGTACACAAGGGAAAAGGTTTGGTGGGTGGGGGGTTTGGGAGTCCACCTATCGAAAAGGGCGCGTAAAAAATCCTGGGGCGGGGGAACAATAATATCGGGAATCGGGAGGAAGGGAAGATCTCGGGGGGATGACGGCTGGGACTAGGAAGATACATTTTCACGGCGAAAATGGGGGAAGGGGTTATTGAGGGTTTCCTGAAAAAGATGCCAAGGGGGGGGGGGAAAAGCTTACTGTAATTATTATTGAACCAATTACAGAGAGGGAGCAATTAAGGACAAAAAAGTGAGCAAAAAATGGATATGAGGTGGAGTTGAAAAACGGGAACAAGGGAGCGGGATGTAGGGTTCGATCGGCGGGAAGGTCAGGAAAGAATCAAAGGAGGGAAAACGTGACAAATAACAAAACGGTAAAAGCGACAATCGTACTCAATCGCGGGAGGAAGGAACGAACGGTAGGGGGAGGTACTGAGGGGAAAAAACGAGCAAAAAAACGGATAAGAGATCCTGCTCGAAGACGAAGGGGAGGGGGACCACGAACAGTTGGATATGGGAACGGCTGCAATCCAGGCGGGGGGAATTGAGGGAGAAGGCAAGATGGCTTCATCGAGAAAAAAGATTTTCGGAGGGCAAACGAGGGGGCAATTCCACTTCCTGAGAAAAGACTCTCGAAGCTCAAAAAAAAAAAAAGGAGGTTGAGGAGATAAGGGGGTTGATGTGGGGAAGAAACAGATATAAACGACGTGTGGACATAAAAAGGCGCTGTCAGAAGAGGAGGTACGAAGGAAAAGGCGGGCCAGGGTAGGAGGGGAGACGGGCCGAGATCAAGCTGCGCTTTGTAGGTGGGATGCAAGAAAGAAATTGCAGCAGGACGAAAAAAAAAAACAAGAACTTCAGGGGGAAAGCCCGAGAAAAAAAAAAAAAGGGAACCTCTTTCCGGGCCGCAAGGGCGCTCAGAAGGGGGCGGGGGACACGCTTAGTGGAAAAGAAGGGGTTGGCCCAAAGGGGGAAAACGCTGAACATTACGTGAAATGTTCGATGGTGGAGGAAAGGGGAGGGAGGGTGGGGGTAGCGGGGGGCAAAAGATGGTTTGAGGGAAATAAAGAAAAAGATTAAAAGGAGAAGAAAGGTAGGATTCGGGGGGAAATGGTGGAGCAAACGTAATTACCGCGCGGTCTATACGCTGAAAAAGGACAATTGGTCGGGATGGGGGAGTGCCTGTCGTCTTGAGTTGGGGGCGGGGACCTACGGAAAAAAGGCTCACCAAGCTGATGAAAAAAAAACATGCTCTCGAGATAGACTATAACAACCAAACTTAGGAGGAGAGAAAAAGTTACATTTGAAAAAAAAGAAGGAGCAAAAAAAAAACCAGCTCTCCGCTCGAAGGGAAAAAGGGGTCAGAAACATCAACAAAATGTCGGCATTTCGCAGAAGGACAAAGGCTAAGAGGAAAACGATGGTCGGCACTGTTATGCTTAGCAGGGAAAAAAAGCAAGAGACGCGCAAGGGTCATATAACAGTGCATGCAACAGAAGGGTGAGGGGAAGAAAAAGGGAAGGGGAAAAACTTAATAGGAGGAGGGGGCCCGCTAGAGCCCGGCCAGACAAAAGAGCTCTTTTAATTACGGCTGGGCAGTCCGAGTAAGGTTGGGGGAGTGTGGGGACGACACGGAAAGGGGAAGGGAAACTAAGGAAACGAAAAAGTCGCGGGGCAGTGAAATCAGTGAATTCTCAGGGGAACATCAAAAAGGGGAAAAAAAAAAAAAAAAAAAAAAAAAAAAAAAAAAGAAAAAAAAAAAAAAAAAAAAAAAACAACAAAACAAAACCAAACAATACCAACCCAAAAAAAAACTCCAACCAACCAAACCACACCCACACCACAAACCAACTTTGAAAACCCAAAACAACAAAAAGCACAAAAAACACAAAGAAACCAACACAAAGGCTCCCCCCATAACAGACAAAAAACAAAGAAAAAATTCAACGACCAAAATCAAGAAGAGAAAAGAGCCACAAAACAAAAAAAGAAAAAACAAAAAGACAAAGAAAAAAAAAAACAAAACATTCACTCCAAAAATCCACACAAACTCCACCCAACACACCAGAACAAACGCAAACCAGACTCCCCTACCTCCCTTTTGGGGTTCGGGACAACTGTCCTCATGTCAACTCGAAGAAAAAAGGACCAGGAAGAGAGAGAAAAAGTTGGCGTAAATAAAAACCAAACAGCTGCCAGTTTTAGGAAAAAGGTAAATTAGTGTGGTTTCGAGGGTTCCGATTGAAAAGGTGGAAGGGCTCTCAAAAAGAGTGGGAAAGAAGAGCGAAAGCCGCAATAGAACGTCAGGGGGGGGAATAGTTACTTCTGAAACATGAAAAGGGGTGGGGCAGAGGGGGAAGAAAGTGAAAAAAAAAATCCCCGCGGGGTTGAAAAAAAATTAAAACTTTAGAAAAGGAACAGACCTGGGACGGAAATGCTTATAATAATGAGTTCAAATAGGTCTAAGCGGGCGGTCGTCGGACAGGGGAAACCCGGACGAACGAAATAAGCTAAGAAAGAAAAGGCAAAGGAAAAAAGGCCTAGGGGAACGATAAACGTTAAGGGCAGGCTAGGGGGTTGTGCAGAAGGATGGGGGTGAGAAGCTTCGGGAAAGGGTTGGAAGAAAAGAGGGACCACGAAGAGGTCAGGAAAGCAAAAGGAGGAAACTAACAACTCGGGAGCGGAGTTGGGGAGGGCATGTACAAGATTGGGAAAAAAAAGAAGGAGAGTGACTCGGGAAAAAAAGGCCCGAAAAAATGGTCGGCCAACGAACCGTGTCTTCAAAGGGAAACGACAACAACCCGGCTTTGGGGTTGAACAAAAAAGGAGGAAACTGGAGGGGACCGCTGAAAAGGGGGGGGGCTCGAGGACAAAAGTCGGAACAACCTCTTGAGCGAAAAAAAAAAGCATTTCTGCAACAGAGTATTCCGTAATCAATGTGGAAAAAAGAGGAAAATGGTGAAGAATATACATAAAAAAACACGAAGAATCCGGGGGGGGTCAATACTGTGTACTTTAAGGGTTAAGGAAACTGGCGGCAAAAAACGTCAGAACGGAAGGGGCAGTGAAAGACTAAAGGGTTGAAAACAAAAGATCCTAGGCAGTAAAAAAAGGGGAGGGAGGGAAACATTCAATCCAGATTCTCAGGAAAAGGACAGGAGGGGGCTGGCGGGGGAAGACCATAAAAAAAGAGAAAAACCCGGCTCAATGAACAACCAGGGCACAAGTGGTGGAAAGACCAAACTCCCATTGTTAGAAGGGGGAAGGCAAAGGACACATCAAGAAAAAGGTAAAAGAAAGCTTTTAAAGAGCACCTCCTTGTTTGGGATACTTGGGGGGAAGCGGGCCAAAACCAGGTCTAATAAAGCAGTATGGCCGGAAAAAATAACAGAAAAAATCCTGAAATACAAAAGGAGGGGCATCCAAGCAGGGGGGCCGGACATTCAAAAAGGACCAGCAGGGGTCGTCCGATGGATCACTGCTTGATTCCTGAGAAAATCAGGGCCGGGGGTGGAGAAAAGAAAAAAAAGTGTAAAAACGAGAAAAAGGGCCAAGGGGAGGAAACGGTAGGATTCCGAATCAGCCTTATTACAGAAAACGCCCTCTCTGATGGAAAAAAAAAAAAGTGGGGAAAACGAAAACACGGGGGAAAAAAATTCAAAACGGTTTGAGCATGAAAAGTCGAACGGAAGTGGAAACACGTATTCGCTCTTACAGCGACAGAAACATGCCTTTCAAAAAAATCGCTTCTCTTACAACACGGGAAAAGAGATGGAAGAGCCGAAACAAAAGAAGGACTGGGGACATAGGACGAACTGAAACAGAGATGACATCAACAACGTTCAGTCACGATCGGGAGGTGAAAGGGGGGGGCAAAAGGATGAAACGAAAAAAAAAACTTGTAAACGACAGTTTCCGATCTCAGAAGGCCTCGCGCAGTGGGGGGAGGATTGGCAAGTCAAGCGGAAGACGCAAGGGATCAAAAACGATGCGGGGCCATCGCATAAAAGAAAAATAAGGAAGGAAAAGCCATATTTGCTCAGGATGAAAGCCTCAAGGGGAGTGAAAAAAGGGGGGACAAAAACGGGATGTTATGTGCACGGAAAACGAGGGGTAAGAAAGAGCTGGGGATGAGGTTAAAGGAAGAAAAAAAAGGCGGATGTATGCTTTTCACCAAAGGACGAAGAACAAGTCTTGCCCAAACCCCTGATACTTGGGAGGTCATCTTTCCAAAAAGAAAGAAGAATTCGCAGATGGACAGTATGTTGTTCAAGAGGGAAGCGGCGGGAAAGAAAAGGATTTTAGTTCGGGGTGGGAAAAAAAGGTTGAAAAGAAGGGAAACGTTGGAGAAAAACAGAGTCCTGGAGAGCTGAAGGGCGAAAACGACGGGGTTCTGGTAGAAGGGGGGGGGTATACTGCAGGCGGAAAAAACAGGAAGGTGAAAAAGGAAGGCCTACACAGAACGCCGACAAACAACAGAAAGTGATGGTGACTCACACAACACCCCAGCCTAGATGAAAAGTACACCGTAATCGTAGAAAGAACATTGTGGAATCAATGGGATAAATTATGGTGAAAAAAGGAATCCTCGGTGCGGAAGGGGCTTGGTACGAGAAAAAGAAGGTTTTGAAAAGTCCTCGCTCGGGATACCGAAGTTCGGAAAAAAATAAACACCCCTGAAAAAGGAAAAAAAGAGGACTAAAAAAGGCCTACGAAAAGGGGGAAAAATTCTTACGGGGGTCCCAAATATTATGTCGCACCCAAAAAAAAAAATGAAAAGCAGAGGGAATTACGGGGGAGGCCTTGGGGAACTAATAAGCTATCAAGTCTTATTGGAAGTGGGGAAGGGGCAGGATAGATTGAGGTCAGGGAAAAGACAGGGGAAAGGCTGTGATCAAAACGGGTGTTTGAAATGAAGTTTTTAAAATTTTTGTGGGATAAAAAAAAAATCTAAAAAAAAAACTCAACTAACATAGCCTGCCAGGGATTGACAAAAAAGGTGTGAAGGGTAAAACTTTGACCCACGCGGGACTGGAAAGGAGGGGTGGATCGGTACGAATTTTGGCAACAAGACGCAGGGATTGTTGCACGGGGGCCGCGGGGGCTCGGGATGGAGCACAGCAGGGAAAAAGCAAAGGGGGGGAAGGAAAAACTGTTATGATAACGAGAGGCATCGGCAGTGTGGAATTTTAAATGCAATTCCGAAGAGGAAGGGAAAAATCTAGGGGAAAACTCGCTGATTTCGGTTCAAAACAAGCGCCTTGTGGGAAAAATGGCGCCGGAAGAAAGGGGGTGCGACGAAAAAAAACGTAAGATCAAAAGCCGAAATGTGGGGTTCTTAGCTGTGAACTGAAAGCCTCGATAAAAAAAAAAGAAAAACCACCGGGAACGGCCAAAATAGCACGAGAAAACACAAAAAAAAAAACTGGAGGGGGGGTAAGAGCTTGAGGTGGACGATGGAGGGGAAGAAAAAAATGAAAACGAGTAAGGGCGGCGGAAAAAAAAGCCAGGGTTGCCTCAATTCGAGGAGGGGCACCGAGAAAAAAGAAACTGCAGATTGGGGGGACCGTGTGAATCTATCAGTCAGCAACTGAGGGGGACGTGGAAAAAGTCAACGTAAGCCAAAAAAAAACAGGGAAAAAGTGACACAAAGAGGGGCTTAAAAAGAAACGAGAAAATCGGGGGAAAATGGGGCCCGAACGGGTTGGGGCCGCAAAAGTAGTTAAGGGTTTTGGTGCAAAAAAAAGAAATTTTAAATCTACACTCTGGGGTAGGACAGGGTTCTGCTGTGACGAAGTCATAGGGGGTCCTGGGGGCGAAAAGAGTGGGGGTAGGCAGAAAAAACCAAGATTAAAAGGAAACAGGGACCTTAGGTGGATGATAGGGGGAGGGGGACGCTGATGAGGCGCAAGAAACGGGGATTATTTCTTCGATCCCGCGCGGAAACCGGGGAGCAAATAGTGCCATGAGCTCATTGACGGGTCTACGAAACTGAAAAAGTCACCTCGGGATCAAAAAAAGAAAACACAACAACGGGGGAGAGAAAGAGAGATAGAAACAAATTAGCAAGGTGCTAAGCACGAACTCAGAAGGGGGGGAATGTTTCCAACGGATAATTTTCACGAAAAGGGTTGACAACCAGGGAGCTAAAGGGGAAGCAGGCGGCATAAATGGGTTTGCCCCTGCAAAAATGAACAACAAAAGGAGAAGCAGGGAGGTGGGGGGAAACACAAAAACAAAGAAAGAGGAAAAACGCAGGGAAAAAACACATGCGCAAAAAATAGTTTGATGAAAAGAAAAAAGTAGGGTAGTGGAAGCCCATCAACCTGTCAAGGCAAAAACTAAAAGAAAAAAGGGTTCAAAAAGGCTTTCAAGGAGAAGTTTCTGTGGGTGGGGTTGCTGGTTAGGTTGACAAAGGGTCCACGTAGAGGATGGGGGTGGGGGGGGGGGGGGGGAAAAAATGAATGCATGTACTCTGTCCGAAGATAAAGGGAAAAAAAAAAAAGAATGATTATAAAAACCATAAAAGAAGGGGCAAAAACAGGCGACCGGAGGACAGTTGGTAACACAAAAGACCTGGAAAAAGCGGGTACACAACTGGAAAAAGAAGGAGAAACAGAAACAAGGGAGACATGCAAGAGGACTGGTGTTAAATGTAGAAAAAACTCTCAAATTGTGTGGGGTAGGAAAAGAAGGGCATTCGAAAAAAACGGGTGGTTTTCCAAAGTTTGAATCTGAACTCGCTTGGCCGTGAATTGCGACGAATGTTCTGGGTGAAAAAAAACAAGGCAGAAGGGGAAACGTTCTTCCAAAAGGCGGTCCATTCTCAAAGGCGAAGGAAACAAAATAGGGCGTCAGACAGCCTAGGACTTTAAAAAGGAAGAATGGGCAAAAACAAAAAAACGAAGGGGGGGGGTGCACAAGTGTAAGTCAAAACGAAGATTGGCAGGTCAGACGGGCAAAGGGGCACACGTAAAAGGGGCTGGAGTTCTCGACGAAGCCGGACAAGGGGCAAAAATCGGGAACCGGGGGGGATCAAAAAAAAGCGCTGCAAAAAAAGAAAGGGGACATGGAAAAAAAAAAAAAAGGCAGGGGTTGGCAGGGGGGTGGGTCTAGCAAACGAGAACCAGGGGGACCATCGTTGGTTTAACTACAAAAAAAAAAAAAAGGGGTTCAAAGCACAACATCAGTCAACCGGGAAAAAAGGGGGAAAACACTACACGCCCCCCTCCCAACAAAAGAAGGGATAACGGGGGCAAGCTTTTGTGGGGTCAAAAAGCTCGACAGGCCTTAAGGGACCTCGACGAGAGGGATCTCTGAAGGCTATAATGGTTCCAGCCAGGGGGGGGGGAAAAACGCACACAACACGGTTCGTTGGAAGGAAAAGGAAAGGGAAAAAAAACCTGTAGGGGCTGGGGAAGGGGGGGGAAACTTGAAAACGGCAAAAAATCTTGCGTAAAGACTGCAAAATTTGGAAAAAGCAGGAGGATATGCTCGTACCATGAAGGGGGGTGGTCAAGGCAAGAACCAATTGGGTGGGAGGAGTCGATACGACAACGTAGATCCGGGGGTCACACCCCCTGTCCCCCTTAAATTGCAGACAGGGATGGGGTTGGCAATTCCGTCCGCTTGACTCATCCCCTCCCCAAAGGATCAAAACTTGCTGGGGCAAGATGTAGAAAGAAAATCGGGGCGGAACAAAAAGGAAAAACGGATAATACGCTCTGGACGCAGAGTGCGGATTCAGTGACCTCCTGGAAGAAAATGGAATTCTTTAGAACAAACAGTCTGGCGGGCTGTACGAATTAGGAGGGGGGGGCTTGCAGACCGGAAAAAAAGGGAAAGTGGGAACCATTGAAGGACAATAAAGGTGTGTCGAAGTTGGTGGGGGGGGGGGTCATGTAAAAAGAAAACATGAATAGCGCAAAAAAGGACAAAATGAGAATCGAAAAAGTTTTCAAAATAGAGGAGGTTGGTCTTAGGGAAAAAAGAAAAAGCACTATACAACGTGCCAAAAAGAGGCAAGGCCAAAAGATCTCTAGAGTGGTCACCTGAGTCCAAACCACGGGCACAGAACAGACCACAATATGGTGCCTGGCAAGTTCGCAAAGGGGGGTCTGGAAAGTCGGGAGGAACCCCTTCAAAAAAAAAATATGGGGGATGGGGGGGGGGTAGGGAGCAATCGTTTATTTAGAAAGAAAAACATCAAAAAAGGGGAGAGAAGGACTCAAGAACTGGACAAAGCCCAGGGGCGAGCCGATGAAAAACGTCCGTGGGTTTCTTCAAAAAAGGGGCACGTAAAAAAAAGGTGGGAACTAATAACCCAGTGTCAGCGCAAGGGGACCGAGTGAGCACAAAGGGCGTGAATTCCGACCGATAACGCCTAACGCTCTCAAATTGGCAAAAAAAAAAGGAAGTCTCTCTAAAAAAGGATGAAAATGTTGACAAGGGAACGGCCAGCAAAAGGAGGACTGGAAACATAATACGAACTGTCATCAAAAGGAAGAGGGGAAAGCGTCAGAAAAAAAAGGGGAAGACAGGAGAAAAAGATCGAAGTCGGCATCCGACGAAGATAACCAAGGACAGAAACGTACTAGACGTCTCTGCACGGGGTCGCCAGATAGGGGGAGTCGGAAAGTCATGGGCTGGGAAAAAAATAAAAGGCAAAAAAAAGAGAAAAGGAACGACACCTGGGAGAGTGGAATGTCGCGGCAGAGTGGGCTGGGGGGGGTGTGAAAAACGCCGTGGTGGGTAATAATACAGGACTAAGACGGTGGGAGAGTTTTCGCTTCATTAGGGGGTGGCAGGTCTACGATAAACGTGGAATGGGGCACAATGCGATGTGGGGAGGGGTGAACCGCAGTAGGAGGGGAGAAAAAAAAATACCTGTGAAACCAGGCCAGGGATGATACTTCGGGAGTTGGTCCAAGGGGCGTTACACGGGCCACAACGGGCTAAGGGGATTGGGTGGGAAAAGGAGAAAAAAAGGGGGAAAAAAAAAAAACTCAAGTTAAAAGACCGGGAAGAGAAAAAAGGTTGTGAGTATGTTTTGCTATGAAAATGGGGGGTTGAAGGGTGGGGGGGAAAGGAAGCGGAGTGACTCGCGAAACCGGGTGTTACTGGAATGGTAATTCAACCTGAGGAGAAGTGCCGAAACCGTTCTACATAATCTGTCAAAATGGGAATAAAAAACGGAAAAACATACCTAAAAGAATGAAAAAAAAACCGGATTCGGGTGTGCGCAAAAAGATCACGAAAAAAAAAAGCTGCACGGTTGACCGATTAATGACTTGCCTTAGAATACAAAACCAAAGTGTAGAAGGGTGGGTATCAAGCAATAGTGGGGGGGGGGTGCCGCAGGGGGAACCAGGTCAGCGAGGGCAACAAGACCCAGCGAAAAAACAAAAAAAAAAGGACTGTGAAAAAAAAGGCAAAGCGACGTACACGCGCACTTTCAAACGGGAGGGAAAGAAAAGGATCTCGATCAAGGGAAGGCAGGAAGGGCATGGAAAAAACCGATGTCCAAAACGGTGAGCACACAAAGAAGGGATTTATGTTTTACTTGAACAGTTCAGGGGGGGGAAAAAGGGAATGAGGGTTGGGGGGGGGGAATGGTGCTAGCAACCACGCGCAACACCAAAAGTAAGACGGACTAGAGCAGGGGAAACGGTGGGGGGGAAGGGGGTGAACTGATGAAATCAGGCTTCAGGGGGCGAAAACGGTTCTGGGGGGGAACCTGGAACCGAGGGGCTGCAGGCTCGAGGGTGACAAAAAAGAATTGTGGCGAGCAAACACCGTCTGACAAAGGCTATAAGGCGCTCCAAAAACACGGGAGGAATTAACAGATGGAATAAGCCAATGTGGCGTCATTCAGGGAAATGGTCAACAGCAAGGGGATGGGCAGGGGACAAAAACACGAACCCAAAAAAAAACCTGAAGATTCCTGGGGGAGAGGGCGTTGGAGGAATGAGAAAACGGACGAATCCGTGAGCAGTTATTGGGGGGCTAACCGATGCGCACCTTTCACGATGGGCGCTATGTAACGGGTACCGTGAGACAATCAGGCTAATTGAAAAGGAAGCGTATGACGGAATAAAAAATGAAAAACTGGAGGTGGAGTGGAGAATTCAGAATGGGGAAAATTAGATTTAACCGCGCGGGATGGTGAAGGAGAAAGGCTTGCCACGGGTCAAAAGGACGGGGGGGAAACAACAAATTGGAAAAGACTGTCGTTTGGCAACGTAGAATCAAAAAAAAACTAGATAGGCCAAGGAAACCAGTCTCTTCTGGTACCCAGGAAGGGGGGGGAAAAGAAACGGCGCGCAAAAAAAAAAAAACTTCATAAGGCTGGGGAAAAGACTTACAAAAACATCGTTTATGGGCCTGGGGTGGAAAAGAAGTGGTGTGAAGTTGTGTGGGTACACTGTCCTGTGAAAACGGTTGGGTCCAATTCAAATATAAAAAAAAGCTCCGGCAATTTGGGGGGGGTGAAAAAAGATAGAGCCAGGGGAAAGGCAAAAGAAGCGCGAAAAGAATGAGGGGGGACGTCAGCACGTTGGGTGGGGCAGGGCAAACAAGTGAGCCTGGGGGCAGACTAAAAAAAAACGAAAAAAAATGTAGCATCGAAGAGAAAACTGACTCACCGTCCAACCCCTGAGTTTTTCGAAGAAAAAGCTGATGGTCCCGGTGAACTCCATGAAGCAATCCCACACAAAAAACAGGAACACGATAGAAAGAAGAGCAAACGCGGACTCAATGAGCACGTGTGATCCGGGGTGGTTCCCGCCAGGATCAGAAAAAAGACATCGCAAAAGGTCCGAAAAACATGAGAGAAAAAAGGGGGGGTGGGCACCGCGGAGTGCACCTACCCCAAAAAAGAGTATCCCGCCAGGTTGAACTGCCAGCTTATTGACAAACGCAACGCAAGACAAAAAAGCGCATTGGAGCAAAAAAAGGGGGTGGCGGGGGGGGGGGGGGGGGGGGGGGGGGGGGGGGGGGGGGGAGAGCGGGGTGGTGGAAGAGCGTAGCTTTGGGTAAAATGAAAAAGGGTCAATAAGGCGGAGGGGCCGGGGGACCAAAAAAGCCGGAAAAATTTTTAAGAAAAGTCATAAAAAAATCGGAGTCACGGGTGGGCAAGATCAACATGAAAGAAGGAAGTTGCTACGGCTCGCGAAACCAAAAAAATCGCACCAGGGAGCATAAAGGCCTTCAAACGGCAAACTCCAACTGATGTTACGAGGGCCATGGCCTGGGGCGGGGTGTTGAACACGAAAGAAAAAGGATCGGACCAGGG
>Ga0179593_1272637_pt1 | contig 12291 bp, 9 predicted proteins | sample CZODoug2_1_08_16_FD_185931 | JGI IMG/M metagenome (GOLD analysis project Ga0179593, IMG submission 185931) | Vadose zone soil fungal communities from Angelo Coast Range Reserve, California, USA - CZODoug2_1_08_16fungal (PacBio error correction) | ecosystem: Environmental > Terrestrial > Soil >...
TGCTGAATGATTCGGAGCCCTGTCCGGTTCAGGTGGGGGGCGCAAATACACCCGCAATACCAGGCTGACCAAAGTGAAATAACTCGTGTGGCTTGTCCATTAGTCAGCACCGGGAAAGAGGAGTCACCACTTGTGGTCAGGATCGGCATCCGCCAGCATCACTTCTTCCAGACGTTCGAGCCGGTAGTATAAACGATCACCGGTGACTATAAAGAAGCAGCAACGAATTAAAAGGGACGAAGCGAGGAAGGACGAGCACGGAATATGACTCACAAAAGCTTCGGGGGGGGTGGAAGTCCAGAGACTTTTTTGGGGAGAGGGGAAACCACTAGGGACGAATAGAAGCAGGGATCGGACAGGAGCATTGTCAAAGTTTGCACCCCGGAGCGGCTGAGCTCGGCAAAGTAAAGGGATCAAAACTCAAAGGGGGGTAAGGGTGCGGGGGAGTACGTTAAAAAGAAAGGAAAACCCCAGAGGGGACTCCGGATCCATGAACTGAACTACAGGTCAAAAAACCGCAGAGAAGATAAGAAGAAAAAGAAGGCACACCGCAAAAATGAAAAACGCGGCAGCCGTCGTGAGCGCAAAGGAATCGAGAAAACCCGGGCGAAAGGTTGCCGAGAACCGAGGGAGCGTGGCCGCATCCTAAAAGGCGGAAAACTGAGACGTTGGCTGTATAAATGGGGGGGGATGGCCGGGAGGAAGGGACGCACGTTGTTAGCCAGAGCAGGAAGAAGCCGAACGGGGACGACAAAGCGCGAAAATAGACGCCCCGAGCGGGGGGAAATATCCGACTTACACGAAGGGGCCGCACGAAACCTTCTCAAAGCGGTAAACCGGAAAAGAGTCCCCTGAAAGGCAACAGGACATTATCGAGTTTTCAGGGTAAAGTGGTTTAAACGTTAAAAAGGCCGAGGAGTCCCGCAGGGACTACGGGAGCGAGCGAATTATGAGGAATCACATACCGTCGTAAAAAGGAAGCAGTGGACATCCCATCGCCACGGATTGAATGACCCGCCAGGATGCAGGGGACAGGGCCCGCGCAACCCAGTCAAGCGCCTATCAGGGGGGAAAAAGAAGAGAGCCCGCCCTCTTAGGACAGTTCGTGCGCGTTTGCAAGGAAAAGATCAAACGATTCGGCCGAAGGTGGAAAGGGGGGGAGGCCAAAGACACCGACTCGAGTCACAAATGAGGAAATAGGGCTGAAAGGTCACTCAACAAAACCACGACGAAAAGGGGAGCGAGGAGGTTCTTAGGGGGCCCCAAGGGACAAAATGGAGCCACCGGGGTACGTCTATTCGAACTCGTTGGTTCCCGAACGCAAAAAACTTGGAAGAGTCGCGAGGCGGGGGGAGAGGGAAAAGTCTAAGTTGGTAGGGAAATCAATATTCCTTTTAAAGGAAGGTGTAGATAGCGAAAATCACAGCGAAGAAGGTCACTTGAAAAAGGGGGGGTCTGAAGGAGAGGAAGAAAAGAAGCTCGGAGTACTCGTTGGGCCGAAACTGGGGGAGTCACACGACCTTCTTCAAAATCCGGGAAAAGGGGAGTAAGGAGTAAAAGAGTCGCGGGTCTAGCCAATAAAATCTGACTATAGCAAGGCAAAGGCAAACTAAATCCGCAGCGCGAAAAAAGGGCGCTCGGAAAGGAAAAAAAGGCAAAAAATGAGGAGGTAGAACCATATCTATGAGCTATCCCGGGTAAGAATCACAGCCTAAATCAAAGCGAAAACGCATCCTTCAGGACCGCAAGAAGGGACTGAGTGCGCGGGGGAATCACGTCACGTCACGACCCCTAGACAATGCGTAAATCCTCACGGGAAGAACTAAAAAGGGCGCAGGGACCAAGCGAGGACCCGAGCTATCCCTAATCGGATCAGCAAGGAAAATATCACCCTAAGCCTCTAAAACAGTCAGGCGACAGCACAAAATCGAGTTGAAAAAAACTCAGAGGGGAAGGGATGTGGCCGCCGGAGGGAAGCCGGGACAAGGAACATTGGTTCCAGCAGATGAAAGGGCAAATCCCAAGGCACATCGGACCCCCGGATGTGTCACGCTGAGGAAAAAATGGATAAGGCAAACCAAAACGAGCAAGCCGTGCCGGTAGCAAGTGGGACACGAGCATACCTTTGGGAGGAAATCCTGGCGGCACTGGCACACGATCAACAGCAGATGTAGGAAGTCTAGAGGCAAAAAAAGAGGAAAGGAAGATTACGTCCAAGCGGCTCCAGGGGTCGAGAAATCGCCCATCCGTCTAGAGACACGCCCCACACTATAAGCGCCTACTAAGAGGAGGTTCTACATTCTCAGCAATAGAAAAGATTACTTGATTCATTCGCCCCGAGGCCGGAGAGAAGGGTTTGGGTGGGTAAGGATAAGGGGCGATGGGAGCAGAAGAAATGGCAAGTCGCACACGGAATCAGCATTCCCTGGTGCTGAGCGCTTGACCGCACAGAAGGGTGGGGGCTCTGAGACTGGTCCGCTGATCTTAATTAAGAGGAGGGTCATAAAGGGGGGCCGACATCTAACAGCACTCATCAAACAGGGGGTAGCACGAGCGTCATAAAGAGGCTTACGGAGACCCAATGACTGCTCAAAAAAGGCCACCGCCTTTTCTGGTCGGGGGGTCCATTTCGCGGGGGCACCAGGATGGAGCCGAAAACTTATGTCGCGAAGCGTGGAAAAAAAAAGAAGTCGCCGAAAAACAGAAAGGATCCGCAAATCTACGGGGGGAGAAGCGAATGCGAACGTCCAACATCAAGGGTAGGGGAGAAGATGCGGTCCTTGTGCTTTGCAGTCAGGGACAGCGGAAGAAGTCTCGCAATAAGGCCGTGTTGGCTAAAGAGGGCACGGGGGGTGGGAGGAGCCAACCCAGGGATGGGGGGACAACTCTCCTCAAATTCTCAAAAGAGAGAAACGTTAATCTTTGGAAGGGAAGTGGGATTTTGCAAGAAATACCAGAAGACACCGCCAGAAGACTGGGTAGAAGTCACACGGGCAACACTGAAAATTGGATCAAAAACACCAGAGGAGAAGGGGGAAAAAGGGAGCCCAGGGGAAGGGGGGGGGCAGGGGGAAAGGCGAAATGCGGCCCGCTTCTCTTTTATGGGCATTCCTGGGATCCCCCAACCGATGAAGGAATAATTGGAACTCGGGGGCCTGGCTGATGGGCCATCCAAAGGCCACCTTTCTCCGCAACCAAACCCCTTAGGTCAAACTAAAAGTAAGGACCTGGAGGCTCTAGTGAGTCAAGGGGATGATAATTCAAACACAGGACGCGCAAGCTAATGCCAGACCGTTATGGATATGCGAGGCTGAGCTGCCTCCCCGGGGAAGCCACTTCTGGATCCTATCAGGAAAAAGGGAATCACTCGGAAAGCGCTCAGAAAAAGAGGAACAGAAAAGGAAATTCTCTCCTAATGGCCGGTTTACATTATGGAAGGAAAGCCCACTCTAAAGAGTATTATGGAGAGGGACATTTTGAAGCAGGCCCTACAGGCATTGGGCATAGGAGGGGATGCAACCGTCTGAAAAAAGGTGACTGGTCGTAGGCCACCCTATGGACACGCCTGCCATCTTTAAGAAGGCAAAAGGAATCGGCACAAGGGGGGACTTGGGGGAGACGGCTTAGAAGACACGAAATGCGCAGTAGGGGAGGTGCAATGCATTCGAGGATAATCGAAAGAAAGCCCGCCTTATATTCACAGAGATTACTAACAGATCGGGGACAATAAAAATAAGGGATGCAGCTTCTGAGACTGATAGGACTCTCTAGGAGCTGTCGAGGCTTGGGTTCACTCTTTCCGACTCGAAAATATCCTTGGCTGTGAAAGGTGTGCAGAAAAGACTGTGCCGAAAGCCAGAACGTCTGCGATAATGAGTTGGCCAAGTACGCCAAGACAAGGATCGAAAAAGCTGGGGTAATCTCCTCTAAAGTCTGAAAACAAGGAATAGTGGCGAAAGGAACGGATGAAGTTATGGTCGGATGGATCAAAGTGCACTATACTAGAACAAGCCGTTAGGGTTTTGGAGCGGGGCAAACAAAGTGCATCTGGGAGAAAAATTGGTCCTTCAAACGCTCAAGAAGCCGGCAAAATCGGAAAGAGAAGTCTCAAGGCTTTTTGGGAATGCAAATATCTTCGAGCTATAGGACCGATGAAGGGGTACCCAAAGTCAATCCAAATTAGGATCCGAGGCGGCAAGGGGGTAGGCTGGCGTTCCATTCTCAAAAGCAGCTTCCTCAAATACGGAAAACGTGTTGGCAAACGTGACGTAAAAAAGATCCGTTCTGCCGGTCCCGAGATCTCCCGAAGCTTCCGGTTGGGAAAGGGGGAAGCTTTGGATTCTACCCTGAGGAGAAGGACGCGAGAAAGAGGGAAAGGTGACCGGCGCTCGCGAAAGACAACGGCTTCTCCTTCTCTACGGCGGGGAAAGTTGCAGTGGGACTCTAAACGCTGGGGGGAACCACTAGATGGAGGAGGGGTCCGAATAGCCGTAAGTGTACTCTAAGGTAGGGACTCCGAATCTGTTCTTCTGACGATAAAAAAAAACACTTGCCAGAATTCGAAGGAAGAGGGATGTGCAGGCCAGAGAGAATACGCCAGGTGGGGACAACCAGTGCGGGCCCAGAGGGATTTCTCCGATCAAACTCAGGGGAAACGCCAAGACGTGGAAAAAGCACTAGCATCCTTGCTCCGGAAGAAAAGCTTAAGGGGAAAGGGGATGTAGACTGGGCAAAAATATCGGAGTTCTTCCAAATGGGCTGACATGTCAGAGGGGACGGCCCGGAAACGACATAGAGACCTTTGGACACTGGGGAATTCTTGAACTTCTCGAGGGGGAGACAGGGGGAAAAAAGAAACGTTAAGAGCAAGTAGGCAAGATGGGGCAGCCCGAATACCAGGGAGGAGGATCCATAACAGGAGGAACAAGATAGGAGAAAAAAAGAGAATCGAGCTTCGGAGGAGGACCGGGAAAATTGGGGGAGGGTGCAGGAAGACCTTTCAGGGATAATGCTCCAAAATTGAAGGGATTTCACGTTAGGGCGGGACGGGAGACAGTCGAAGGCGAACAGATGAAAGGGGATCTTATCAGAGAGAAGGGGGGGGTCAAACGATCTCCCCACCTTGACGAAAAACTGGGTACCTACAGAGGAACTGGGGTCATGGGGCTGGAAAGGTCTGTAACTTTCTGAAGGGGGCAGGAAGGAGTGGCGCCTGGATGGAAACTGTATGGCGAGCCCGGACCTGGCGCACGAGCGACAGTGACTGGGAGGGGTAAGGGCTTGTATAGGGTCCGAAAAGGAAAAACTAAGAAAAATAAAAAGTTGAGGCAGGGGATGACATCGCCTGGCTCACCAAACTGACAAAAAAAAAGAACTTAGTCAAATGCACCGACCCTGGACGAACAAATTGCCGTAGGGGGTATGAGGGACACACCGCCGTCATAGGGACAGGTCTCCTCTTGTTCGGTCTAAATGAATCATAGGCTGGGAAAGAAAGTAATAAAGTGGCGAAGGGAGACTAGGGGAAAGTTCGGTGGAGTAGATTCGATCAGTGCATCTTCAAACGAGTTAAAAGAGTAATTCCATGCTAGGTATAAGCAAAGGAGGAGTACGGCGTCAAACGAGGAAAGAGACACACCGAAAAGTCGAATTGACGGTTCAGCGCGGCTGCCCCCTCCTTTTAAACTCAAAAAAGCCTTGGATCACAGCTTATCGAAGGATCTGAAAAAGCAGCAAAAGGAAAAAACGAACCTGGGCGGCTGCACAGGCACAAAGAATGCGGAGGCGTTAATCCTCTATCCTGGCACACGGGCGCTGAGGGGAGGGTCCTGAAAGTCATCCAGAGGAGAGGTTATAGAAATGGTCAGAAAGACACCTACCGGAGGCCTGATCAGCCCCTTGACATGGTCGGCAAGTATGAATATCCGTGTACAAGGGGGGTTAAAGAAAAAAAGGACTTCCTCTTGAACCTGAACCTGAAAAAAGAAAACCGAAAAGAGTGTACAGGGGCAAAGGATGAGGAGGGAAGGAAGACGGGCCCAGCAGGAAAACAAGCGGACTACAAGTCCCGGGGCTTAAGCCCTCTAATCATCTCAACAACAATATAAAAAGGGGTAGAGAAAGCAGGGAGCTTAAATGCCCCAGAAAAGGGTAGGAGAAGAGTGGTTCAGCGGCCAGCGACTAAACGAAGAATCCAGATGAACAAGTCTTGCCGAACGAGTTTCTGAGGAGAATGGGGTAAAAAAAAGAACAGGAAGCCTGGATGAGAGGACACCTTGGTTCGAGACGAGAAAAGAAGGGCTTCTAGTCATAAGGGAATTGAGGCAACTAAGAAAGGAACCAGGTTCCGGGATAAAATCTCTACTATCTCGTTAGAAGGGAAGTCAATAGTAGGGTAAACGGTGGGCTACACGAGTATCTTAGTGTTGACAAAATCCACTCCGTAGTGGGGGGGGGAATCTGGATGGTCCCCGACTGAAAGAAGAGGGAAAGACTAATCTGATAAGGAATCGCATTGGTACACGGAGACCCGGGAAGGGAGTCAGAGCGCGAACGTTCAACAGTAGGGTATTCTGTAAAGGAAAACTAAGCGGAAAAGGAAAACATTCGTTTCCTCCTGCGTGATAAACAAAGCTAAAATGTCGGAAATAGGTGACCTCTGTCTCTCAGGAGAAAGGAAGAGCCTTAACCGAAGACGTGTGGACTCGCCTGAAAATACGAGAACTGCTCTTCAACTCGCAACGAGGACCCTAACCCGAGGAGGGAATTTGGGGTAGACGGGGCTGTGTATAAAAGGGGGGTGCTTGACCCATTTAAGGTCGGGGAAAAAAAACGTAGGGACCTGAAATCAGAGAGGGGTGATAAAGAGGGGGACGACCTCATCGAGAAGAGACGACGATCCTCTAGGGCGACGATTAAAGTTACACCCTGGAAATCATGAAGAGCAATAACCCGTAGCGGTAGAATTCAAAAAATCCGTCAGCACAGCTGGAAGGACGGGAATAAGATCCGTCAACAGGGGGGGGGGAACTCTTATGGGGAATAGGAAAGATACACGTACTATCGTTCCACACAACGAAAGGGGTCTCCATCCTCTCAGGATTATAGGAAAACCGTTTAGACCCGAAGGAGTCCGCACCAGGAAACGAAAGCAGTGATGCGTTCAAGGTCAAGCGACATACGAAGCGCAGGGGGAGCTTCCCTGCATACTACGCACGGTCTAGGGGAGGGAAAATGGTGTTCAGAGCCGATGACCAGAGAAGGAGGGTGCCAAAGGATGGAAAAAAAGAAACGGGATCCAACCACAGAACCTAGTAGGGGTCACGATTCTTCACAAGAAAAGGGTAAAGGGGCTAAGGTGGACTTTTCAGGTTCCAAGGAGAGTAAATGGCCATTGAAATAGAAGTGACACTTAACACAGATAGGGGGTCCTGGCTAATAGAACTGGGAAGGGAACTCTTGGCGCGGATGAAAAGTTGGGTAAGAAAGCAAAGTCCCCGGAACTTCAGTAAAAAAATGGTGGGTCACTATCAACGCGAGCTACTAAGACTTTTCAGGATAGCACACCGGGAGGGACCACACAGCGAGGAAATGAGACCTTCCTCAACCTGGGGGTCTTAGAGATGACAAAATATTGCCTGAGGAAGAAAAAGGGATCAACAGCCGGACCTCCTTCAAAGATGGCCAGCGGTTGATTTCATCTCCTAAGCTACAAGTGTCAGAGATCTGCAAAAGGTGATAAGTAGAATAGTCATCAAGGGGGCGGGAGATGATCGGCGGGAAAGGGGAAACCTTCAGGAAAACAGAAACTTAGGTCTATTCTAGCTCCAGGGGACGCAAAACAGGCCCCTCAAAAAACGGAAGCCGGCTGCAAAGATATCGGAGGGACCTACAGAATCCTTCGTGGAGCATCACTCCGGGTGACGAAGAAAACGGATTACAGGTCAAGCCAGCGAAGAACTTGTCCAAAAATCCGGTCTCCTGGACACGCAAAGCATCGGAAGACCTAATAAGGACGGTCGGGGGGAACCTGAAACTGTCAAAACCTCGCACAGAATCATCTTATCAGAAAATAGAGGGGAAACTCCTATGGCCGGGTAGGTTCCGACTGGGATAGGTAAAAATAGATATCATTAATTTCACCATAGAGTACCTGTAATGCTCGCCAAAAAAAAGAACTTTTGGAAGACGGAAACTCATGTGGCTAGAAGACCATAACGCGGAAGAGTGACTGTCTCACGTGAGCGACAAAAAGAGTTGTGGGACTACTAACCCCTTCCATGAGAGGAGGTCGGACCAAAGATCAGAGATGGCTGCAAGGGAGGGTCTGGGGAACTCTTAGGAAAAAGGCGAAAATTCCAGCTTGAGAAAGGCAGGGGTGGATCGGAACACATACGGGCGAAAAAAAGGCCACGGGAGGAAGGGGGAACGTTGCCCACAGATCAAAGAACCGAGACAAAAGAAGACGCCGGAAGAATCCAAAGAATAAAGGAAAAAAAAGCTTTATCGGTCTCCGAACGAAAGAGGATGTAAGAGGAATGGGACCACGAGACAATGCGAGAAAGCGTCGCTTTCCGGGGAATTTCCTTAAGCACTGCGAGAAGACATGGCCGGGGGGTGGGATCAGCAGAGACCACAACAAAACGGTGCGACCCCGTGCGGAATAGTGACAAGAGTGGGCGATCTAGACCTGGGCAAAGATTAATAGGGGCCTGAACCCACGAAAGTCGAAAAAGTTTTGAAAAGAGAGATGTGTAAGATATCCAGGAAAGACCCAGTCTACATAATCGGGACCTGTCGAAGCGTCGAAAGGGAGGCTCAGAACGGGTGACACCCCCAGATTTCGGGGGGGTAAAAAAAAGATTCAAAAAGTTCTGGGAGGGCGCGGAAGAAAGGGAGCGGACTGCTCACTCAGCGAGGGAAGAAGAGGGGGATTCGAGAGGAAGTCTAAGCAAATCAGGAAGTCCAATCACGGTCGGTCTAATATGGGAAGGGGTGCTTTTTCCCGGCAGCCAGGAAGGGCCTAAAAAGAATCTGGGGGGTGAAGGACCGGCGGGGAGGTTTCAGGGAAAATGTGTAGGGGGAAAAAAACCGGCAACAATATTATAGGAAAACCGGTCCGATGAATCTGTTTTACGGGGACGGCGGAAAAAAGACAGCAGGAAAAAAAAACGGTTGCTCAAGAAAAGTGTAGGTTACCTACAAAGGACCTGGATCTCGCCTCAAACAACGGGGGGAGGTACAATATCTCCTGTAAATGGGTTGGGGAGGTGAAAACTTAAGTGGAGCCGGAACGGCTGAAAAAAATGGGTAAGGGAGGGGGGCAATCATAGAACAAGTTCATAGGACCTGGTCTAAGGCTTTTGGGAACGGGTAAGGGCAGGGGTAATAACTCTCGGGACCTCCAAAACGCCTTCGATGAAGAAGAAGTGAGAAAAGGCGCATCGACCGTGGAAAGGGCGGGCGTCGGGGGTAGCAATGCCATAACTCTCCTTCTTAAAGGGGGTAGTCTATGAGCTAGGGGATGTATGGGCTGACAGGGAAATCGCGCTGGTGGAAGATGAGAGGGGGCTCTCAAAACAGAGCCGGATAGGGCGTAAGTAAGGCAGGTTTTGTAAAAAAGCTCTTGCAAACATTTTCGAAAGCGTACAGTCAAAGGGATGGGAAAGAAGAGTGGGTAATTACCTCGCATTATTGAACAGATCGCGTAGGGAAAGATGGGATACAGGGGTGTGAGAGTGCGGAACGATACCAGCAGCCGCCGTCACGTTACCCGTCCCAACGGACGAGACTCATGTTAGGCAAGATTTTCTTTATAGGGATGCCGGGAAAAAAGGAAATCACACGCTGGGGGAATAGACTCGTAGAACCAGGGAGGAAGAGGGACAACCGCTATTGACAACCTTATAGAATGAGGAAAGGTCTCCCCATCGATGAAATCGGGTCTAAGCTGCAAAAAGGAAGATCGAGCGACTAAACTTGAAGAGCGGGACGAGATCAGGGTTTGGTCCATATGGCAGGTATCAGGGGAGGGGCAGTTTGATGGAGCAGGCTGTGGGGAAAAAACCGGAGTATCGACGAGCCGGCCGTTCGGAAAGTCGTTGGCCAACGACGACCGGGGGCAGCAGATGAGATAGTGTTCAACTAAAGAAATCCTGCCTTCAAGGTATTCGAAAAAAGGGCTTTTCATCAATTGTGACGCGGAAAGGGAGGGGGAACTGGTGGTCAGGCTCTGATCTCAGGAATGAGGAGGAAAAATGCAATAGTTCGTGGAGTAAGGGGACCGTGGAATAGGAGGTAAGAAAAATGTTTAACAGGCAATCTAGATAATAACCAGGGGACAAGACCAGTCTTAATGGAGTTAAATAGTTTTTAAAAGGAAAATACCATGGTATAAAGGTATTGGAGGAAAGAGTCATGCACAGCTATCCAAAAAATCTTCAAGGTGGAAGGCAGCTATTTAGGGTCGGGCTGATCAAATGCGAAAGAAAGACGTAAGCTGTTCGCAAGGAAAGGGGAACTACGGAATCTGAAAGGCATTTATGGCAGACCCATAGAAACAGTGGCTGCGGGCCTACTACCGTTCCCTTGGAAGTGGGGAAAAAAGGAGGGGTTCGACGCTTTTCTTACTAGGAGAGGAAATCACCGAGGGGCGAGAGAGAATCATGGCAAAATTGAGGCGCTGAAGAAGCAAGACTCCTGAGGACGCTTCTGCGCTACGTCGGGGAAAGGGGGGACCATTGGATAAATATACGGGGAGAAGCTGCAGAAGGGGGGTAAAGGTAAGCCTGTCGATTCAAAGAGGCATTCACTGACTCGGGAGGCCTTGAGCAAAAGGGGTCGGCAAGGAAGTAGATAAAAAAAATCGGTCGTTTGTGTACGCATGGAGATAGATCTTGCTCACTTGGGTCTGGAGCTGAGTGCGACTGGATCAGACGAGGGTAAGGAAAGAAAATGATTAGAACTAACAGTACTATTATCTCACCTATCATAGTAGGCCTGGGCTGGAGTGGACCGTAGGTGGGGCCAAAAAAAAGGCGCGAGGTGCTTACCTTGCCCTTTCTCCCTTACGCACCTGAAGAGAAAAGCCAAAAAAGAGAACTGTGAAAAAGTGGTAACATGAAAGGTCGCGAAGTCGCATGGGACGAAGATTCAGTTTCGACGCCGTCAATGTCGGGGCTAATGATCGGGAGCGGGGGAATCGGGAACCAAGAATGAACGACGAGTTCGGATCGTTGGGGACAGGCCATTCTCTTCTCTTGTGTTAAGGGCGCCTGTTATTAATCAATTGAGCGATGAGGCTGAATATTGGGAAGCACTGGGTGGCAGTGGGGTGCTTGTCCTTCGCTATCTCTAGTGCGAAGTAGGGTTCTGGTTCCAGCTATGAAGTTCCAAAAGGGGACCAAAAAGAAAGTGAAGAGAAAGGGGTTTCCTTTGCCTGAAAAAATGAACTTGACTTCGACCACATGTTTCTGAAACATAAGAAAACGTCTGGCGGTATCAGGAATGCAGAACGTAGGAACAATGGTCCGCGCGAGGGGAGGGGGGTTCTACTCTTATAACCCAAATTTGAGCAGAGAGTTCCCTTGCGCAACCGGTGGCCAGACCGAAAGGTGAAATAAAAGTGAAGCCACCCTATACAAAAGAAAAACGTGGTTTCTTACGGGGCACGGGGGCAGAAATGTAGCGGGTAAGATAGATTTCAAGGGCGTAAGCGCAGAGGAAAGGGGCAGAGTACTCTATGCTGTCTAGAGGGGGAGTCGCCTATCGTGCAATTAGGTCAGGGGCCGGCGCGGATTTAGTCAACTCCCGGGCAGGGGGGGACCTTCAGTGAGGGGGAAGAAAAGAAGCCACTGAGGGGGTTAAGTAGATAGAGGGCTCCTCACTCAGGGTGACAAAAGACGGTGTCCTGTCAAGATGGCAGGGATCGGGATTCTGTGAGAGGGGAGAAGAGAATTCAAAACCGAACGCTTTAGTGGATGCAAGCACCGACGCTTCTTCTGGAGCATGCATCCTCAGTTAAAAGGTCATCGGAAAGGGGCAGTCAAAATCTCGGAGATGGAGACTCTAGGTTCCGGCACCGGGGGAAAATTCTATGATCCCTAACTCTATGCAAGAGAAGTCGGGGTTGAAAGGATGCCGTACTTAAACAGGGGGGGGAAAAGAGGGGTCTGGGGAAAAGGGAAATGGAAGCACATCCAGAGTTAAAAAGAACGTTCATCCTGATCTTCGGTGGGGTTCACTCGTTACAAAAAAAGGCTCTGGACCTCTATGGAGAAGGCCTGAAGGCGA
>Ga0179593_1363362_pt1 | contig 12291 bp, 11 predicted proteins | sample CZODoug2_1_08_16_FD_185931 | JGI IMG/M metagenome (GOLD analysis project Ga0179593, IMG submission 185931) | Vadose zone soil fungal communities from Angelo Coast Range Reserve, California, USA - CZODoug2_1_08_16fungal (PacBio error correction) | ecosystem: Environmental > Terrestrial > Soil >...
TAAAACTGGATGGCAATACGGAAAAGAGAGGGCTGTAAAACGAGAAGGGAAAAACCCCTGCCCGATCAAAAGAAGGGGGGGTCAATGAATCGCGAAAGGGTCGCCATACATTTCGGTGAAGGGCACTTTGGGGTGTTTGGGAGCCGGGGTGAGAGTGCGACTTTCACTTGGACGGAGGGACCTGGTATAAACATCCTGCAAAAATTCGCTCAAAGAATCTGCGGGCCTGTGAGGCCCGGTACGTAGTGCCGGGAACATAGAAAGAACTATAGGCCGGAGAAAACGGGAAAGTGTACTGGAAACTGCACAATAAGTGTCGGGAGGAAGGCCTATTGTTGGGACGGAGAAAAAGAAAACAAACGCAACCCACCGCTACTCAGTTCGTTTTTAACCACAAAAGCACAATAAAAAACAGGAAGTGGGGAGAGGGACCAATTCGTCTAACTAGATGTCGACGAATGAACCCTTTCAGCTTTCAAAAACCGCAGGGAAGGAGAACCCGGTCCTCGATGTGTAAAAACTGAAGGTGAGGTCGACCTCGGGGGTAAAAGAAATGAAAAGACAAAAGAATTACCATTACGGAGCGCCGCCAACAAACAGAAGAATTTCATTCACGGGTTCGGAAAAGTTGCCACCAGACGCACTGAAGAGGAACGTGAATTAATTCAAGGGGGGAGGGAAGGGGGTATATGGAAGAGAGAATACTCAACAACAAAAAAGGATGAGTTGGAAAATATATATATCAGATAAAGGAGAAGAAAGTTCAGACCTGGAAAAAAGGGAAGATAGATTGATGTGTTTACATTTGACGAGAAAAGACGGAGGTCAGGGGGGGAACTGCAAAGCATTGTATTGTCGCTAGGAAAGTCCCGAGGTCGGAAAATGTAGGGAAAAAAGCAGAAAATGAAAGATGGTCAATTGAGGTACTGCCAGATGATCCGGGTTAAGAAGAAGAAGAGGATTCAGAAACTTGTGGTCAGCCTTGGGGTGGCAAAATAAATCTTGGAAGGGTGAAAAACCGAAGAAGGGTGTTCTGAAGTATAGAGTCTATAGCCTGCAAATCGCTGGCGAAGACACCAGTGGAAGTCTCAAGTGAAAGAATGACGCCGGGTGCGGAACAAGAAGGAACAGGGGTGAACGAAAGGAATATATCAGAGAACTTCATACTGGAAGGCCCCGGGTACAAAACAATTGAACACCCCCGCCGATCACGAAAAGAAAGACAAAAGGAGATTCAGCGACAGGAATGTGCTGGAGGCAAAACAACTGTTCGGGGCAGAGGGGGAATCGTTAAAGGGGGAAAAAGAGGGCTAGGAAAACCAGCGCAAAGAGAAAAAAACCCGATTTTCAGTGAAGAAAGGTGGTTATTTAGAAAGGGTGGAGCGCTAGCACCCTGGTGTGAAATTCCGGTGCAAACATAAGTTCCAACAAAAAAAGGGAAAGGGTGACGAAAACGGGAAAATCAGGGCCTGCTTGATCAGCATTTGGAGGACTCCACTCAAAGAAAGAAGAGAGGGGCAGTCTCAAAAATCTCAGAGAAGGAACAAAAAAAAAAGGGTGAGTATCAAAAGTGAGGGACCGATAAAATTGAAGGTGGCGCGGTTCGCGCGAACGAAAATCCAGACGCAGCGGTATCATACAAAGATTACTGACCCAAAGAGAAGGGGGTGGGTGGAAATGTGCAGAGGTTGCGCAGGGTGCCGGCAAAAAAGCGCGAAGGGATAATAGTTCCTCTCCTTGAAGAATTCTGGGATATTACCTCCTTGAACCACTTCAACCTACGATGAAAGGGTCTGCTGGAAGAGCAATATCTCGGGCTGCCGTAGAAGGGAGAAAAAGTAAAGGAAAACATGGGAAAAGTGAACGCCTCATCAGGAGAGCAAAAAACCGAGAATAAAAATGGAAGGTATGACTGGGGGCGGACCAGATCTGGTAGGATAATTAAGGGGCAGTGAGAAAAGTCATCTTACCTTGATAAAACCATTCATAGTATGAGGATCTCCAGAAGGATATTTTACGGGACAGGGTGGGTGATCGCGGTTAGAGTTCACCTTCTTTAACTCGGTGTCGGAGGAAAAAAGAAAAAACTGCCTGGTTCTACGCTGACCTGGGTACCTAAAAGTCAAATTGGGGGGAACTCGGGAACTTCCCTTTAACTAATATAAACCAAAAAAGAAAAGTCTACCCGATGGGTTCGCACAGGACATTGAAACGAGGAAATTGAGGGGGGTTTTTACCCTAGCGGAGAAAAACAGGGCGACGATCCCTACTCAAAAAAAGATAGGGAGGGAAGAGGTGTGGGTAGTGGTCGCATCCCCAGCAATTGAACCGGACCTCCAAAGATAAACCGTGTGGGGGGGGGGGGGGGCTCTGAAAGGGAGGTGGGGAAGGGTCGGAAGCGCTGATATCTAAAAAGGGAAGACTATAACAAAATAATTTGGCTAAACTCTTTTACTCAGGGGGAAGGAGGCAAACACAGCACCAATATAAGCGGAAGGCTACTCGATGGCAAAGAAGGGACTTGGTCTACTTCTTTATTAATGGGTAGCCGTGAAAAAGCACGGGGGCCGGAATCACGGAGGTGACATTCCTGTGAAAAGGGAAGGGGGGAAACTCAACATGCCTTGGCGCCCGGGGAAGCGGAAGTCGTTGATAGGATAAAAAAAAAAAAAGAGGACGGTTTTTAATTGGAGCCCGCCGTAGGATCATGATGAGCCCGACAACGCCAAAGAAACATCTAAGGGCTCAGGGAAGAAGGGGGGTGTATCAAAAACTCCGGCTTCAACGATTTGGCAGAGTCGCGGGGGGGGGGGGGCAATAACCTGGGGAAAAAATAAATTCTCATACACGCGTGCGATTCGCGTCCCGATGGGATGGGACTTTTATCTACTACTAAAAAGAGAAGGTTGTAGGAGAATTCCGGATAACTGTCGGTGGCTGGGCTGGGGAAGGCAAGGAATGGGGGGGGGTAGGCAATCAGGAAAAGAGGGAGCAAGTCTGGACAGACGGGGGGTACTCAGGAGGGAAAAAGAAAAGCTTATAAAGTGACGGAGAAATGTCCGACTGTGAAAATCCTAAAGGTAGGGGGGGGACTGGAAAATGATGATCCTTGTCGACCACGCTCGGTGAAACCATCGGTTGCATGGGGAAATCTAAGGCGGATGAGAGAACCAAAAAACGGGGTAGAGAGAGAGAGGAGGCTCGCGCGGCCAAAATTGGTAAAAGAAAGGGTTGGGTTAAATAAAAAAGAGCACCACGGTTCCGTTATCCACCCCCTTTTTTTGAGACCAAAAAAAGGAGAACGTCAAATTCCGATCGGAGACGCGAAGGGGAGGCCAAAAAAAAGGATACGGTGAATGAAGCTTGCAAGAAAAAGCCGGGTACAAAGACTATGAGAAAAAAAAAAAAGAAAACCTCAAAAGGCCTTAAGTAACGCCAAGAACACATGCTTAGTAAAGGCAGTTGTAGAGAAAAAATCCGAAGAGAGGAGAGAGTAGCACAGGTAGGCTCGTCCTTTCGTTGAGGAGAAAAATCAAAAAAAAGAGGGATGAAAAAAAATCATAATAATCCTGGGCAAGGTCCGAAAAAAAGTGGGAAGTCCCATAGATTGAAAACTATTGTTCAGGGGTCGGATTGGGCTCATCCTAATCCCGGTAGCGTGCTGGGGTCAGAGAAAAAAATTAACAAAAAAGCGGAATCCCTGGATCCACGACGTAAAGCTTCATGGCTCAAAAGGGGAAAATTTGGAAAGAGAGCAGCCCCGAGAAGGGCCAACCCAGGCGGCCCGGCATCACGTTTCAATGAGAAGGAAAAGGAAAAAAAGCGAAACCCAAGGACGGGCTTTGCACCATCATTGCAATACTGCGGCCGCGCCGCGGCTGGGGGGGGGTATTTCCCGTAAAAACCGTCAAGAGGCGAGGAAAGAATCGGGGAGAAAAAAGGGGAGGTCTTCGGGGGGACACGGCTGAGTGGAGATCAAGGGAAAGGAGGGGAGAAGGGCGGAAGAAGACCAATATCGGCCGAGAGGGTGCTCGCTGGGGGAGGATTTAAATGGTAGAAGGACCTCCAAAAGCACACGACTAGCCAAGTCGAGGGGTCTTGGAAAGGGGGAGAGGAGGCCGCGGGCAAGCCGTTCCCGAGAGAGAGTAACCTAACTTCAGAGGCAAGTCTGGTGGCGCCCTATTAGTGTCATTGAAAAACGTTGGGGTGGAAGCTCGGCAACGGGACGTTTCCAAGAGTAAAAAAAGAGGTCAATTTTCTTAAGGACAGGGGACGGACCCTTCAAGGGGGAGATTGCAGTCGAAAGGGGACCAAAATGAAAACTAACATACAAGGGAAAAAAACACCCGCTTTTTCCGAAAAACTCCCTGCCTATCAGATACTTCCATGGACGGTTTAAAGAACTTAGAAGAGGGAAGTTCTGAAAGAAATTCGAAAGATGACTGGTTTCACGCAAGAACGCGGTCAACATATGGGGGTCAGGGAAGGACTTTGGAAAAGCTCCGAAATTATCGGGTCGTTCGTAGGCCATGATGAGGAGACGGGGAGTTTTGCAACGACGGCGGGGGCACCCGAGCTCTGGGGGGGGTGGAAAGGAAAAGAAGGAGCGCCCATTTCGGTGGAAAGGACCAGAGGAGGATCAGGGTACCACGGAGTGGGACAGAAGCTCGGCCGGACACTCTGACTTACTCTAGGACCCTAATCGGAGGTGACTGGAAACCAGGAGTCAAACCCTGCCGCCGGTCCACAGGGTAAAAAAAACCAAAGTCTGGTCTGTGGGTCCGTCATCAGGGGAGGATAAAAATCAAAAAACTTGAGCTGACCTTTCTCGAAAAGAAAACGCGAAAAGCAGGACCAGAGTCAGTTCATGACTTTATCTGGCAGATTGAGAAAGGGGGGGGGAAGGGGTAAGCGTCTCTTTCGCTTGTGTGTCAGAATTAAAAGAAAAAACAAATATCTAGAGGATGGGTATATTGGTGAGAACTGATGAGGCGCAAAGAGGCACCTGTTTGAAGTGTATCTAAGGGGATAATGTGAAACACCAACTTCGTGGGAACTGCAGTGCTGAACCGGGAAAAGAAAAGGGTTCAAGGAAGTCGCCCAAGGAACCAATATCCTTATCCTTAAAAGACAAGGTTCATCGTGTGGCTGGTACTGACATAACATTCAAGGCTCGGATAAAAGGCCTGGTTCAAACCAAGACGGAAAACTATCCGTGTGAGGGGGGGGAATGACTCTCGGACCAATTGGGTCGCCATCAAAGGTCGTCAGCTACTTGGGCGAGTTGTCCGTGATCAGCGACGTCTTCACATTGGGGAGGAGGAAAAGTCTAAACCTTCCATGGACTCTGATTTCTGACTGGGAGGGCAAAGGGTACGTATGCCGGGTACCGGAAACCAGAGAATTGCGAACATGGGGGAAAAGGGGGGAAAAAAGAAAAGGGCTTGTCTTCAAAAGCGATGGGCAGGTGAAGAAGCAAAAAGATCATGAAAAAAACCCGCTAAATAGCAGGGCTTGTTGAAAAAAAAAAAAGGGCCCCCAAATCAGGCAACATGGGGGAAACAAAATCGTCGAGAAAGAGGGAGAAAGGGAAACCAGGTACAAAGGACAAGACTGGATCAACACGGCCTAGAAGGGAAAAACTGGATGTGGAAATCGTGCGACAAGACCAATGGAACCATGGTCCACCTGTCAACCGACCACGGCCATCAATAAAAGGGCGAGGTCGGGCTGAAAAGGGGTTGCCACAAAGTCCGGACGAGGACCGGGTGGGGAGAATGATCTTAGGATATGGGAAAGAGACAACAATACAACCTGATTAGTTAAGAGGAAAAAAGAAATAAAAGCTCAAGAGTCCTGCAAGCGAGGGGTGGTGGCACATTTTAATCAAGGGGGGGAAGACGGGAGGCTTGGCGTCGAACGAGGGGGGGGGGGGGGGGGGGGGGGACCTTGATTGGTCTTGTCGCGGTAGCAAAGATAAGGGAAAGGGGTTGCTGAAGAAATCAGGGAGGATGGGGGGTTAACTGGGGTCATCTTGGAAAATAGGGGGGAAAATGATCCTGACTAGCATCGATTCATGAAAAAAGTTTTTTGTGAACCGGGAGGGGGGCTCAGACTGGGGATTTTTGAAAACCGATGATGGAGCGGGGTTGATGATATGATCAAAGGGCAATATAAAGTAAAAACGAAAGACAAGCCAGGGTGCATTTTAGCTCACGTTGATTTTGACTAATGGGGCAAGCCGGTTGCGGCCCGGACAAACGTACCATTTACGCACAGAAAGGAGAAAGAGAATTTCACGCCTTCCTCCTAAGTGACGTCGGAGACATGACAATTAGCGGCAAAAGGGGAAAATTTAAAGGAGAGGCTTCACGAAACCGTATCTTGAACGTTGACACCTCAGTGACCTTTCAAAAAAGGTAGAAGGATTAACATGAAAAAAGAATCGATGAACCCGATTTTCAGCCCATGATATGGGGAAAGGAGTTCTTCAAAAAAACAAACATTTTAGGAAAATAATTTTCATGCATCATGGGGCAACCAAAAAAGAAAATAACTTGGTGAAAAGAAAAAGCTCATAAATCAGATTGCGCTCAGCAGTTTATAGCCACTATCCAAACCGGAAACTATCACTGTTTATCGTCCAATCATCAGATAAGGAAACGGTCGCTCGCGATCAAAGCCCTCTACCTCGAAGATGAAGGGAAGGAGCTTGGCGGCGGAAAGCTCAGCGCCAGACAGAAGGTTATTCTGGACCAAGAAAAATGAGATGTTTGGGTTAGCCCCTTTGTAAGGGGCGGAGGGTTGGTAAAAGAATTTTTCCACTTCCAAAAAAAGAAGGGAAATAAGGGTTCAGGCGGAGAAGGCCGATAGGATAACGCCGGCCAATCTCCAGAAGAGGAAAAATAAGGAATGGTTCAGAGATCTCGGGCAGACCTTAACAATGGGAAAAGAAATAGGTCGAGGAAAAAAAATTTCAACGCCCCGATCCGGAAAGAGAAGAATCCAGAGAAAGAGAAAGTTGTTTAAGGGGGAGGGCAGTAACCTCTGAGTAGTCGGAATGTTCTTGCCGAAAAACGTAAAAGAGCTTTCAACAAAGGAAGGCAGAAAAGAGCCAATGGAGAATGTTCTCGCCGGGTGGGTTATCTAGGGGGTGTATACCCCTTTCTAACGTTCGATAAGCCATAGTACCGGTGTCCGTCTAATGGGGGGTTGAGAAACATGGGAACCAACAGTGGACTCTTGGGAAGCCCGGCGAGAGAAAAAAAAAAAAAAGAGAAAGTTCTATACAAAAGCAAATATTTGAGAATCAAACAGGGCACAGTGGAGGACAGTTTCTTGTTGGCAAAAAAGAGCGGTCAACTGCTTCCGGCGACGAAAGCCGCTCAAGCAAAATAGACTGTATTAGGGTTGTTGAGTCTCCGCCGCCACACGGTGCAAAAAGAAGGAAATAGGGGAAAAAAAAAAAGGATAGGTTGTAGTCGGAGAAGTCGAGGGCGGAAGAGGCAAGTAAAAGGACACCTCCTGGGGAATTACGTTGGTCGAAAGCGGGGAAGATCTTTTAAAGGGGGAAGTCCTGTCGCAGCACCACATAGCCGAGGGAGGGAAATCTGAAGGGGAAGGAGGGAAGTCAGAAGGGTGTATTTTAGGGAGCGACAAGCCGGTGCCGGAATCGGGAAGTGTGGAGTTCTCTTTTGGAATAGGGAAGAAGAAGGGGTTTTTGTCAGGGCGCCTCTGTGAGCGCGTCGTTGATCTGATGACGAACGAAGGACTTTGGATGTAGAGCAAGCAGCACTTATGAGAGGGGAAAAAGAGGGGGGGGCCCACGTACCGAGGCATCTCCTTTTTTTATCGGGCCGTGGGAACCCGGATTCAGACTGATTTCATCTTCATGGGTGTGTGATGTTAACTAACCGAAAAGAACTGAGCAAACCTCTTGAATATCAGGGGGGGACAGGGGGGAAAGGGAAAAAGACTTTATCGGAAAGAAAACCTACTACAATGTTGTCTCTTGGAGAATGCAGGAAGAAAGGTGCTTGTCTGAAGGCAAAATGTTGAAATAGGAACGATACCTAAAAAGGGGTCTGGACGTATATCTTCAGAGCTCGAAAGCGTGAAGACGTTTGAAGAAAAAATGTCAGGTCCGGAAAACCAAGGTTGTTTGGACTAACCACAAGCTTTGTGAACCTGGGACAAAGATGTGAAGCGCAGAGGCATATATCTCAAAAAAAGACAAAAGGAAGGGAAAAAAAAAATAGGTCTCTCAGGCATGGACCGATTTTTTAAGAATCGGGGTGGAGAAAAGTAACAAGGGGGAAAAAAAGTTCAACAGACTTTTTGAGGCGGGAAAAGAACAAGGGTCACGTTCGTCGGAGCTCGGAAGCTGATTCAACACTTAATACGTTGGAAGAAAATTGCTAGAGAATTTCAAAATATAAAGGGGGCAGTCAAAGAGCCAAGAAAGGAAAAGACGGGATGCAGCAGATCTCAATCAGACAAAGGCTTGTAGCGTGTCCGAAGGGTCGATCAAATCCAGCATCAGGGGGCGCGCCCGCAGCTGTATGGACGGAGGGCTTTACGTAGGCTAAATCAAAAAGGGAGGATAAGCAAATCAGTAGGAAGGGAAGGACAAAAAACTTCCGATAAAAAAAAAGGATGCCTGAGCGGTCGATGGTCTTGAAGTAGGTTTCGAGAATGGACTAGAAGTCTGGCTTCTAGGAGCCCACTTGAACACTTCGGGCGGCATACAGAAGAAAAGAAGTGAAAGGAACAAAAAAAAGGGAAAAGGCAGGCTCTACAATCCCCCGGGAAATGCCAAACAGCAGATATAAAAACGGCACCCTCAAAGGAAAGGGGAAAAGGGGGGAAAAATCCCCGCGGAAGGCGTGCAATCGATTCCCAACGCAGAGGGGATATTTGTGAGACAAGACCGGCCACATTACAGGAGATTCCAAGGGCTTTCCACCAACGGTCGGAGGGAAAAGGGGATTTCGAACAAAAAAGAACAGACCACTATCGGAATCGAGTGGCTCGGATTTAAAAGAGGACCGTGAATGGCGGCGGCGACCTCAATGAAAAACAGAGGTGGAGGGGGTGAGGGTATATTCTACCTGAATCGCTCTCCGAGGTACCCCTCAAGGCCGAAATGTTGCAGGTGTTCGCCAATATAGATTCGAGGAAACCAGGTTGTGTGAGCTCGCAAGAACAAGAGTCAAAAAAAGCTGTGGCCCTGGGAGGGGTACCCAGGCCGTTGAACTACCTCCAAAAAGAGAGGAGATCTGGCCCAGTACCGGGAAGTGAGAGAAAAACCAAAAAAAAAAAACAGTCCCATGTATGCATAGAACAGCCTTGTACTTTTCTCAAAACAAAGAGGCGGCAAAGCCCTTACAGCCAAGAGATCTGTTCACAAGGAAATGAAATAGAACCCAGTCTGGGCAGAGCTCTCGGGGCTAGAAAACGGGGCGTTCAAGTGAACTTCATAAGGAAGAAGGAAGAAGTGTCAATACGCCCGAGATGCGGAAGCATGCACGGACCGTCGGCCAGCGGAGGTCCTGGGACCACGGCGGGTTATTCGAGGCACTTCAGAAAAAAGAGCGGACTCCCGTTCGCGCTGAGCACCACAAACCCTCACCTACCTGCACAATTGCTAAACCAAAAAGAGAAAGGTCAGTCAACATCAACGGTCTGATCCAGCTGGAGCTGATCCTTTAGGACGTCCGAAACGGGCAAATCCTAAAAGGCATCGTCGGTCAGCGTTTAACGTGGGAGAGCTATTGAACCGCAGTGACGGCTAATCTGGGAGAGGTGGCTGGCCTAATTGACCAAAAGTCGGGAGCGTGGCCTGACCTGGCTGATTGCGCACAAATTCCTTTTTGAAACGGGAGGGGAGAAAGGTTTCATTTCAAGCCTTCTTCGGGTGCAAGGCAGGGAGGACAAGAAGGGGATCAAACGAAGACGAGCAATTTAATCACCAAATACCTGGCCCGGAAGGAACGGGTCAGCGTTACTGGAGGGGGGCTGCAAACGCTCAATGGCTGACCGAAAGCTTTTCCACACGAGGGGCAACAGTTTCGGCAAAGAAAGGACCATTGTCGCCAAACAGGGGAGTGATCAAGGGAGAGGGTGTTGAAAGTGAGGGTCGCGAGCTGAATTAACAAAAGGATCAATCCCAGGCTCTCTGATATTCACCTGGGAGAAAAGGTAAGGGAAATAAAAAACAAGAAGTCTGGGGGGGGGGGACGGAAAAGGGAGATGAAACAGGTCACGTCTTTAGAGCACCGATTTTGGGAAAAAAGTCAGATCCAAAGTAGAGACGCAACGGCAGCACAGCAGGCTGGGGTTGAAAAAGGAAAAGACTATGTAAGGTGTACAACCAGATCGATGGCTACTAAAATAGGACCCGGAGATTGCGTAAGGGACCAAATAAAAAAAGGGAAAAACTCGTGAAATGTAGGGACCCACGTGTAATTGAAGGAACGAACAATACACACAGGTAACGTTCTAAAGCAAAACCCATAAGACGTTCTTATGCCGGCGAAAAAAATGTGCCAACCGGACTAGGCAGACGGGAAGGAGGACAGGATAAGATGGGTCAGGAGCACAAACAAAGAAGAGATGAGAACATCTCCTTCAAACTTGGAACTGGAACCCTTTCAGCTTAAGAAGTGAGGGGAGGGACGCCTGCCGACCTCTTGAGGAGGTAGGAGCGAAAGTGAAAGGGCTTGGGGTAGGTTCCCTCTAACACCGATAATCAAGGGGGGGGGGTTTTTGTGGGGGGGGGGGTGTGCTAGGAAAGGTTGAGGACTCTGGTAATTGGAGACTCCATATTCCGGTCATCTCGTAAAAATCTATTCACACTGGGGGGTTGATTTTTGCCAATACGCCTTTTAAAAAATAAAAGTGTAGGGTGAGGGTATGTCTTTTCATAGTCACTGGCAAAAAGGCTGGCCGAAAGACATCACAGGGGGGGACAGTTTCAGCTCATTTGCGGGGTTAGAAACGGGTTGGCGCCGCGAGAAAAGGACTAAAAAGGGAAGGGGGAAGAGAGCAGGCTGAAAAACGGTCCTTCAGAAAGTGACGGCTCTAGAACGACAAACGAAAAAGTAAGATGGAACTGGATGCGACAATGTAAGGAGAAGGCGGCACAAACAGGGTCGGGGAAGAGGGTACAAATCTAAAAAAAGAAAAGTAATCACAAAGCCGTATTGGAATCACCAGGAACGTGAAAAAAAGTCCGAGGGGGGGAGAGATTGCTCGGCTCGTACCGAAATTCAGTGCGAACATGCAGCACAAAAAAGAAAAGGGGCAAAAAACGGTCCAAAGATCAGGTAAAATCAAACTGGAGAGACATAACATTGTTCAAAGAGAAAAGATAAAAGGAAAGGAAGTCAGTCGGAAGCCAAGATAAAAAGAAAGGAGAAAAACTTAACATCGAAAAACGACTTAACCAGGAACCCGGGCGCGTTTCGCAGCGAAACAGGCATAAAGCATCTTTAATGAACCGTTGGGACGACCAACCATTATTGGTTGTGAAACCCTGTGAGTGGAGATGGGTTGGTGAAACAGGGGCAGAAAAGCAGGAATATTTCAACCACAAAAAAAAAAAAAAAAAAAACACAACACCACACACAAACTCATCCCGAAAAAGCACACGACCAAAAGAAAAAAAAAAAAAAACCACCAAAGACCAGCCCCGGGGGAAGTCCGAAGTAAACGCCGGTTCCGCAAGAATAAGAGGGAACCGATGGGGGTGCACCGTCACGCGATACGTCATAGGAGGGAAGTGGAAGACAAGGTCTGCGCAGTGTCAAGAAAGCCCCATAGAGAGAAAACGAGAAAAAAACGACACAAAAGGGTGCCGTAGTTAAATGAGGAAAAATCTGTCGTAGCACTGATTGGCGTGCAGCCGCCTTCCGGGGGAAACCATTCAAGCTGGTAGAGGATAACTCATGGGAATGTGTTACAGCCGGGGGGGTATATGGCGGGGGGGGAGAGAACCATGGAGGGGAGCATGGCTATAACCATAACCTGCGGGTGACGTTCCAGGGGGAAAGGAGTAAATTTTTAAACGTCAACGGAGAGAGACTGGACCCAACCACATCATTGGGGTTGGGGGGGGGGGGGGGGGGGGGGGGGGGGGGGGGGGGGGGGGGGGGGGGGGGGGGGGGGGGGGTGGGGGATGCTCGCTCTTGGGCACAACATTGAGAGGCCATCGGTTAAACTCGTACGTGAAAGGATGGGGGAAAGGTAGAAAAGCACAAAGCATAGTGTAGTCGTTGTTACAGTGCTCCG
>Ga0179593_1268350_pt1 | contig 12290 bp, 19 predicted proteins | sample CZODoug2_1_08_16_FD_185931 | JGI IMG/M metagenome (GOLD analysis project Ga0179593, IMG submission 185931) | Vadose zone soil fungal communities from Angelo Coast Range Reserve, California, USA - CZODoug2_1_08_16fungal (PacBio error correction) | ecosystem: Environmental > Terrestrial > Soil >...
ACAAAAAAAAGGATGGGGAAGGGCAGATCTATCGGGAAAATAGAAAAAAAAAGGACGAAAGTATGAGAAAGGGAATAAAATTGGGGGGAAACAGTAATGGAAATGAGGCACAAGCAGGACATTATGAGGACAGCAGATAGTCGAGCAGTGAAAGGCTCTGGGAAACGATAAACACAGTTGAAGAGAGAGGACACCAGTATAGCGGGGAGGAGAAGCTATGAAGATAGATAGACGAAATGTGTGGGACAGAAGGTACACGCGAAGAAAAGTTAGAATCACGACTTTGGTCGGGGCGAGGGTAATTCGTATTAGGAGGGGGAGAACTAAAAAATGTGGAAGAGAAGGGGGACAAGAGAGTGTTCAGAACAAAAAGATCATGGAGCCCCTCAGATAAAATAAACAGATACACATATGGGTGGAAAGGGAGAAAATGAGCGAGCGGTCGGGAGCAGAAATAGTGAAAAGGAGTCCCAGTCGGGGAAAGAGGGGGCTTCCAAAAAAGAGTCCTAGGGGCAGAATGAAAAACAGGCGGATCTCGCGAAGACAGGTGGGAGGGGGGTTCTTTATAACTTGTATTGAACTGCGTGGAAATCCGCTGTAGGCTCTGGGAATATGGGGGTAGGAGCGGGTTTCAGAGCAGGTAAACAGTGTGAGAGAGCTAATTATCGGGGTGATGAAGGTCAGGGAGGGTAGGGGGGAAAAAAAAACTAAGGTGCAGGATGGAAGGAGGTGTGCTAAGAGGGTGATCAGATGGAGGGTGACAACAGGGGAGTACAATCGATACTTGGTGGGCGGGGGAGTCCATTCGGAGGGGGGAAAGCGCAATGCAGGACGAGTGGAGCGGGATGAAGAATGAGCCAAGGAAGCACAACGACGGGGAAAAAAAGGCCGGACCGGGGGGATAGGAGGGTAAGAGGGGAGGGGGGTCCTCGGGGTGAGAGGGCATGATACCACGCTCAGCAAATGAAAGTCACGGGGGAAGTCTCAGAAAAAAGGAGAGAAGAAGGAAGATGAAAGTTAAAGGAAACTTGTGATGAGGCAAAGCGGTTGGACAGTGCACATAGAAACGGACGACAAAAAGAAAGAATGGGGGAAAAACAAAGAAAGATTCAATTTACTGAACGAAACTTTACCGCTAGAAAATGCTTATAAGTCAGATGAGACGACGGCTCAGAAATTTGGCTGCGAAAAACACGTGAACAAAATTCCGAAGAAATCCCCTGAAAAGACCTCTAGCTCTAAAAATAAACCAGAAGAGGAGAAAGAAAAAGGATAGAGAGGAAAAGGCGGACATTCGTAGCCGTATTTCGCAGTGAATAGCAACTTCCGTCGACGACCGGAGGTCACTGAGGGTGGGAAGGTAATATGCAGAATTCTGACCGATCCAAACGAGCGATTATTAGCTGGGGTGAATCTTCCGCTGCGAAAAAGGTCATATAAAAGAATTTGGAAAAGAGTGGTAACAGGTTGTGTGTTGACGTAAACAAACCAGACTGTGGTTTAAACACCAGCGAAAGGAGAATTGGGAAGCAAGAGGGGGGCGGGGTCAAGGGAAGAGAGCACTCGATCGTGTCCCATCCTGCAACGTGAGAAAGAACCTGAAATCGAAACGGCGGGGGGGTCTTCGCTGTAAAAGGATTCGGACTGAGCTTGGTGAGGTCGTAGAGTGGGATCCGCACCTTGGCCGCCAGAGACAAGCAAGCCCTGAGCGGAAAGGAAACAAAAGATGAAAGCTTTGTTGTGAATAAAAAGGAGGGCGGGCGACAAAGAGTGGGAGAAGACACACGAGAATTAGGGGGTACGCGATACACGCGTATGTTCCGTGCGCTCTGGGGAAGGAAAAGAAAACAAACAAACGGGAGTCCCAAAAATGGGTCAAGGGGTGAGATAGGGGGTCAACCGCTTCATCCGCGGTCCAGCGGTTTTCCATGAAAACCACAAGAGAAGGATCAAACTAGAAATGGCGGCAAAAACAACAAAACGAAAAAAGAGAAACGTCCGTTACGGAAAGGGAGAGATAATTCTGGAAGCCTCCCCCACTATAGGATGCACTGAGAATCAAAAAGAAAGCTGAACAACGTGAACAACTTACGCTACGGGGAGCGGGTCAGAGGGCAATGAAGAAAGGTCACATTTCATTTGGCGAACACGCACTGGCCTCAACCAAAAAACATTTGAAGGAAGGGGGGGGACCGGGCAACGTATGAATTAATCGGCTCACCGAGAGAGGGAAAACGACGTCCACGAAAACGGAGGAAACGTCTGTCTAAGGGAAATGATACTTCCCGAAGAAAAAGAGTCGGAAAGTCGAATTCGAATGAGAGCTTGTTAGCCGTAATCCCCAGAATCAAAGGGGAAGGGGCAGTAGAGGAAAGGGTGGTACTTCCGGAGTACACCATCATCCAGAGGAGGATCGGGCGACCGGGGGGAAAAGTTAGTCAGGAAATAGGAATATCTTGAAAATTTCTCTGAAAGGAAAATCAAGCCAGGGAAAAGCGAAACATAGGGACCAAACAGTGTAAAAAAACAAGAGAAGGGGGGGGTAAAAGGATCTCCGAAGGTAGAAAAAAAGAGTGCTTGAGACAGGAGGTGAACAAAATTTGATGATTGCTCGAGGATGAACAACCTTGACACACTCACTAAGAAGACAGAAGAACACAACGAGAGAGGTGTAGACGGTAAGTTCTGAGAGGAAAAAATTTGAAGGAAAAAAAAGTCTCACGTTATTGGGGGAAATAGTCGACGATCAAATGGCCAGGAGATAAAAAAGGTACGCAGGGGGCATGAATAATAGTTTGCGTTCAGAGAGCAACTGTTGTGGCTAACAGAGGGCAAATCGAAAAGGGCACCAGAGAACTGGATGATTATAGCTGCGCAAAGAGGAGCTAAGGGAATTGTTTTCAAAAAGCCAAGAGGGCCAAGGAAAGTGCAAAGCAGAACGCAAAAAAAGGGCGAACGGGGATAAGCCAGGAAAGGGGAGGAAGAAAAAAAGCAGTCATCCGGGTTAAAGTCCTACCATTGGTATCAAGAACCTGGGGAAGAGAAATAAAGGGGGTGAAAAAACGTAAATCAGCGATTGTCAAGACAACGAAAACAAGGAACGAGGTGGTGGCTTCTATTTGTTCTCTGTTCCGCAGCGAAAGGAGCAAGCTATAAATCTGGGGCAAAAACTCAACTAATTTCATTGCACGGGGGGTATGAAATTGCAAAGGGAGGGGAGCTAAGTAAAAAACAGTAGTCGTTTGAATCCAGGGAAAGACGCAAAAGTTATATGCCTGTCCGGGAAGGGAGTTTATTAGCACATAATGCGGGGAGGACAGCTCGAGAAAAAAGGGGGGGGGGGGAAAAAAGGGGAGGGGGGGGGAATGAGAGAAGGGTAGGTGTAAGACTTGTTCCAGCTGAATGACTCCGCTTGGAGGAGGCGAGTCGTCCAAAGCATGGAACAACGGTTAAAGTCACTCCAGCAAAAAGCGGAATTATGCAAAAATTCAAAACGGGAAAGAAGAGCGTAAGTCAACCCGGTCAACTAACAAAATAAAAAACCGAAAACCAGGACTTCAAGGACTGCCGGAATGGCTGTCTCGAAAAGGGGTGAAACCAACATAGCTGATTCTTTTTCGTAAATCGAGAAAGGATCGCTTAGAAATAGGATCCACGACCATTAGTCGTAAAGGCGGAAAAGGCAAACTGCCGGGGGGGCGACTGCACGGCCGGGCATATATAATAAACGAAGAATGGGAAGAGATGGAAGGAAAAAGAGGGGTATTCAACTGCAGCTTTTGGCGCTCCAGGAGATGGAGACTAGGGGATCAGTCTCAAAAAAAAAAGATATAAGAGCAAAGCCCCATCTTTATCGCCCCTAAGTGTGAGGAAACAATGCGTCTGTTGTGGAAGAATAGAAGATTGGCGAAATGGGGAAAACTAGAGATGAAAAAAGGGTGACGCAATTCGCCATGCCCAATACCGGCAGTGTCGACCAGAAGCCGAAAAATGTGTCGAGATGACATATAACGTGTCATCCACCTGACGGGCCAGTCGTGCGAGGGAGATTGAATTTTGTTGGGGGTGCGCAGAAAGGAAAAAGGAAACCGGGCCCCAACAGGAAAAGGTCGAAGCTGATGAAGCTGGTGAGGTCCAGAAACTAAGAAAGAGTGGGGGGGCGATTCAAGGTGGTCTACAAGGGCGTGAGTGCGGGCAAAGGTGTCGCGCTGGACCGAGGGGGTCACAGACCATAGATTCGCGAGCGAAGTACAGCGCGGAGAGATAAAAAACTTCGTATGGAGTAAATTCTATAGACGCTCCTCGAAGAGTGGAGAAAAGGGGAATCAAAAGTGTCGAAAAAATCTATACTGGTGCCAGCTGAGCCAGGTAATGGATAAAGAATACCTATCGAAAAAATTATTATAGCGGGATAGTTACAAACCCGATCAGAAAGAAAGAGAGCAAACATTTGGACCATGAGGAAAAATTTAAGGCACAATACATTTCCTTCTACAAGCGCCGATCTGGTTGGAGAAAAGGGAGGAAAAAGGGCCGGTTAAAAAAAGTCGTCCTGGGGGAAGGATCGGCACGCAGTATTGGCAGGAAAAAATGAATAAAAAGTTTAGTAGAGGGGACCTCGATTCAGGAGGGGATGCTCCCACTCTCGGCCCGTGGGACACGACGAAAGTCAAAAAAAGACGAGTGGACGACAACAAGTTGACAGATTGCCTGGGTGAAATAGGGGCTTCGCCTTTCGATCAGGGTGGGCGAAAAAGAAGAAGGGGAAGAGACGAAAGGCCGGAAGCGCAACCAACGCTGAGGGGGCTGCAAGCAAGAGTTCAGAAAATCTCGATTATTCGTCTATGCAAAAAAAAGGCACGAAAAGAAACAACGCAAATCAGCAGGGAAATGCAATGGGGGGGCTTGGAGATCATCGGCTACCAAGCGCTCGAAAGTTATAAAACGCCCGCTGGTTGGTCGTTGCGAAGAAATCTGAGAATAATCAGAACCGAGAGAGAGGGGGGGGGGGAAAAGAAGGTGGTTTAAGGGGGGTGTCGAAAAAAACGAAAGCTCAGGGGAACCCTGAAGAGGGGAATGTTTTGCCCACGCGATTTGGACGGGAGAGTTTAAGGTCTGAAGGATGTCCATGTTACGACCAAGATCTGCACCACATGCGCCCGTTGAAAGGCTTTAACGATGGAAATATTCCAGGGGTCGGGAAAGGCAGAAGAAGACTAGTGATCTGTGAAAGAAGGGTGAGGGGGAAAAACCAAAAGAAGAAGAGAGTTAAGGGCATAATACTCAAGTTAGGCGGATTAAAGACTCAGACCAAAAGGTACATCTGCAGGAAATTCAGACGGCGCCCTGGGACAATTTTTTGTAAAAAATGCTGGAATCAAACCAAATCCCGCAAGAACGGTGAATTGGTTAAGAAAGGGATAAAGTCAGATTAAAGGGGTACCCATCTTAAAAACGAAAGAAAGCATCTAAAATAAAAAGTGAATCGCTTCGGATTTCGAACGGGGCACCAAAAAAATTGGGGAAAAGAATCGTGGATAACTAAAGATATTGTTAAACAATAGAGAATCTTGAGCGGCCAACAAAAGATCTTCCGTTTTAGGACATTTGCTGCCGCGATAGAACAATGGATAACAGGCTGCACCTCCTACAAGGACGAATCGATAGAAAGGACTCGCGGAAAACTTTCAGATGCTCAAAAGTTAGATGCTATAGACCTTTCGATGTTGAGCTAGAAGGTGCGCAAATATGATAGAGAACAAGTCTAAAATGATTTGCAAGTATTCGGTCGTAAATGGACGACCGAAAGGCCTTCAAAAAAAGTAAAAGACAGGGGGTGGGGGTCTGGAAGGCTAAAATTGGGGACGAAAGATAAAGGTAACCCCGCCAGAGGGGGAGGCATGAGTTTTTGTGGGAGAAAGGGGGTCGCTGCAAAAGTTAGGGGCGGGTTCGTACAACGAAAAGAAATCCATAATTGAGGGCATAGAACAGGCAGTGGGGTTGTGGTGAAAACCTGGAGGGGACACTTAAAATTTTTATCTTTTGTTTTGTGTTTTTGTTGTTGGGGGTTTGGTTGGGTTGGGGGGTTTGGTTTGTTCACTCACCTTTACGCCTTGCAGAGGACGAAGTCACGTTGTTGAAGATTTCGTGAGGGCGAATGGTCCCGGAGCTTTCAACGAGGAGAAAGGATGGGCCAAGAACTTTCGATGCCAACGGGTCAGCACAAAGAAACGATGTGGAACGCAGGAAACGAAACCTAAGGAAATCTCGAAGCGCTACCCATTGGCTTAATCGTGTTACGGAGAAAGAAAAAGCGCACCATGCCGTGGGTGCACATCGACGGGTGAGCGTGGGAAAACGGAGGAAAAGAAGCATGAATCGATCGGAACGGTGGAAGTGGCTCGGTGGGGGACGCCGATTCATTCACACAAGTGGACGCGGGAGGGGGGTTTCGGGACAAGGCTTGGGCCCGCGGACGCGTAAAAGCCCAGTACAGAATGTCAGGGAGCCGACCATCGGCAAAGCACCACAGCAGTGTAACAGTGTACTCACCCTAAGGCCAGACGGAGGGAGCACAAAGAAGAGTGGGGAGGGGATGGGCTTTGCATATTGAAAAGGATTATAGAAGAACGGTAAGAAGAAAGCAATTTGATCGAGAAGCAGTGTGTTGTGGCTTGTAACTCCGCTGACCGGGAGGGAGAAATTAAACACTGACCATTGTGCGAAAAAAGAGTTGGCGGAAATACTTCCATTGTGGAGGCGGGGGGAAAAAGGATAAACCGAGCTCCCGGAAACAACGGTCGGTGATCGCAAAAAGAGAAAATGAATATATTTCCAATGGAATTGGAAAAACGAGGGGGAAGGAAGAACGTAAGTCATTTGATGAGACGCTACAGCCCCGCTTGAAGACAAGGCTTTATACAAGGACGGGGGGACACTGGTATTGCAGATCGTACGAAGTCCGAAGGAAGGTAAAGAATATAGGAACACGAAGGAGCAGAAGGCAATCTTGCCGAGGGGGAACAGAGGGACAACAAAGAGGCATTAGTAAGAGCTCTCAGCCACCGGGCCTTAAAAAAAAACAGTCTGCTTGAGGGGTCGAGGCCGGGAGCAAAGGATTGATGGGAAGTCGTTGCCGTCGAAAAGTTTAAAATTGGATAGGTTAAATAGGGAAAATCAAATCAGGGAGTTAGACCAACTTGGGTGAAAATTAATCAAATTTACAGCTATGTCGAGGGTGAGGAATAATGGGAGATGATCATTCCTTAATTTATCTTCACCTAAGCAGCATCCTTAGGGAACCACGTCAACGTCGCGTTGGAATGGGCAGGCCTACAGAGTAACTCGTGCTGTTCTACGTTCCCCGGCGCTTGGGATCGGGAGAAAAATGGTCAAAGGAGCTTGTTTTTTGAGAGGAAGGCGAACATGAGTGGTGTTCGGCTCAAATAGGAGTGCAGGCAGTGGCAGCAGGGGGGCGGGACACTGTGGGGGGGGGGTGGAGCATTACTAGGGGTGGTGGCGCTTCAAGCATCGTGAGAAGCAGTTGGCAAGGCAAAATAAGGGAATGGAACGTTGAAAAGCAGACGGTAAATGACACTTTCGGGGGGGCGGCTAGGCAGAGTTTCGCTGCAATCACCAGAGCAGAGAAAAAGGGCGGAATTGGAGCCAGGATCAAGCAACTAAAAAGAGGGGAACAGAATGGAACAGTGAAGTCACTCACTGAGGACGGGATGGCCACTACCCGAAGGAAACAGAGCTACACAACAGAAAGAAGGGGAGAACACCTCTGGAATTGGGGTATCTCACTATTTAAAGAGGAAGAATTAGAGAAAGAAAAGAGGAAGAGGACACACCTACCGAATGGCGGCCACAAAAAAGGCCTCCACAGGAATCAAAAATCCTAATTTGCAATGAAAAACATCTCGAAAAAGAAAGAAGACCAGAGAAGAGTGACGAAGGAACTATTCCTCTGCTTACCCGATGTAAGAGGGAGGAAAAATCGCCAAGAGCCACGCGACACTGCAGCAGTTACGAGGGTCGATTAAAGATTCAACCTGCAAGCCATAAGAAAACGCCTCTAGAAGGATCGATAGAAAGCGGAATGTAAAAGGTTGGTGGGGTGCTTCAGAAGCACAGGGATAACGAAAATAATATGGGGAGGTCCTTTTAAAAGGGTTCTGACGGGAACGGAAACCAGACTCGGGGGGGGGTATTAAAACAAAAGGCAAATCGAAAAGGCAAGACAGGGGCGCAGCGCGGGGGGGGAGGAGAAGCCAGATAAAAAAGGATACTTTGTCAAACAAAACATCCCAAAGACCTGAGGCGGCGAAAAGGCAGGTGGAGAGATCGATGAATATGATTAAGGACGGGTGGTGATCTGTAGCGGGGCTGAAAGAACTCCCGACCAGTTAAAACGTGTAGGGGAACCGGAAAACAAGAGAAAAAGGAATGAAAGAGTCGACCAGGGTGGGACGCAGGACGAAGCCGGGAAAGGAACAACGCTTTCATGGCGCGAAACTCCTACGTTGGAAGGGGGGAGACGAAAAGACTCAAAAAACAAGGTTTTAAACATCATGCATGCCAGGTTTCTGGCTTAAATATCTCGAGGGGGCCAAAGCAAAAACGAAAAAACCCAGCGGATCACTCAAGAGAAGGGAACTCCGATGTCTGAAGGAGTCAAAGAGAGACGAAAAAGCAAAGCCCCACTCACAGAACCGCCTGGAAAGAACTCAGTTCGCCAGTCGGCTCATGTGGAAAACAACATGCGTGGCAAGACGGAAACATTATAAAGAAGGACCGGTAACCGGTATGGCGAACATGTCAGGAACCGCAACGCCGCGAATCGGCCAAAGCCGTCCAAAAAATTCCATGAAGAAGGAGAAAAAAAAGATAGAAAAAAGCCAACGGGAGAGAAAAAAAGAGCGAAGGAAAGCGCCTGCGGTGCATCAAGAGCTTTTTCCAGGAAATACTGTTCGAAGACCGACCCACCTATTAGGAAGACCAAGGAGGACGTGAGGCACCTTATGAGGGGGGTAAAGTAACTAAAAAAATGTAATACGGGGGGAAAAGTCCGGATTACCTGGAGACGAGTGGGACCGAGGGTTTGTCAAAAAGTGTCACACGAAAAGAAAGAGCTGCAGTGAATGAAGGGGGGGGGGAAGCGAAAGTTCATCGGACATAGGAGCATAGGGGGAAAGGCAGTCGACCGGAAGACAACTCTCATCAAAACAAAGGTCCAAAGAATCGAATAAAACCGCACACGGCTTTGGTGCAAAAAACAGGAGGGTCAACAGTGTGCTATAGTTCAAAACAAAACATCTACTTCTCGCGGCGGTGGCCAAGTATGAGGAAAAGGCACGAGTCCGTGACACAACTTCTACATCAAGTCGAAAGAAAAAGAAGGGGGCTGGAGCAGACGAACAATTGGCAGACACAAAAAGCCTCTCGAGGGTTTTAAAGCTTAGCGGTCTCTTATACACGCGAGAGCAATCATGGTCTATCGTGGAAGGAGAAGGTGGGAAGATCATTTGGGGCACAGTTCAAGCAGAGAGAGCCCCTTGGACGAAGAGGAAAGAACGGGAGAGCAATCGCGTTGGCAACAGTAGTTCGCGAGGCATCGAGAATCGTAGGAGCACTTTTTTGGACACGAAGGATGGGGAGCGCGCAAATGAAATGGCCGATCGCAAAAAAGGGCAGAAAATAGTGACGAACCAGAAAGAGGAGAAGCACGTTCGTAAGCGGACCTAGGTTAAATGCAGCAAAGACTTCCTCCATTGTTAATGCCATGGGCAGGGAGGCAAAGAAGATTGGGGACAAAAAGAGAGAGGCAAGCAAGAGGGGAAACTAACCTCCGGGAGGGGGTGGTTTAGCTGAGGGATTCACCTTTTCCGTTTTGGGAGAACCAGCAGGAGGGCTGAGAAAGGAGAGCCGTGAAAAGACAAGACTCGGTCCAGAAAAAGAACGGGAGGAGGGGTTCCAAAATGTCAGTCGAAAAGGTCGACCTTGAAAAAAGCATAGAGCACGTGTTTGACCAATCAAGAATAGGCCCGCCCAACATCCAGGGGGGGAGAGCGGAGGGAGTTGCGGGGTGGAAAAAGAACCTTCTTGCGCTGGGCAAAACAAGGGGATCATTCAAAACACGGCAGTGCCGAATGATTTTTTGGAATCGTCCACCGCGAAGAATAAGTGGCCGTCAAATGTAGTCTTGCGCCAAATGGAAAAGGAAAAAATTGGTAAAAATCACTAAGAAATAGAGCACTGCGGACTAGCGGTGAAAACAAATTAAACACGTGGTCAACGACGACCAAGCCACTTTCCAACCAGCGGATCTCCGTTGAGAGGATCATAATGAGGGAAACCCTCATCGAGGGATAAAAGAATAGATCGAGCGCGTGATTGGAGTAGCCGTGAAAAAAGACAAATGGGGTAATTCGTACCCGGGCGTTAAACGCGCCGTGGCCGGAAGATACCGGACGGAACTCATGCAGACGAGGTGGCATCTATTTACTTCCCAAGATGGGGCAAAGTCGCGGTCGGGACAAGAAAGTTCAGGGGAGCCGGTAAAGAAAAAGAACCAAACCAAATCACTGCATGCTGGAACAAAAAGGGGGAAGAAGACTGGGGGGTCAAAAACTGCTTGGGGAAGCATCGTGGGAGGGAAGCGGAAACTTACTAAGGCGAATGGGGGAGTATGAAACGGAAGAACGCTGAACCGCAAATACCCGGGGTTTCGAAGGAAAAACATGCGTTCGTTAAGCCGCTTTTCGCAAGGTATAAAGAAAGGGAAGACACCTGGCGTTTGACAGCTCAGATGTGAAGGGAATGCTTTGCCCAAGTCAGAAGCAAACTGCCAAGAAAGATCGCTGAGTATCGTTGTCGGTGGTCGGGCTCCTGTCGAGGATCGCGGTGGGTATGAAGCCATTGGGAAATAAAAGTAACGAGTGCCGGTAATACCGTGGGAAAGGGGGGGGACAAGGGTTTACCCGATGATGGGTCCACGTGAAAGATGGAAAAGGAAGAGCGAGCTGCAAAGCGTAGTCGCAGCTCAACAAAAAAGACTGTAAGATTAAAAGACGCTTTGGAAGCATAGAGAGAAAGGGAATAAAGCCCGAAAGGCATAAAAAGGGTCAAGCAGAAAGAAAAACAAGAGGAAGCACTCATTACCGGTGTTATCCAAGGGACAACGTGGAGGGGATGCATCTGCCCGGAGAGGACCGCAACAACTAAACCGTAACCACAGTTTGGGACAAGAAGGAACGACCGCGAATACATTTAAAACGAACATGCACGAAGAGCGAGGTGGCGAACAGGTCGAGGCAGTGCGAATGGCCTTGCTGGATCGAAAGAAAGTTTTTCCTCGAAAAAATTAGTCCGGTACGAGGGAGTGGTACAACCATCGCACGAATCATCAGGTAACCAAAAGAAGAGAACAAAGAAACGAGTGGGGAAGAAAACAGATTTCTTGGGAGGGCGTCCAAGTGCTGTTGGCGGACTTCTAACTGAGCCAACTAATCACCGAGCTCCGGGAATCAAGAGGACGGAAAAAATACTGATGCAGGAGGTCGCGGAATGCCAAAGACAAAAAAGGACACTTCGCGGCAAGTCATCGACAGCGCAAGACTGACATTTTTGTCGTGCCACGTATAAGAAATCAAATCTCTCGATCTACTCCAGCGATGCGGGTTCGTTGGAAGAAAAAGGAGGGAGGAAAAGAAAAGCCGGAAAAACGTCGAGATCATAGGGGGGGAAGGTTGCAATGGGGGAGGGAAAGTCGAGGACACGACGCAAAAGGGCACCACATCGGTGTGAAGGTTCAGCACTGTATTTTCAGAGTGTATTTTACCACAGGTCGTGCCAGGGGGACAAGACCGGGGGGGAAAAAGAGAGGATAAAAGAAGGGACGTGTCATGATTTAAACCCTGAAAATTCCCAAAGAAAAATTGCGGAAAAGGGAAGGAAGTCATTTGGGCACAATCGGAGGGGACACAAAGGCGCTTCCATGCATAAGACACGGGGTGCAGGCGGACGTATTTACCAAGGAGGCACAAACGGAAATCTGCCTAAGTGCAAAAGGCAACAATTTTGACACATTCTGGGGAAACCGGACAAAATACGGTTTTTGGGGAGGCCAAAGATCTGGCCGTCCCACGAAGAAAAAGAAGACAAAAAAAGAAAGAAGGGTGAAAAATCTCTTCGCGAAAAGTGGCACCACAATATCGGAGGAGCAAGCTCATGTGGATCCGAAGAGAGTCATTGGTGCTTTAAATAAGAAAAGCTCGCCCGGGAAATGA